>ERZ842401.7493-NODE-7493-length-11148-cov-24.137474_pt1 | contig 11148 bp, 10 predicted proteins | sample MGYA00521270_ERZ842401 | MGnify/ENA primary metagenome ERZ842401 (study PRJEB31892, sample SAMEA3878208) | bioreactor metagenome | biome: Moose rumen | place: Sweden | collected 2011-10 | study: EMG produced TPA metagenomics assembly of the PRJEB12797 data set... | reverse complement strand
CTCATTCAAATGCAAGGGCTCAAATATCTGGACGAGCTTACATTCATCCATTTTCTGGTTCAACACATTCTGCGCCTGTTCCTTCCATTCAGTCACGCCCTTAGCCTGAGCATTGTGGTAGTGTATTCTTTTCTGTGTCCAAGCCTTTTCCTGTCTCTCAAAAGGCTTCAGTTCCGATTCTATTTTCATGCCGTCCTTATTCTTTTCTCACAAGTTGTAAACAACATTATCGCTTCCAATAGATGCATCAACTGCATAAAAACCATAAAGCCAACATCAATCAGCCTGAAATCATCATGCTTAGTGTTGTCTGTGGTGTCATAATGGTATTCTACTAATTGAGACATAGACTGGAATGTATCTCCCTGATGCTGGATAGCGTTCCTTATATGGTTGTTTAGCACAGGCACTAAGAGAGCATTCATTTCCAAATCCTGCCGTATTGCACTGATGCGACCAGCACTATTCAATGCAGAAAAGTCCTTCAAGCACCTCGCATCTCGCTGACCGCTTACTAAGAACACATCAGCATCACCATTTCTAACAGCATTATTCAAGCCCAACAAGAAAGGTAGTCCATGGACTAAAGCTTCAAAACATCGAGCATACCACCCATCAAGCTTCTTATAACCCACTGTCATGGTATATAGTTCCTGTCCCGATGGCACATTGAAATTCCCTTGTGTCGCAAAACTCATAGACGGGAACAACACCTGTATCTCGTTCACGATCTCAGCAACCACAGGGAGCACCTCTTTCCACAGCCAGTCTTCTTTGTCCATGACGGAATTCACCTTGCCCATTAAAGATTCAATCTGCTGCTTATCTGCATTCTCAACGTAGTCCTGTAACATATCAATAGTCTGCTTCATCTGCGACGCTTGATAAGGCTTTATCGCCAAATTCATATATGTAGCCTTATGCAACTCTATATATGAGTCCAGACATTCATTTTCGTCTTTCAGGATGCGATAACCTGAGTTTCCACACAAAGTCGCTAACCTGGCGGAATATGCTTTAACATTACATGGCTTATGGCTAATGATTGGCAATAGCTGTAAAAGGTAATGCCTGTATGGAATGAGAGTTTTCATTAGCGCACTCACCCAATGACCTAATGGACCGGCCACATCAAATCTGCCATAGAAGGAACTGAAATTAAGGAATGGCGTTGAGGCTGCCATCCTCTCTCCTCTTGAAAGTTCCATGAAATACAAGTCTTTTGTTAAGGGTAGGACTGCAGAGTATCCAATAGTAATGCTCTTTTCAGCTTCTTTTGATATCAAACCCACAGGTTGTAGCCCCTTGGTATTGAATAACAAATCAATCTCGTTACCACACTCAGGGCAACTAACGTGAATGGGCCAGTCGTACAGCGTGTAAGTATTATCCATCTGCATCTTTATGGTATAGTCCTTCCCACAAAGCGGGCACTTGAAATGCTCTCCTACGGTCATAAGTCGAATTTTAAAGGCCAAAACGCTCCTTAAGCGTCGCAAGTTGCCAATAGTTCTGCCAATAGTTATTATTTACCACATCATAGAAGCCTATCCTGTCACCATTTCTTTTACAAACAAACACAAAGTGATTCCTATTTCGAAACGGATGACCTTTGGGCTTAACATGGCTTACCAAGTACTTGCTATTAGCTCTTATCTGTTTCTCTATATCCCACAACAGACGCATAATTTCTATATAGATTCTTACAGCCTCCTGACTCGTTCCTGCAGTTGTTATACCGCCACCCATAGAGAGATATGAATTACCATCAGACAGTTCGTGGAAAGTATTAACACCCGCTTTTCTCAGTGAGGTAATCTCGTCCTCTGAGAATGTTGTTTCGGGTTTAATGTCTTTCATCCTATAAGTTGCCAATAATTCAGGCCAGTTTCTGTTGATTATTTCCAAAAGTCCTTTATCCGACCATCCTTCGTGGTCTCTAATATCCACGAAATACACATCGTTAGTTCTAAATACAGCAAACAAGACTAGCCCTGTCCTTTCAACAAAACCAGTAGACTCGTATTTTAACCCAAGGTGCAGATGATGAATACCCCAGTCATAGAGCAATCCATCCAATTTGTCTTTCTGAATAGCAGTATTTAGATGAGGATTAATACTCTCCCCTTTCTCAATTTTAGATTCTAGCCAAGCCAAACCATCTTTGACCTCGTCTGGACAAACAAACGTGTCTGCTTTATGTATTATTCTTGACCGTTTCTCTAATAGGCGATGAGAATATGAGCAATACGAATGCAGCACATCCTCGTCTGTGACCAACTTGGACGTGTCAAACCCCAGATCCTCTATTTCTTTTTTGAAAATATTGGCCAGGGATGGTTTAAACCTGCATTCAATTTTTATTTTTCTCACGACTGGTTTTTGATTAACCGCATTGCCTCCTCAATCTCATTGAGCGGCACAGTCCCGCCCCACATACGATAAACGTACAGCGGTGTCACGCACCCGTAATCCATCGAGCACGACCTTGCCTCGTTCTCCATAAATTCTTGCAGCCGTTCAATAATATCTGTCATAACCATATTATTATTCACCCCGTACCGCGGCATGCAGCCCACTCCTGAGCACTCCTCCTAAGAAGCGGATAGAGTCCAGCGGGAAGAGCCTGAAGTGCCTCAGCATATCAGTCAATCTGCCCCAGAAAGAGACGAATTTCCGCTTCGCATACGACATTCCGGTGAAGTTACGACGCTGTTTATGCCCGAAATTCCCCACTTTCATCACAAACTCACAAATCCTGTCTGCTTTCCTCTCCCATTTTTCATGCCGTGAATCTTGAAACATGAAACCTGAAACCTCTGGCAATCCAAGGTACTTGGTAGCCAGAGCATAGAATGATTTCCATTCACTCATCAACCCCATCCGTCTAATCCGTGATTCCAATACCTGTAAATCCAACTCCCCGCGATAGCGGTAGAGCAGCCTGCACCAGTCGCAAATCTGCCTAAGTCCAATCCCCTCAAAGAAGAAATGGTGCAAGATATGCGTAAAAACAAAAATCACATCCTCATCTGGTGCAGGCAAGAAAACTTGAACTCTTGAACCATTTGAACTCTTGAACTCTACAGACCTTACCTGACCACCATAAAACACATCTCCCTGAACGGCATCTATCATCCTGTCAACCCGTGCCGATAGCCTGCTGTGCAGCGTCCCGTGCAGTTCCACCACCCAGCCGTCGATGGTCATTCCCAGGTGCTTGAAGTGCGTGTATTCCGTCTCCACCTCTGTCGCCAGCGGCACCAGCAATGCCTTCGCCTTCTCGTAGTTGTCCTCGCTCAGCAGCAAGTCCACATCACCCGATGCCCTCCACAGCGGTTTCTCATAGCATTGCGCGATGCCTTGCCCTTTCACAAGAATGGCGTAAATATCATTCTTCCGCAGCACCGCAATCAGCTTTGCCACGAACTCATTCATCGCCTTGTTTCGCTGTTCTATCTGCAACGTCTGTCCGATGAACTGCAACGCCCATTCCTGCGGCACCTCTACAGCTCTACAGTTCGTAGCTCTTAGCTCTTCAATCCCTGCCGCAACGAGTCCGACAACCGACTGTTCTTCTGCCATCTGATATATCAGCCCCCAGTCCACAGACTCACCATGAGCCAAGATTTTCGCACCTTTGCCAGGAAATAGTCCCGCCCGAACTAACTCAAAGAATTGTTGCTGATTACGCAAATCACGTTTCATTGCTATCTAAGCCTCTTTCTTCAAAAGGTGTAAGCCTTGACACCCTCCCCTTTTCAAAAGACAAGGATGTCAAGACCATGCGCAGACCTAAATCTTAATCGCATCAAACGAACTCTGGATATGCCCCTTCGAGGATGCACCGAACACCACGCTTTGCAAGTTCAGGCTATTGATATAGTCAAAACTCTGCTGCACGGTGATAGAGCCGCTGGCCAGCACATTCATAGCCATCAGCTGATACTTCGAAGGATCGTTCTCCGCAATGCACTTCTCGTATGCCTCTTTTGACGGATGCATGTTGAATCCGGCTGCATTGATGGAGGAGCAAATCACCACCTCGTCTATTCCCCACTCTTCCAACTTGCTCTTCAGATAGGGCATATTCAACGTGATAAGACCTGGATTGCAATTGTACTTCTTGCGCACATACTCGCAGTAATGTTCAAACACTTCCTTTACATTATAACCCAACAGCAGGTCGGTAATAGGATTCAGCAGGAAGAAGGTGTTCACGTTCAGCCCTCTGAAAATCTTGAACTCCACATCCAAGAGCATATCCATCATCTTCATGGCATCCTTGGTCAGCAGTGCCGTTGCACCTTTGCCAATCATGCTCAGCACTCCACCAGTCGTGTTCCCTTTAAACAGCACCTCGCTGATGGCCGGGAAAATTCCCAGTTCATTTACCATGTTGGCATACTTGTGGGGATAAGGTACGGAAGGATACCACACCAAGTCGCCATACTGTGACTGGTGGTCACGGAAATACTGGCATATCTCCTCTGCTCTGTCATTGCTGTTCAGCATCACGGCCTTCACACCACAGTCGAAGGCATCATCATACACCTTCAGGATGTTATGCACATCACTGAAGCGTTTCAACATTTCCTCAGCCTTTTCCTGAGAACGGTGATTGATTCCAAAGAATTGATTGTCACCAAAAACTATCTTATCTATCTTCTCCATGGCTGCATTATTTTTCGTTGTTCTCAAATATGGTATGAATCAGTTCCTGGGTCTCTGCGGCCTCACGGAACGAGCATCCCGTTGATTTCTTGTTCTCCAGCACGGCATCTGCAAAGGCGTAAAGCTGGTTGGTGAAACTGGTGCCACGCACATAGTAAGGACACGGGTCGGGCAGCATGTTCATCGGTGTAGAGGTCCAGCCTTCGTGCAGTCCGAACTCCTTGTTCTCTTCACGCAGGAACACTTTCAGGCCGTACAGGTCTGCCTGTATCTTACCCTTCGTGCCGTGGAAGTCCAGTTTCAGCATGGGCTTGCGGTAGGTATAGTCGCTCCAGTTCACGTGCATCGAGCAGGTGGTCTTGTCGTTATACTGCACATCCACCGAGCATACATCCTCCACCGTGTCTGAATACACCTTGTTCAGCAGCGAACCATACACTTTGGTCTGCTTGCCCAGGAAGAAGTTCATCAGGTCGAACACGTGGCTTCCCATCTCGTAGGTGGCTCCGCCTCCGTTTTCGCGCTTGGCTCTCCAGCCCTTGGCGGGCTTGGCACTGCTGATGGTAGCACTCAGGAACTGTGCATTCACGTGGCAGATGTCGCCTATCAGCCCTGCCTGCAGGTACTCCTTCACTTTGTTGAACACCACATCAAAGCGATATACATAGCCCACCTGATTCACCAGACCCTTGCTTTCAAACAGGTCTGCCAGTTCAAGGGCTTGTGCCGGTGAGGTGGTGAAAGGCTTCTCGCAGAACACGGCAATTCCTTTTTCCCCTGCCAGTTTGCAGGCATCGAAATGCAGTATTGACGGTGTGCACACTATCACCGCATCCACCAGTCCGCTGTTCAGCAGGTCTTTATAGTCCTCGAACATTTTCACTCCCGGCAGATACTTCTTAATCATGCCCAGCATAGTGCTCGACGTGTCGGCTATGGCCGTCATCTCCACTGCCGGATGCGTGTTGATGATGCTGTAATGGGTGAGCCCCATACGCCCAAAGCCGATGATTCCAACTCGTACTTTTTCCATTTTAACAAATTATAATTGTAACAATGATTATTCTTTCACAAACATATCCGCACTGAGGTCTTTGAACGCATAGTCGTCCAATTTCACGAAGTAACGGTACTTGATGCGTGTCAGCAGATGCCGCACTTCCAATCTGAATTTTCCCAGCGCACTGATAGTGGGATATTTCTCTTTCCCAGCGGCGGCTCTCGTTTCCGCAATGGCATCCAATGTCCGGGTTACAGGCATGGAGATGTAGTTGGGATTGGCGGCCAGTTTCTCTATCCGCTCCACAAAGCCGGGATTAAGTTTCCCGTCTCTGTAATAATAACCAAGATGGGTGAAAAGCACACAGCAACCCCCTTTCTTCTCAAGCTTCTTCAAAGCCTTGTCGCTGACCACATGGTTGAATACATCCGGGTTGGGGGCAAATGTGGCCGAGTACCAGTAGTTGGCATATTTGCTGCGCTTCGGGTCAACGTAGGGCATATAGCGGTCAAACCTTGTGGTCTGGAGCGTTCCGCACTCATGGTTGCGACTGTATTTGAACAACTCCTTATGCTTGTCACCCCAGAAATACGGGCTGCCCTCCACCTCACCATAGAAGGTGCGGCCATACTGCTTGTAGAATTTCTTCACCAGCGTTGCCATCAGCTTGTTGAACCGCTTGTACCCTCCATACACACTGTCGGGATTATATGAGTGGTTCACGCAGATGGTAGGTTTGAAACCCAGACGCTTCTCAAAGAAATCCAGCCCTTCGAGTATCTTCTCACGGGTATAGGGACTGTCATAGTCGGCACTGCCCACATTGTGGATGCCTATCTCATATCCTCGCTCATGCAGTTCCTTGATGTAGTCTGCATACTCGTCCCGTTGCAGACAGTCACCGCTCGACGGCTCGTCCAAAGGAGGATACACCCATACTGTCTTTGATATGAATATGCCTTTTGAATACAAAAAGTCATATACCGGCTTGATATTCTCAAGCGTTGCATCATCAGTGTCATCGATGATGCTGAAATAGAATTTTGCCATACTGTAAGTCTATCGTGTTCCTGACTTCTCTTTCCTGAACTCAGGATTCATTTGTTTTTTCACGTTTCCCCAAAGTCCTTTCCAGAAAGGTCTCGGGTCTGTCCAGTCACTCATGTCCTGATAGTGGATGTGCCTGCCTATCAGCCTGAACCAGTTCGGTTTTGTTTTCCACCTGTTCTTGCTGTAGATGAACCACAGGGTTTCCAAGCCCAGGTAACGCACAAATTCGTTCTCTTTGTAGGTGTATGTCTTTTGAGGCAATCCCAAATATCCGTTCACCAAAATCTCCGCCCAGTTTACGCCTGCCTCAAATGCGGTCTTCACACACGCAGGCAGTCGAGGATTCAGCTCCATCACAAGCAGTTCGCCCGTGCGAGGGTCTTCTATCGTGTCGAAGTCTGCGAAGCCCACCCAGCCAATGTCAAGCAACAGATGATAAAGCGTATCGACTATCTTCTCGTTCTTGACAGATTTTGCGCAACAACTGCTGCCTCCGTTTTCAGGATACCACCTGTATTTGTAGATGACCGATGAGTTGACAAGCTCCCGCTTCTCATTCACATAGAGCTGCACTTCCACCTGCGCCCCTCCGGATGGGATATAGCTCTGCAAATGGCAATCTCCAAACCCGGCATGAATCACGGGGAACCTTTCTTCCAACTCTTCTTTTGTGTGAACCAGCGTCATCCCCCTTCCACCTGCCGTGTGGTTGGGCTTTATCAACAGCGGAAAAACCAGTTTGTCAAAATTGATGCCTTCCAGCGAATCACCCTCAACGATGGTTGTCTGCGGGTGGGGGTATCCATACTGCTGACACACTTGCATCAGTTGGTGCTTGTCAAAACCCCGCTCAAATGTCTCGTCATCAGGAACCACAAAACGGGTGTATTTCAACAATTCATCCCTGTACTTACTCAGCAGTTTGGTATTCTCGTCACGGAGCGGGATTACTGCGTCGTACTTGCTCTCTTTCAGCAACTCCAGCAGATACTGGAAGTACTGATCTACATCCTCCATCTCTTCAAAGTAATAGCACTTGTTGAGATAGCGCGAATTGGAGCCGTAGCCGTACTTCGTTTCCGCTATGGCATCCACTTCATACCCAGCCTTGTGCAATGCCTTCACCACGGGGATTGCTTGCGTCCCGTCACCGTATAATAATAATATTTTCATCAGGTCTTTTGTTTATAGAGTCTCTTCTTAAACCTTACAATCAGTACCATCAAAGTCACCGTCACCGCAAAGGTGATAATCCAAATCACAATGCCCATCGGCACGCTACCAGAGACAGCCCCTGTTGTCGTGTGCATCATTTTGGCAACCACTGCCGAGATAAAACCTTTGATGGGATTGTGTATAGCCATCGCTATGAAGCTATTGCTGCCGAACCATAATACCCCCCCACAACTTATTGCCTGTCAGCGTATTAGCCAATAGAGCACATGTGATTACCATTGCAGCAGTACCCAAAAAAGCACCGGGATAGAACAGCGTGGGGTTATTCAGTCGCGCATGACCCATAGAAGGATAACCGTTCAAGCGGGCCACAAAATACACTCCTACAAAAAGCAGGAGGGCTATGCCGGCTGAGAGCAGCTTGTTTTTCGTAATCCTGTTCACGATATTGGCGTGCCCCACATTCTTTACCAACAGATGACCGCAGGCAAAGAATATCATGGCCATCATCATCACCTCGATGCTCCACGGCAATGCGGTAAAGTCAAAGAACTTCGCATAGGTGACAAGGCAATAGCCTGCAACGGCCAGGCAGATGCCTATTAGCAAGTTCGCCCGGTCGGGCAGTCTTGAAATCCAATAGTATGTAAGCTCCGTGACAAACAGGCAAGTCACAAACCAAAGCGGCACATTGTGAACCAGGTATCCTTCACTGCCACGGGCGGTTAATGTTTCCAGCAAAGGTGCCCAGATACTATCCACCTGCTGATGCGTAGCGTGTACATACACTGCCCATACCACCCAGGTAATCACTGAATAGATGGCGTATGGCACCAGAAGCGTCTTCACCTTACGGGCGACAAAGTTCTTGAAACTACCGTATTTTTCAGGGAAAAACACCATGCCTGAAAGCAGGAAGAACAGGGGCATGTGGAAAGCATACACAAAATAGGTGCTGATGTCTCCCAGATGCACATGCCCCCACATCACGGTCATCATTCCTATGCCTTTGGCGGCATCAATGTAGTCTAATCGTTTGGACTTGTTTGTCATGTGAGCTTTTGAGTTATTTGATATTATTGATGGCTTGTATAACTCGTTTCACCTCTTTGTTGCTCATATCAGGATAGAATGGTATGTTCAAAATCTCATCCGACACACTATGCTCTTCTGAAAATTCTTCTGGACAAGCGATATAGGAATGGCTGAAATCCATATCTACGCCTTGTTTCAAACAGGCATCGTAGAATTTCTGGCGTTCTTTCACTTTTATTGTGTAACGGCAGCAACAGATGCCTTCACGCATCGGTGGCTTCGATACTTTTGGATTATTGATGCCTGCGTCAAACGCCCGTTGCAGCTCCATGCGCATTCTCACATAGCCATCCAGCTTCAGCAGCTGCCTGTTGAGTATGTAGGCCTGCCACTCACTCATTCCGTACTTGTAGCTCACGTCCATTGGCGCGTCCGGTTTTTCGTTGTCTGAGAAATGCAGACGACCGCGACGTTGCAGCAGCAAATAGTGATACGCCCTATATACCAGTTTGTTCTTTAAAACGCAGTAGATGAAACCTTTAATTATATTCTTTAATTTGTGTACGGGGGGGGGTAATTCTATGGTGTTCAACACTTTATGTGCTACCTCCTCATTACCTTTTCCCACTATGATTGCACCGCCGCGCGACGGCACGTTTATCAGTTTCGACGAGTTGAAGCTTACGATGGCATAATCACCGTATGTCCCTACAGTCCAGCCATTGATCGTGTAACCGAAGGCTGCCGCACAGTCCTCAATCAATACCGCACCCTTACGCTTACATTCCTGGCTTATGGCCTCGATGTCACAGGGAAAGCCATACTGATGTGTGGCCACTACAACGGTGTCCGCATCCGAGATGTCGTAGTGGTTTGCATTGAAGGTGTCGCTTTCTGTCCTTACATAGATAATCTGTTTACCGGCATAGCGGGCGGCTTCCGGAACGCAGGCACAGGTATATGCCGGAATCATCACCTTTCTTTGCGGCAGCTGCTTCAATATCTGGTAAAGGGCTGTCCTGCCCGAAGAGCATAGTATCACCTCTCTTCCGTCAAAGCTCTTGCTCAACAGCTCTGATGCCGCTTTCCTATGCTTGTCCCGCTTGTCTGTGACAAACATCGAACGCGCCAGCTCCCCTGCCTTGAAATTCACCCGCACACGGGGTATCAAAGGTATTGTCATAATGCTTAGATATAATATTTCCTGCCTATCAGGCGCTTCACGAAAATCTTACTGCCGTAATAAAACAGATAGAACGATGTCTCTACATAGAATTTAATCTCCTCCCACAAGGAGTTCCTGCGCAGCCAGAATCCTGACAAGCCTAATTTCTGCGCCAGTTTCGGTACTTCCGTAAACTCACCCAATGCGATTCTGAATGCACGGCCTACGCCTATGCACATTTTCTTGTCGATGTAAGGCATCAGCTTGGCCGAGAAATAATCCTGCTTGGGTGCCCGCATCGAAATCCACACAACATCGGCACCGCTCTCATTGAGCATTTTGGCGATGCCTTCATAGTCGTATTCGTTGAGTTCACAGAATGGAGGTGAGAATACACCCACAATGTTTGCATTGGGGTATTTCTCCTTCAAGGCATTCAGTGTCTCATCGGTATCGCCAAGCAGGAAATGCTTTACCCCGTTTTCGGGTTTGTTGAGCATCACCTGAAACAGCGTGGGGCCGTTTGAGCGTTGCGCGTCTTTAAGTCCCCACAGCCTTCCGAGCCATACAAGAGGCATCCCGTCGGGAATACACATGAAGGCATCGTTCATCACATCGCTGTAGTCGTAATGCTTGTTGGCATACTTCACCGTGCGCATATTACTGACGCAGATATATCCATTCACACCTTCGTCCACAGCCCTCTCCACACGTTCCAGCGTGTCTTGCGGGTTGGTAATGGAAATAAAGGTCATCCCTATACGGAACCTGTCTTTCCTTATCTCTTTATTATTTTCCATATTTCGCAATTATATTGTTGTAGTTTTGTTTACTCACTCTGAACACCAATCTCTACACTCTCAACCGACTCTAAACTCTCAACTCTAATCTCTACACTAAACTTGCCCCCCCCCAGATGCACAAATCTCGTTCACGATCTGAAGCAGGTTAGCCTCGAATTTCTCCTCGGTGAACGCCTCTTTCAGCTTCTTATAGCCGTCTTCACCCATCCGCTGGCGAAGCTCCTCGCTATCCAACAGCCTTCCTA
>ERZ842401.7492-NODE-7492-length-11148-cov-59.340215_pt1 | contig 11148 bp, 12 predicted proteins | sample MGYA00521270_ERZ842401 | MGnify/ENA primary metagenome ERZ842401 (study PRJEB31892, sample SAMEA3878208) | bioreactor metagenome | biome: Moose rumen | place: Sweden | collected 2011-10 | study: EMG produced TPA metagenomics assembly of the PRJEB12797 data set... | reverse complement strand
ATGGCGACGAGCAGTACTATCCTGGCGGTGTAACCGATCCCAACTACTGCGTGTTGAAGTTCACCGCCATCGACGGTCGTTTCTACAGCGATTTCTATCCACGTAGTTTCGTGATTGAATAAAAAGATGAAACATGAAATCGATCCCAAAGAGACAAATCGGGCGATGGCATTCGAACTATGGATGAAATCTCCTATGCCGATGGTGACGCTCACGAAGACCTTCGATGTGACAAGGCTCTGTAGTGTGAGCCATAGGCGCGGTATAAAGTTCAACATGCTGCTGTGCTGGTGCATCGGCAAGACTGCCAGCCGGATAGACGAGTTCTATTTGCTGCCGGAGCAAGGGGAACTGATGAAGTATGACCGCCTTGCCATCAACGTGATAGTGAACAACAAAGGAGGTGGCATCAACTCGTGTGACATCTTATATACAAATGATTTGGAGCAGTTCGGACAAGACTATATGGTTCTGACGCAATCGGCCAGTACGTCCTGCCAGAGCTCCTTCATAGATGATGCGATGGTGATAGGAACTTCGGCGATGACAGCCACCGAACTCGACAGCATCGTCAACCAATATACCGACCAGTTCTGCAATCCGATGGTGATGTGGGGTCGCTACCGCAAAGGCTGGCTGAAGACAACTTTGCCCATCTCCTTCCAGTTCCACCACGTGCAGATGGATGGCGGACACGCCGCCCGATTCTTAGAAGAACTGCAAAAGACAATCAACACGATATAAATATACAAGATTTCATGACACTTCGACCATTCAATATCAACGATGCTCCGACGATTCTGAGTTGGTGTAAGGATAAGCATGCCTTCAGGCTCTGGAGTGCCGACAGGTATAAGGATTTTCCTGCCAAGTCTGAGGAGATGATGGAGCAATACAATAGCAATAACATGTATCCTCTCACAGCTGTTGTTGACAATCCACCACGTCCTCGATTCAAGTTCAACACCATTGGTCTTTTTACCAGCAACAATAAGGCTACTGTTGATTTCTACACGAAAACCTTTGGCTTTTCCACCGATTGGGACGGCATTCAACCCAATGTGGAGATGATGCTGGGCGACATGCGTATCATCCTCTATCCTCGTAGCGATTTCGAACAGATGGTATCTTACAAATTTCAATATCCAATGGGGCTGAATGGCACCGCAGAATTGGCATTCGATGTTCCTTCGTATGCCGATGTTGACAAGGAATATCAGCATGCCCTCGCGAATGGTGCCGCCTCCGTTCTTCCTCCCACCACAGAGCCTTGGGGCCAGCGTACCTGCTATGTAGCCGACCCAGACGGAAATCTGATAGAGATTGGTTCGTTTTCGAAATAGTTCATAAAAACAGATACAATGAAAATGAGCGCCATCCATGCCACAGCTACTACTATGACTTTGGCAAAAAGTAAAATTAATGACGAGAAAATGGAAATAGGAAATTGGTTCAAGGGCTTCGAGAAAGGTCTGGAGCGGCTCTCTCCAGAGCAACGGTCGGCCTTCCTTTCGGAATGCGGAAGAAACTGTGTGAATGGCGGTACGCTGTCTGTTTATCAACAGCTCTATGAGCGTGCCCAAGGCGACATGGACACCTTCTTTCAGATGGCTAATGAACTGTCAGGTGTAAGAGGAGGGGTCGTTGAAAAAGGACGAGTTTATCGCCTTGTTTTCTTGGAATGCACCTGTAAGTTGTGCAAAAAAGGATATGTCACCACTCCATTGCTCTGCGAGTGTTCACGCCAAAGTGTGATTTATTCGCTGCAATGTCTGTGGAAAGAGAAACACTTCACAGTGACGCTTTGCCATTCCATCTTGCGTGGCGGAACAGATTGCGAAATGAGAATAGAGGTCGATAGATAAATGAAACGACGATTATATAAACTTCACGATGCAGTCGATGCAAATGGAACAGCCGCTGACCTCATCGATGAAAACATTCTTTCTCCTTTGCCGCTTTCAGCATCGCAACTTGCTGTAAGGCTTCTTCGCGCGTAGCTTGCGACGATGGACGCCCCAATGAGAGGCGCACCTGCCTTACAGAGGCCTGCATGCTCCTGTTGATTAAATCTAGAAAAATTTGCTCTTCCATTCTGTATATCGTTTACTTGTTCATCAATGAGGTGTAGTACCCGCTCGCTGAAGCCTTCAGCGGCGATTGCTTCGTATAAGTCTTGGATGCTACTCATTGCTTGTATGATATGATTTACGCGTGCAAAATTACGAAAAGTTTTGGAAAGTTATCCGTTTATGGCGTTAAAAGAAACGAAATAATTATTCATTCATCACATTTCTGTGCTGTTTATCCCAGATATTTGGCGATAATCGCAACTATCAATACCTTTGCATCGTCAAAAAATAAAGCATGTAGAATAAATTTCATATCATTTTGCTTAGGAAAACAGCATGTCGGATTGTATATAGAATAAAAGCGACGCAACAAGATGATTGACCAACAGAGTCTTGAACGGATATTCAAGCTGCACTACTATCAGCAGATGTTCGACGCTGAGGCATACGGTGTGCCGATGAAGATGAACAAGCCTGAATTCAGTTTCGACCTGAAGAGCTGGTTCGTGATTAATACCACGGCCAAGGCGCTGCTCCAAGCCAGCTACACCGGCAGCAACCACTGGGCATTCATGTATCGTGGCACTGGTGCCGGTAACGATGAGAAGAATCGCCTATAGTCTTTTTATGAAAAACATAAAGTTAGTTATTGAGTAAATTAGTAAAGCACTTGACTGTGACAGCCAAGTGCTTTAAAGTTTGTCAAAGTGTGTCCAAAATCTCAAAATTTCAATCTGAAATGGAATTTTATCCTAACTATCCACTAAAATCAATCTAAATCCAAGTATGTCAGTACTTTAACATCAAAATAACTATCCACTAACTATCCACTAACTATCCACTAACTATCCACCAACTATCCACCAAATGTCGGCGATTTTAGTGTAGGGTTAGTGTAGGGTTAGTGGATAGTTAGTGGATAGTTAGTGGATAGTTAGTGGATAGTTGAAAACAGCTTAAGTCTCTGAATAAAAGCTGGTTAACAGGAATTTAGTGGATAGTTGTCCGTAAGATATTGTTTGTTGTCAGAAAACAGCATGTTTTCGACACCTAAACAGCATACTTTCGCCCCGTAAACAGGCACTTTTACCACCCGTAAACAGTCTTTTCCCTTAACAGAAACAGCTACTTTGACAACCACAAAGTGCCATTTTGTTAAACTTGGGAACACCCTCTCCGCTCCGTGCGGAGATGCACTCTGCTCCGTGCGGAGATAATCTCTGCTCCGTGCGGACTTAGCCTCACCCACCACCCTCCAAACCAAGTGGATAGTGGATCAAGACGCTCGACCGTCCATACTTCAATCTCTCGAAGGCTGAAATCATCTTAGATTAGACGATGGAACGGGGAAGATTTTGGGCCTTTTTTATGTATTTTGCAGAAAAATGGCTACCTTTGCAACATCAGAACAGAAAAACAGTAGGAATAGCATGTCAGAGCAGCGCACGTATATTGCCATCGACTTGAAGTCGTTCTACGCTTCAGTGGAGTGTGTGGACAGAGGGCTTGACCCGCTGACCACAAACCTCGTCGTGGCAGATGTAAGCCGGACGGAGAAGACTATCTGTCTGGCCGTCTCTCCGTCGTTGAAGGCTTACGGCATTGGTGGACGTGCGCGACTGTTCGAGGTGGTCCAGAAAGCGCGTGAATGTAAATTCGACTATATCGCTGCACCGCCACGCATGGCTCACTACATAGAGGTGAGTACCAAAGTCTATCAGACCTACCTGAAATATATTGCTCCTGAAGATATACACGTCTATAGCATCGATGAGGTGTTCATGGATGTGACAGCCTATCTGCGTACATATAAGTTGACGGCGCACGAGTTGGCGATGAAGATGATCCGTGACGTGTTGGTCACGACTGGCATCACGGCGACAGCAGGCATCGGCACGAATATGTATCTGGCGAAGGTGGCAATGGATATTGTCGCCAAGAAGATGCCAGCAGACAAAGACGGTGTGCGTATTGCTGAGCTGGATGAAATGTCGTATCGACGTGAGCTTTGGGACTACCGGCCTCTGACTAAGTTCTGGAGAGTAGGGCGTGGCATAGCCGAGAAACTGGCTGTCTATGGCATCGAAACTATGGGACAGATTGCCCGTATGTCTGTTCAGAACGAAGGGTTGCTGTATCGTCTCTTTGGCGTGAATGCAGAGTTGTTGATAGACCATGCCTGGGGCTGGGAGCCGTGTACGATGGAGGCTGTAAAGGCTTATCGTCCAGAGACCAATTCATTCAGCAGCGGACAAGTGCTGCAAGAGCCTTACACTTTCAAGAAAGCCCGTGTGGTGATACGTGAAATGGCCGAAGGAATGACTCTCGATCTCGTATCGAAACGTCTGGTGACTGACCAACTGGTACTGACTGTTGGTTATGATGCGGAATGTCTGACACGTCCTGAAATCCGCGAGAAGTATCATGGTGTGATTACCACCAACTACTACGGCAAACAAGTACCGAAGCATGCTCACGGCTCCTTCAACTTCAAGAAGCCTACATCATCCTCACGGCTTATCATGGATGGGGCAACAGAATTGTTTGACCGCCATGTGAATCCTGACTTGCTGATCCGCAGACTGAACCTGACAACGAACCGCGTGGTTTCAGAGGAATCGGTATCGGCACAGGATAGTGCTCCACAGCAGCTTGACCTTTTCACCGACTACGAGGCTCTGGAAAAACAGCGTCAGGAAGAGCAAGCCAAACGTGACAAGGAGCGTCGTATGCAGGAGGCACAGTTGAAAATCAAGAAACGTTTTGGCAAGAACGCCATCCTTCGAGGCTTGAACTTCGAGGAAGGTGCAACAGCCAAGGAGCGCAACAAACAGATCGGAGGACACAAAGCTTAAATGAAGAATTAAGAATGAAGAATGAAGAATTAAGAATGAAGAATGAAGAGCTTGCTGCCGCCCAACTATATGCGGATATTATAGATTTACCTCATTACGAGCCAAAACATCATCCGAGGATGTCAATGTGGAACCGTGCATCCCAGTTTGCGCCTTTTGCAGCCTTGACAGGCTACGATGCTGCCATCAAAGAAACGGCACAAGACAATGCAGACAATTATGAAGCAAAGAATTGTAATGAAACAGAGCCGTAAATCCGCTGAGCCACTATAACACGTGACTTAAAGGTGCAAAAAATTAAAATCCCTGCAAGTTCTTTACTTATAGGGATTCTTTTGTTGGGGTGCCCGGACGGACTCGAACCGTCGACATTCAGAACCACAATCTGACGCTCTAACCAACTGAACTACGGGCACCATGTTGGTTTTGCGGGTGCAAAAGTACATTAAAAATATGAAATCACCAAACTTTTATGTTTTTTTTTTTCATGGAGAGAACAAAAAAGCCCCGATGTTTTACCTCAAATGATAGTATTCAACAAATTTCTGTTCACTTACATTGAAATCATGCTATACCCATTTCACTCTATTATCGTCATTTTCACTTCAATGTTTTCAAGGGGTCTGTCGCCTGGACCTGTCGGTGTGCTCTGTATCTTCTCTACAACATCAAGACCTTCCTCGACCTCGCCAAAGACGGTATATTGGCCGTCAAGGTGGGGCGAACCTCCGACTGGCAAGCGTAAGCAGTATGACAAGGAGGGTGAAGAGATAACGTTTGGACGAATGGAATGAATCTACTTCGGCTGAAGGCTTTGGCGGTACTCGCTGGGTGACTGGCCGAGGTGCTTGGTGCAGTAGCGGCTGAAGTACGAGAGGGAAGCGAAATTCATGTGTTCGGCTATCTGGGTGAGCGACAGGCGTTCGTCATTCAGATAGTCTTTCAGTATGGGCACGGTGTGGCGGTCGATGTAGGAGGTGACGCTGTGGCCCGTCACACGCTTGACGGTGGCAGAGAGATACTTGGGCGATACGTTCAGGCGCTCGGCATAGTAACTCACATCGCGCTCCGTGCGGCTGACGCCGGTAGCGAGCAGCGCCATGAGCTGTTTCACAATATAGGCTGTGCGGTCGCTATGCGTGTCGGTAACGTCACGTTGGGCATGAGCCTCGAAGATGTCGTACATCATCGTCAGGCAGAGGCTGCCCATCAGTTCGCGGTAGAACTGTAGATGGCGGTCTTCCATGCGGTCACGAAGTCTGTGGAAGTCTGCAAGCAGATGCTGTGCCTGCTCATCGGTAAGTTTGATGACAGGATCTTGGTTCAACGAGATGCTTCCACCGATGCTGTAGTTGTTGGATGGCAGCAGGTTCTGCAGAAACTTATAGTCTGCCGCAAACCACTCTACCCGCATGTTGGCATGGGCAGCAATGTTGCTGACACGGGCGGGCATGGGTATCACCACCAGATCGTTCTTCACGATGTGATAGCACCGCTCATTGAACACAAAGCTCCCCTCGCCAGCCGTGCAGAGCAGGTGCATACAAGTGTCACTCAACTCAGGCGCATTCATCGCATGGAAGTCGGTGGAATACAGAAAATCTACCTTCATTATAAGACACCTTCTTTCTGTAGAATCTCCACCATCTCTGCTGGAGTCACTACGATGGGCTTATTGGGGAAATGCTTTTTGTTGCCCGTCACTAAATAAGCGCCCTCTTTAGATAGAGCCACTTCGTAGAACACCACATCCTTGGGGTCGGGAAAATCTTCCTGAGATGGTACACGTTCACCATGAATGCCATTCACAAGAATCCTGTCTATAGCCCATTTAATCAAATGCGTTGGGATGTCGAATTTCTTGCGGCGTAATACCTCTGTGTATTCGTCGATTATTTCATCACTGTACACAGGAACGATTTTCCCTTGTAGAACGGCAGCCCATATTCTTGATGTTGCGGCCATCAGATTCTTCGTAATGTACGCTGACACGATAACATTCGTGTCGATGACTGCATAAATCATACCGATGCCTTTTTCTTAGCCGCCATTTCTTCACGGGCCAGCTTAATTTCCTCATTGATTTCTTCCATCGTCAGTTCGGGACGGTCGCTCGCAGCAACAGCCTGGCGGAATTCATAGAAGTCCTTCATTACCCTGTCCTCGGTCGGATAAGCTGTAATCTTAAATGGAATACTTCTTGTCTTTACCACAGCGTTGGCAAAAATGTTTATTGCAGCATTTGCGCTCATGCCAAACTGCTGGCAGAGTGAGTCGAAAGCGGCTTTGATGCCTGCATCCATACGAACGGTCATTGATACTTGTGCCATAATACTTACAATTAATGATTTCTTCGATTTCACCGGCAAAGATAAGCATTTTGTTTCATTTAGCCATCGTTTTGCCATAAATTTTAATCAAAACAGCTCGCTTTTTATTTATTATTGCCAAATTCTATAGTGATTCACAAAAAGAAAACACAAAAGATTTCTCACATTCCTTCAAAACGGGGCCGAAAAGATATAATCACCGAAAAAAGACCGCCACGCCGGACGGCCTGTAAGAGATAATAATATGGGGAAATGAAGGGCGGGAAACCGAGGCCGAGAATGTCGGCGCGGGTTCCACGCCCATCAATAAGATGCTTCAATTATTGTCGGTAAGAAGAAGTGCGGAAGTCTGAAACCGTCATTTCCTCAATATGTTTTGCTTCGCCTCTTTTTTCTATAGCAGAGGAAATGCATCCAATCGTAATCAGCAAGAACACAAAAGCAAGAAAAGCCAGAATGTACCAAAGCCAATTATAGTCTGTCACTTCGGTTTCTCCAACCAGCCAAATGTTTTGCATGTGTGTTGAACTTGATTCGTGGCTATAGCAATAATAACCACAAGCAAAAGTGATAATGCCAGAAATGATAGCAAACACGATATTAGAGCCTGCGACATTGCGCGTGGCTCTGACTAAATCTGCCTGTTGATTTGCAATGATTGAATCTGGAATTGTATCAGCCCCATTCTGAAAGGTTTTCCTCCAAGAGTGACCGCAACGCGGACAATCGAATTGAAATTCAGTTGAAGAGTATAACTGCTGGTCAATGCTATCTGTCACATCGCTAACGGTTTTAGAGGATGATACCAGTAGGCCAATAATATAGCCAATGATTGCACCAGGTACACAGCCCACAATACCGAAGAAGATACCTACGACAAAACCTATTCCAGCGCCAATTAATTGTGAACTGCCTTTCTTGACAGCAGCTCTCGTTACCTGTCTCGTCTGCGAGAAGACTGGTTTACCCTCGGTGTAGTTCTGGCACTTTGGACACTGTTCAATGTTTCTTTTCATACTTGTTGTTGATTTTAATTATATCTTTTGTTTAGTATTTATTTCTTAAATCCCTTGAATTTCGGGATGATAGAGTTCAATTCTATATTCTTGGGAATATTTGGAATACCCCAACCACTCGTAGATGTTTCTTCCACCTTTTTTGCCTCAGTAGTTTCTTCGCCAAATTCCAATTTGAATGGATTGGAGCGTAACCAGACGCATGTATCTGTCTTTTCCCATTTCATAGCCTCATATACACGGACAGGGGTATATGGGTGGTCAGCATCAGAATCGGATAACCAATGAACAATCTTGTTCCAGGCTGTTCCGTTTTTTAATGCTTCATAGTCTTTTCCTTGCTTTGACCATGCTTCAAAGTCCATCGTCTCAACAATAGGCTTTGGAATCATTTCCAATCTAGCCAGTGCCCTTGAAAGCGTGAGGGCAGGAGTGAATATGCAGGCAACACGATCGGCTGAAAGTTCTGAAGCCCTGCTCCAAACTAGCAAGGCTTGCCTAATCGGCTTCATTGCAGCATTGCCTATTGTGCCTACAAAAGAGTCTGCCATAGAATCGCCAAATGTGAAAATGGCGTTTGCCAGTGTCTGGTACAAAACATGCTGGCAAAGAATGTGTCCGCACTCATGCGCAAGCACAGCGTCAAGTTCCTCTCCTTTCAGTCGTCTAATAAGCCCCAACGTTACCACAATATAGACTTTCTTGTGACCCGAAGTCCAAGAATTTGCAAACGGACTCATCTGGAGGTACAACTCAGGAACAGGTATGCCAAGCCGCTCACAAATGGGAGGCAGACGATTGTAGACTTCAGGCATCTGAGTTTCAGAGAGCCGCAAGTTCGTCGTTACATTCTCACTCCACGATAATTCGTCGTAGCCATACTCGAAAATTTTCTCCATGATCTTCGGCAAGGCGGGAATACTTTTCAAAGCCTTTAGTGCTTTTGCATCTTCTGGGTGAATAAGTTCTTTGATGTTCATAGAGCATTATCTGATTTTGTCTACTTTCAAATAAACGCCGTTCAAGGCACCAGCCTGTCTAACGTCCACACCATAGATGCGTTTGAATGCATCAACCACGCACTGCCCGCCATTTGTATGCACTGGGTCACTATAGGAATTACTGACCACATCAACATACATCCCAGGTTCCAAACGCACTCTATTGGTGTTCACTCTCGTCTTAACGGTAATTCTAAACAATGGCATACCTGACACCTCCTACAACGTCTGCTCTCCAGCTGCCACAAGAGCATTTGAATTTTAGAAGCGTGGAGCTGATTTACCACGTCTTCGAAAGGAGGCTGTGAGAATTGCCTATGATATGTAGATGCAGTAACCAGTCCACGCTATACGCGCGAACCGTTATCACCGTCCTTGCATATCAAAAGAAGTTTCTCACATTTCCTTTCGCAAGTCGAGCATAACGCTTCGTTGTTTCAATAAGTCATGTGTCTCATGTGAAACACGATGCAAAAGTAGTCAAAAATCTCCGCATTGCCACCACTTTGTATGAAAAAGTGCAAAATTTTATGTTGTTTTAGCAGAAAAGTGGTCGCGATGGTGCCAAATAGTAGTCTTTTATGCCTCTTCTGCGATTGAAAATGTGCTGTTCCGATGCGGGAAAGGGCCAATGAAAATGGCTGTCCCGATGCGGGAAAGGGCCAACGAAAAATAAAAATGGGTGAAATGAACCGTTTTAAGCCCAACGAAAAATAAAAACGGCAAAAACGGAATCATTTTGGGCGTTTTCAAAATTAAATGGGACTGAAACGGACGATTTTAGGCGTTTTGAAAATTAAATGGCGATAAAACGAACCGTTTCGGGCATTTTCAAAATCAAACGGGGCTAAAACGGACGATTTCAGCCGTTTTCAAAATTAAATGGGGCTATATCGGACGGTTTCAGGCGGAGTGAAAAATAAAAGACTCCCGTGATGGGGCGTATCTGCGGCTTTTTTGTTTGTTTTGTGTAAAAAGTAAAAATCTTGACGCTTTTTGTGAAATAATAGTATGGGAAAATCATCGTAACTTTGCGGCGTGAAAACTTAAAGCATATAATTATGGAGTACATGAAATTAAGCAATGGCGTCGAGATGCCCCTGTTGGGCTACGGCGTGTTTCAGGTGAGTCCTGAAGAGTGTGAACGATGCGTGACGGATGCGCTGAGTGTGGGTTACAGGCTGATTGACACGGCGCAGGCCTACCAGAACGAGGACGGTGTGGGCAATGCCTGGCGCAAGAGCGGACTGAAGCGCGAAGACCTGTTCCTTGTGACGAAGGTGTGGATTTCGAATGCTGGCGAGGAGAAAGCAGCCAAGAGCATAGACGAGAGCCTGCGCAAGTTGCAGACGGAGTACATCGACCTGCTGCTCATCCACCAGGCCTACGGCGACGTCTTTGGAACGTGGCGGGCTATGGAGAAAGCCTATCGAGCCGGTAAGGTTCGTGCCATCGGCGTGAGCAACTTCCAGGCAGGTCGCTTCTTCGACTTCGCCCACTATGTGGAGGTGAAGCCGATGGTGAACCAGTTGCAGTGCAACACGCTCATCCAGCAGACGGCCATCGAGCCGATACATGCTGAGTTCGGCACGAAGATGATGGCGTGGGGACCTCTTGGCGGACAGGGTGTCGATGGCATCGTGAAGAGTGAAGTGCTGACAGCCATCGGAGCGAAATATAATAAAACCGCTGCACAGGTAGCCCTCCGCTGGCTCACGCAGCGCGGCATCGTGGCCATTCCCAAGAGCACCCACAAGGAGCGCATGGAGCAGAATTTCGACATCTTCGACTTCACGCTGACTGCTGACGAGATGGCCAAGATAGCCACGATGAACCAGCACGACACGGGCACTGTCAACTTCGGCGACCCCAGT
>ERZ842401.7490-NODE-7490-length-11149-cov-5.919596_pt1 | contig 11149 bp, 7 predicted proteins | sample MGYA00521270_ERZ842401 | MGnify/ENA primary metagenome ERZ842401 (study PRJEB31892, sample SAMEA3878208) | bioreactor metagenome | biome: Moose rumen | place: Sweden | collected 2011-10 | study: EMG produced TPA metagenomics assembly of the PRJEB12797 data set... | reverse complement strand
ACTACCTTATCAAACCACTATGATCGCACCAAGTTATTTTTTAATCATTACTAAATGATGTTGCAAATATTCAACTTTTTTTGTACTCGGCAATTATTCTTCAAGAAATAATATATTACTGAAGAATGAACTGCTTATTCAACGGGAAGGGGGTATTTCCCGGAGAGAGACCATCTCTTAAGAGGATAAGTGCTCTCGGCAGCGACAAACGAATTGAGTTTGTCGACCATCGTCCCGCTGGAAACAAAGCTGTCGGCGGTGTAGCTAAAGTTCTCTCCGATAACGAGATTGGCTCTTTCTGCTCCGATAGGAAGGCTGTCAATAAAGTGGCAGTCAGAAATACTTATCTTGGCGGAGTTCGGAAGATGACCGTAAAGGGCACCGACCTGAGAAGAGCTGCTGATGTCGGAAATAACTGATCCTGCGAGAAGTATGTCGCTCTGGAGAAGGCTGCTGACGCAGTTCTTGATAGCGACTTCTCCAGCAGATGAGAGGCTCCCGTATCCGACTATTCCGCCGAGAGAAGGATGGCTCATCGCGAGGTCGCAGATAAAGCTTGCAGGAGAGATATAGGAGTAACAGTTGTAGATGTGAGCTTTGCTGCCTGAATCAGAAAGCCTCATCCAGCCTATGATGGCTCCGCACATGCAGTCTCCCTTCGCGGGATCTCCGCCTGTGTCGCATAGGAAGGGATGGATAATTCCCGAGCGGACACCGCTGTTAAGGATATCAATGACACCTTCGGCATCTGGGTATGTATATCCAATGATACCGGCAACACTGTAGGCACCCTTGATTTCACTATCCTCAATCCAGCAGCCGTCGATTGTATTGTTTCCGCCGTTCTTTGCGATAGCGCGTCCAACAATACCTCCAACACCGTCACCGGTAGCGTCAACCTTGCTTCCGACGAAGCTGCAGCCCTTGATTGTTCCAAGGTCCATCCAACCGGTGATACCACCGATATTGAGACCTCCGGAGACCGTGCTTCCATTCTTGACTATACAGTCGGTAAATGTGGAAGAGGTGGCTTTCATGTAACCGGCAATACCGCCATTTCTTGCTCCGCCTCCTATTTCAGAATCTTCGACGGTGCAACTCTCAAGAGTTGACAGTTGTACAAGACCGACAATTCCTCCTGCATAATAATCTCCGGCAGTTATCTTGGATTTATTATATATTCTACAGTTTTTGATCGTACTGTTATTGACGCACCAGCCTACAGTGCCTCCAGCATCTTCTTCTGTTGCAGTAACATTTGTTCTCTGGGTAGCGCAGGATAGAATGGTCCCAGCGTCAAGTTTGCCGACAATTCCTCCTACTTCGTTTGCTCCATTAATATCGACATGATTAGTGAAGCAGTATTCTATTGATGCTCCATCATGGGCATGTGCGGCAATTCCGCCAACATAGTTTTTACTGTTGGATAACTTGATAGAAGCTGCACTGCAGTAGCTTGCTTTTCCGCCAACCATATCTGCAACGATTCCTGCGCACATATTTGCAGTTGCGCTGAGTTCACCATTAATGGCAGAGCACTGAAGGAATGTGCAATTCTTGGCATATCCTACTAATCCGCCTACGCGGTTGAAGTTTCCTGTATTTACACGGTTGGAAACAGCAATTCTGCAGATAGTTGCGTCCTCTGCGTATCCAAACACTCCGCTTGCGGGATTTTCAGCATCGTATCCTGAAGTGCTCAGATTGTTGATTCGATTGTTGCTTCCTTCGTAGGTGCCCTTGAAAGGTTTTGCCGCAACTGCTCCAATCGGAGTAAACTCCTTCATGTTCATGTCGATAGTGGCTGTCTGCTTATAAATCTTGTCGGCAAATTTTGCATAAGTCTCGTCTGAATTGATCAGCTTAGACATTGAAATAAGGTCTTCAGCACTTGAAATCACATAAGGATCAGCCTCAATGCCGCTTCCTTCGAGAGTGGCTTCGCCTTCCGCAGCCTTCTTAAGTTCAGCAGCAGGCATCTTAACGACCTTTCCTCTGACAACTGAATTGTCTTTATCGGAGATGAGGCTGGCGATAGTCTTTCCGGAGGCGTCTATAGCCTTGATCACGAAACCTTTCGAGAGTGAACCCTCAGGGAGCATGACGTAGAACTCATAAGGAGTAGCATTGAGAGTAACGGCGGACAGGGGCCTAAGAATGAGCTTGTTGGACGAGGGGGCAGTCACAAGTGAGATGGAAGCAATATCTTTGGCTTCATAGTCCGGAACCACCGTGCAGGGCCCCCAGAGGGCACTTGAAGTGTTGGCATCCAGAAGCTCGAAATGATCAACTTCAATGCCCTCGCCGCTTAGACTGAATTTGACAGCTCCGAAGACGTATTTCATCGAGAACTTGTCTGTCCCATCAGCCCAGAAAGCGACGGCGGTATTGGAATACTTGGAGCAGTCTCCTGCGACAATCTCCTGAGTGGAAGGAATATCGAGGATCACCTTTTCATTGGTAGAGGCGCCGTTTACGAGAAGATAAGGGTAGACTGCTGCGAGTTTCCCATCTTTCCGGGTGCGGCCAGTGAACTTCGCGCTATGGCCGTCAGAAGAGATGTCATTTGAGGAAGTCTTGAAGCAGTCGCCTCCCTCCCAGTAGGGCTGGGTGTCGCTTCGGACCCAAATGCAGTCGTCAGCCTCCCATGCGGTTGCGGTATATGTGCCTTTGTCCCCATCGAAATGAATCCTGGTCTCGGGAGTCCCGATGGTGGCTTCGAGGGTGACTATCTCTCCGGAGAGTTCCTCTTCGGGAGTTTTAGGTTCGATGGTGCAAGACGCGGCAAGAGCGGCGCAGCACACTATAAACGGGATTATATGTCTTATTTTCATTACCATGCTCCGTTAATATTGTCAAAATCTGTAATAGAACCGTTGTCGGACTCGTTGTAAGAAGCAGAGGATTCGAGCCATGAACCGATTTCCTTGTAAATTTTCTCGGCGATGAATTTCATTGCCTGAGCGGAATAATGGTCGCTGCTGTTCTTTCTCAGGTCGCCTGTTGTGACGATCGTGCTCCAGTCGAGATCATGCTTTGGCATATTAGGTTGATAACCTTTCTCCAGGTATTCAAAGCTCCATCCAAAGTCATTGAATCCGTTGACTGCATAGAGGTCGACCGCGCGGCAGTTGTCATAATGGTCGGCAATGTGCAGCAAGGCCTCCTCGACGTCTGGAGTGAGGGTGTCATGGATGAGAACGACAATTTTGACATGAGGATACTGGAGAATCATCATCCTGACGAGCTTGACATAGGCTTCAACGAAGGAGCCGTTAGGAAGAGCCTTTGCCTCTTCAAGGGTCTTGCAGGCATCTGCAACGGCATAAACGGCGTTCATTGCAGCGTCGCTTGGACGGTGGGGAGTAGAAGAAGGATAGCGCTCGAGTTTTTGGTCACCGAGCATCTGGTAGATGCCATGAGCCCAGTCGTTCGCTCCACCGTTGATGATGATAATATCAGGAGAACCCATACCGCCGTTCTCAATGTAACGGGCGCAGAAGTCCTGTCCGTACCAGTATTTGTCCGAATATGATGAGTCAGTGCAGCGGGTAACAGCCGTTCCGGAGAATGCAAGGTTGGTGTCCCACACGGCGTTCGAAAGGAGGTCGTATGTGAGCATGTACCAGTAGGTCTGGGCTGCAGATGTGACATTTCCGTCGCTGGTAGGATAGTGGCAGCGGTAGCCGTTTGGAGCGCGGCTGCCTTGGTATCCATGAGGAGCATATCCGTCAAATGTCGACAGGGAATCACCGATGAGGCTCACCCTGAGGGCTTTCTGCTTACCGACTGAAGGATTTGCGGCAATGCCCTCGAGGACAGGGAGTCCGCTCGGGCTGGCAACCCATTTCTTGAGGGTAAGAGGACCTGAATATGAGCTCTGGAATGCGCTCAGCGCATTGAGAAGAGTCCCGTCCAGCATTTGTCTGTTGGTCATTGCCTCGACTCTATCAGTGGTGCCGGAATTGCTCTTCCCCATGGCACGGACACCGTCCACATAGTAGCAGTCCTCGAGATTGGTCTTGGTAGGGTTGCCAACTAGCGATCCCCACTGGAAATAGTTGCTGCTGGGGGAAGTACTTCCGTTAATGATAAGATTTCCGGAGTTGAGGGTATTGTAGCATCCCCGGATGTTAACGCTTGCATTTGATCCGCCCTGCTCTCCGATGAACCCTCCGAGGTCAACCTCGAGAGCCTGAGGGAAGTCACAGCGCATGGTGGAAGGGCAGCTGAAGCAGTTGACAATATTGAGAGAGGCGGTGGTGCTTCCCATGCGGGCCCATGCAACCAATCCGCCGATCATCGTCCATTTGCTGGCCGCATAACCGGCATCGATGATCTCACCGCCGACATAGGCGCAGTTCCAGATATTGATCTCTGAATCGTTGTGGGTAGGATTGCATTCTCCTACAATGCCTCCTACCGAATAAGATGCGGCCACATTGCAATACACTGCGCAGTTGCTGATGTTAACTTTCTGGGCGACATTTTTATGGTAGATGTATGCGACGATTCCGCCAGCCTTGTCCTGGCCTGTGCGGACAAGAGCGTTTGATCCTACGACGCAGTCGGTGATATCACCGCTTTGTACCCAAGCTACGATGCCGGCAGCTCCGGGATACCAGCACACCACCTGGGCCTGCACTTCACAGCCAGTGATTTTTCCACCCTCAAGCATCTCTCCAGCGATACCGCCTACATAGTAATTGTCACCGGTAACGGTACTTCCGTCGAGCACCTTGCAGTTTTCAATCGTACAATTCTTTACCTGTCCGGCTATACCTCCGAGCTGTTCTCCAGCAGCAGTAATATTGCCTTTCACGGTACATCCCTTTATCTCAGCTCCGGAGGCGCATCCAACTATGCCACCAACAGCAGATACAACGGTAATTCCTTGGAAATCTCCGTATTTTTCGTCTTGAACGAAGCCCTGAAGCGAGCAGTTCTCAATGTTTCCTCCTTCCATATAGCCGACCACACCTCCGCAGGCGCACTTTACAAAATGGGCATTGGCATTTATCGAGATACCGTTAAAGGTGGAATTGACGGCATGTCCTGCAATAATGCCTTGCTCTCCATTGTCTCCAGTGTTGGTGTATCCGTCAATCTTGAGGTTCGAAACGGCTGCGCCTGAAGTGTAGGCGAACATTCCAGCAGGCTTGCCAGAAGCGGCGACAGGGGTAAGGTTGCTGATAGTGAAACCGCCACCGTCATAGCTTCCCTTGAAAGCGTGATCAGCGTCAGGACCGATTGTCGTGACTGTGACATCCTGCATATTGATATCGGCTGTCTGGAGGAAATGCTTGTCGGCGAAGGAGGCGTAGTCGGAGACGTTTATTAGCTCTGCCATCATCTGGAAATCGCCGGCGGAAGCAATTAGATAAGGGTCTGATTCGGTGCCGGATCCGTTTCTGAACGGCTTTTCTTCCAGGGTGGCGACAAGAACTTCGTTCTTTTTAATCGGAGAGGGGGTGTCGTTTGAAATTGTATTGATGACATTGCCGGAGGCATCTGACAGAGTAATGGTGAAGCCTTTTGTAAAAGCGCCTTCAGGGACAACACAGTAGAAATCCGAAGGAGTGGCCCCGTTGAGTTTGATGTCCGTTCCCAGGTCCAGTTCGACTTCATTGCGGTTTGCAGCGTCATTGCTCCAGGTTACAGATTCTATATCAGTTCCTTCTTTGTTGAGAGTGATCTTGCATTTACCCCATAGGGCGGTGGAAGGATCTTTATCGGTGACGATAATCTTAGTTACATCGGAGTGTCCCATAAGACTCACGCGAAGAGTTCCTGCAAGACTGTTGAAAGACAACCTGTTTCCGCTGCTCCAGAGAGCTGCTGCAAGATTTGAGTTGTGCCCGAAACTCCCGGACTTATATTCTTGTTTTTGAGGTACTTCCATCGTTACGGCCCCGTTGTCTGACGAGGCGCTGACAAAGGCGTAAGGATAGACGGCGACGTATGGCCCTTTATCCAGTGTCTCTCCGTTGAATTCCGCTATCTTCCCGCCTTGAGAGAGACCGCTTCCAGAAGTGGAAAAGCGGTTCCCGGCTGTCCCTTCTTTCTGGGCGGCGGAGCGTACCCAGATTTCATCGGCGATTTCCCAGAGAATGGGAATAGTGGATCCGTCGGGCGATCCTAGATAAGTTTTGGTCTCGACCTGAGTGGCAATCAGTGTCATCTGGGTCGTTTTGGCTTCAGGCTCCGTCGGGGTCGGTTCTTTTGGATTACAACCGGCAAATACCGATAGGGCAATCATCAGGGTGATCACTGATAAGTACTTGTAATTCATGGGTTTTAACGATTATAGTATATTTTATATGGTTATTATTTGACTCTCTCATGGCAAAAATAGCCTTTTTGCAGCAGTTAAACAATAAAATAGTTTTAAATTTGTAAAAAAGATAATGATATGAAACAGTCAATATTCGTCCTTCTTACCGCCATTCTTTTTGTTTCTTGCAGCCAAGGAGGAAGAATCATTTCGGTCTTGGATGATCCGGATACTTATGCTGCGGACAGTATTATCTCTTCCAGAGGAGATACCTTATTTTACAGGTACACAGTGCCAGAGGTAATCAGAGAGGGTGAGAAGTATCCACTCGTCCTGTTCCTTCATGGAGCCGGTGAAAAGGGGAGCGACAATGAGAAGCAGCTCCTCCATTGCAGCCGGATTTTTACGTGCCCCGTAAATAGGGCGAATTATCCTTGCTATGCTATTTTCCCGCAGTGCCCCGAGGAAAGTTTCTGGGCCTATGATGACCGTTCGTCGTTTAAGTCTTTGAACCCTGAAGATATGCCTTTGGAAAGCCCTGAGGCAGGGATTATGAAGACGGTGATGGATCTTGTAGAGAATTTCTCCAATAATCATCAAGTCGACAGGGGCAGGATATATGTAATGGGCCTCTCTATGGGCGGAATGGCCACTTTCGATATAGTGATCCGTCATCCTGACTTTTTTGCCGCGGCCGTCCCTATCTGCGGCTCAGTCAATCCTGAGAGGATAACCTCTGATATTAAGACTCCATTCAGAATCTACCATGGTGATGCCGATCCTGTCGTCCCTCTTCTTGGCTCGAGAAAGGCATACAGGGCCCTGAAGGCTGCGGGAGTCAAGGCGGACCTTATAGAATTTCCGGGAGTTGGCCACGGCTCATGGAACCCGGCAGTGACAGATCAGGAGTTGCTCCCTTGGATGTTTAAGCAGAAAAAATAAATATATGGCACCAATAACACTTTCAACAGCACTTGTCCGAATGGCCGTTGCCCTCGGCCTTGGTGCGGCTATCGGTCTTGAACGCCAGATTCACCACCATTCAGCCGGATTCAGGACATTTGTCCTTACATGTCTGTCTTCTACTCTGGCGATGCTTGTCTCAATATATGTCTGTCAGACCAACACCGATCTTTTGAATGGAGATCCGGGTCGTATCGCCGCCCAGGTGTTGACAGGAATCGGTTTCATCGGCGCCGGTCTTATTATCAAGGGAAGCGACGGCGTCTCCGGCCTTACTACAGCGGCTTGTATATTTTTCACGGCAGTGATAGGACTTGCTGTCGGGACCGGAATGCTTCTGCTCTCAGCAATAATCACCGCCGTCGTCATTATTATCCTCTGGATGCCTTATTTCAAAGAATTCATGAACAATCGTCGGGCCAATCGTCAATAATCGGCTATTCGCCCTTTCGCATATATCGGCTCGGAGTAGTACGGGTAGCTTCATGGAAGTATCGGCTGAAATACGATGAACTCGGAAATCCCAGAAGGCAGCTGATTTGCTGGATATCGAGTTCTTTCTCTTCGAGAAGGAGCTTGGCTTCGGCGATGACGTTTTCTCTTATTATCTCAAGAGCTTTCTTTCCGGTGACCCGTGGGATGATTCTTGATAAGTATTTTGGGGTGATGCATAGTTCCCCTGCATAAAATCCGAGGTCGCGATGCTCTTTGCAATGGCGCTGAACAAGGCGGATAAAGTCTTCTGTAAGAGTTATTTCCCTTGATGTTCTCCATTTTTTCGAGGGGAGCTCCGATATCATCCTCGCCAGCCCACCGGAGAGCATACCTGCAAAGCCGTTGATGATGTCTTCCCTAAAATAATAATCATCTCCTCCTTCTGCGACATGGAGGGTTACCTCCAGAAGCCTTAGATACCGCTCCATCCTCTCCCTCGAGATTGGGATATGAATTGGCCTTATCATCGCTGCTCGGATAATTTTCGCTGAAGGTATCGCCATGGAGGAAAATAGGTGCCCGTCGTTATATGCGATCATGAGAAATCTTGTTCCCGCTTCCCAGGTGAGTCTCATTAAGATTGTTTCGGAGGGAATCATTATGACAGAGCAAGCCTTGGCATTGAAGACTCTGTCTCCAAGGGTGCAGTCTACTTCTCCAGTTTCGACAAAAAGAATGACGTTGAATCCAATACGGTACGGGAGGCTAAGACCGCTTGGACTGAGAGTCCTTGTGCGTAGACCCTCCGCGAGCTTGGCAGCAATCTTCTCGGTGAGTCTTAGATTGAGATTGTCGGCTATGACAAATTCGTCTTTGACATAATGGGTCCTCGACGCAGGGGGTATCATATCCAGACAAAGGGTTTTTTCTCTATGCTTTTCCATAGGGCAAATATCGATATAATTTTCAATTTTCCCACAAAGAGGTCCTTTTTTCTTCCAAAGTTTGCTATTTTTCCTTCTGTTGGCCACATTTGTCTTAGTCAATTATAATGTTCGTATGGAAGACCTTAGAACTCTTTTTGAAAGCCGGTATACCTGGATTGAAGGATTTATGAGAAATGTTGCCCGCTATGGTGGCAGACGGGCGATGATAAGCCCGGAGGAAGGGAAGGAGTGGACATACTCTTCTCTTAATGATGAGGCGAACAAGCTCGCTTGCGCCCTCGTCGCTGATGGGGTTGTGAAGGGCGATGTAGTCCTGATGCAGCTTCAGAACTGTCCGGAATTCGTTTTTGCGTACATCGCCTGCCATAAGATAGGTGCAATCTGCTGCCCTGTCAGCTATCGGCTAAGCGAAGGAGAACTCTCCTATAATATCGAGGATTCCAGGCCGAAGGTCCTGATATTCAGTTGTTTATTTGCTAGTATAGTAAAGGGTGCCCTGAATCTTTCCAAGTTTCGTCCCTCCAGGCTAGTTAGTGTCGGGTCTATGACATGCGAATCTGCCATATCTTATCAGGATTATGTCAAGGGCAGCCCATCCTGCTTGCCTGAAATAGAGCACAATATCTACGATGAGACTACTCGTCTCTACTCCTCCGGAACAACCGGCCGGACCAAGGCAATCCCTCTTGCAAGCATTAATGAGGTCCTTTCGGCCCACGATGTCATGATTCATTTCCCGATGAACTTTCATGATGTTACCATGAACACGACTCCCTGGTTCCATAGGGGAGGCCTCCACTGTGCGGGCCCCTGTCCTGCCCTCTATGCAGGTGCAACGATGGTCGTGATGCCAAAGTTCGAGCCGGACAAGGCTCTTGAGTATGTCTCGAAGTATGGCATTACTTTCCTTATCGGCGTTCCGACAGTGCTCGAGAGCCTTTCCTCCGAGCAGGAAAAATCTCCGCGCGATATATCTTCCTTAAAAGGAATTGTCACGATGGGTAGTCCGCTCGATAGGACCTCCTGTATCCGGTATCAGAAAGTCTTGACTCCCAATATCTTCAACGGCTACGGGACGACAGAAACTTTCTGGAATACCTTCCTTCGTCCCTTCGATCTGCCGGAGAATGCTGGCAGTGCGGGGACGTCCTGCATAGATGACGATGTCCGTGTGGTGAAAATATATGAGGACAGGAAGGCAGAGCCGGATGACCTTGCGGCCACGGACGGAAAAGAAGTTGGTGAGGTTATCATCTGTTCTCCGGCAAAGTCCTCCTGCCGCTATTTCAATAATGAAGCGGAGAATGAGAGCAAGTATTACAAAGGATTTATGTACACCAAAGACCTCGCTACTTGGGACGGCAACCGCTATGTCACGATTGTCGGTAGGAAGGACGATATGATTATATCCTCAGGAGAGAATATCTATCCGATTGAAATAGAAGAGGTTCTGAGTAGCCATCCCAAGGTCCGGGATTGTATTGTGACAGCGGTTCCGGACAAGATAAGGGGACAACTGGTGACGGCTTATGTCGTTCGGAACGAAGAATCTCTGACCGCTGCAGAACTTGATGCTTTCTGCAAAGACAGCCCCTTCATGGCATCTTTCAAGAGACCACGTTACTATCGTTTTATAGAAGAACTGCCTTTTACTGCAACAGGTAAAAAGCAACACTTTAAAATCAGGGAACTGGCCGAGGAAGAACTATCTTTGGGTCTTCTTGAAAAGGTCTAAGTCTATTCGCCTTCGACGATGCGGCGTCCTATTTCATAGAGAAGGGCATCGAGATTCTCCATAATGGATATATGGAGGTCTTCGGCAGTCGGGAGTTTCCCTGTTGTCTCTACAAAATGGCAGTCGGCGAGAAAATGCTGTCTGGGTGTCATGTTTTCAACCGCGTTGCGGGAGAACTGTCCGGCTTCATAATTAATTTCAGGAAGTTCGCGAAGAGAACCACTGCCGGTATAGATTGTTTTGCCAAGATAATCTACGAAATCCTCGCAATCCGTATTGTTGTCCTCATCGGGGATGGCCCTGTATGGAAAAATCTTAAGAAGGTCGGTAAGTACGTCGTCTACCATTTCTGCGTAGAGATCTTCGCACTGTTCTGCAAGTAAGGGGTTGAATTCTTTTAGCATAATGTGTTATTGTTTTTATCAAAACATACAAATATAACGTTAAAAAAGCGAAAAACAAGAATGAAAGCCCGTTCGAATGAGGTTCAATATAGTAATATGTAAATGTGAAGTGAAAGAACTACCGGGACTTGCATTCAGTACCTCCCCTTGGTTGTGTTTCTTTAGAATAAACAGGCACCTATTAAGGGTAGATACCTGTTTTGATGTCTCAACATTCATGTGGGTCATATTCACTTCTGCAAAGGTAATCATTTTTAAAAGTCAAATTGAAACCGTGAGTTGCAACAGCTTGACGGATAATTATTTACGATATTTAAACTCGTCGCCACGCGTAGTTTGTTTTTAGTAACTAATTGAGTTTCAGTGTGTTATGTCTCACGCTGCGTGAGAG
>ERZ842401.7489-NODE-7489-length-11149-cov-7.967911_pt1 | contig 11149 bp, 9 predicted proteins | sample MGYA00521270_ERZ842401 | MGnify/ENA primary metagenome ERZ842401 (study PRJEB31892, sample SAMEA3878208) | bioreactor metagenome | biome: Moose rumen | place: Sweden | collected 2011-10 | study: EMG produced TPA metagenomics assembly of the PRJEB12797 data set... | reverse complement strand
TAGTTACACATTTTAATTGTTATTAAATGTGTCTACCTATATCAGTATAAGTCACAAGTAATCTTAATGCTACACCTTATTATATAGGCACCAAAAAAAAGGAAGCCTTGCGAGCTTCCTTCAGTCATTCAGTGTTGTCCAAGGCGGATTTCTCTCTTTTTGCCCGCCATTGGATATAACTTAATGGAAGCCTTACGTTTACGCGGTTTTCACACCACCGTGTCACTTATTGCCTCTAATTGATGCATATATTTTTATTGTGCAAAGATAGGAATTTTCTACGAAACCGCCAAACATTTCTGCAGATTTCTTCATGGAGTAATGGATGACGCCTTATACCTTATTATATATATTTAGTCCATGGGTAAAGCATTATATCCGATTCTAATAAACTTCGACTGACCTCCATTTTCCGAGGTCGCGATACTTATCAGATACTGCTTGCCGTTGATAACACCTTTACACATTTTGGCCTCTCCTTGCTCTGCCATTACTTCCAGAGCATAACGTTTCTTCAGTTCAGACCAGAAGAACTCGTACTTGGCCTTGGAATAATTCTCATATTGACAGATAACACTTGACAGCTTATTTAGGACAATGCTATAATATATAGATACGTCTTCTTTTTCGTTGGTATATATCAGTGAATAACCGTTGCTATTGCCAAATGGTTCTTCCATTTTGAATTGTGGAAGCTTGTCTGCCATATAAGCCTTTACTTCTTCCGGAGAGGCATTTAGCGTAGTGAACGGCTCATAGAGCGTCCATGATGAATTGTCGTCTGGTTTCCCTCCAGATGTATCGTCATCATCTCCGCCACAGGCTGTGAATGTCATTGATACTATAGCTATTATAGCCATCATTAGAAATTTAATCTTACTCATTGTCTCTTTATTTTATTATTATATATTCTGTCCATGGTCGTGGAACCAGGCAGGACCATCTTCGTAGTTCTTATCTCTGTTATTTTTTTTAGAAGAACCGAAAAATCCTTTTAATACTGCTTTAAGCAACCAGTATCCAATCACAAGCAATAAGATGTTTTCGAGAATGCTATCCAGACCACTGCCGTTTGCGTCGGATTGTTTAGTCTCTTGGTTGCCTTGTTGCTGAGACTGCCTGCTGTTTGACTGCGGCATGACTCCAGACATAGCATTATCAGTGTTTTCAATCCGATTGTTTGCATGACCGTCCTCGTTCTTATTTGCATAATAGTCGGCTATTTCATCGTTGGAAAGTCCCTGTTCCAATAGTTCTTTGTCAACAGGCTTCACTTCTATTTCAAGGTTTGCAAGTGGGTCTGTGTCATATTCTTCCGTTCTCGATTGTACATGTTGTTGCACAGTTGCATTAGCCGGAAGGTTCTTTAAAGATTCTTCGATAAACTTATTGAATACTGCCTGGCGGTACTCCATAATGTCGTTTCCGTTCAAGACACCCAACGCACCTGTACGTTGGGGTTCTCCTACCCAAAAGTTTACATCTTTGTTATCCGTGTAGACATAGACAAAAAGTCTGTCATCAGTCAGACTTATCATGCATTGTTTTACGCTCGGAGCAAAGTTGCTTACGTCATACCACTGGATCTGTTGCTGTCCATAAGCTGATAAAACCGCTATCAAAAGCGATATCAGCGCAACTACCCTATTCATATGAAATAGCGTTATATTATCACTTTACGCTGAATGTGCCTACAGGAATGCTGGTGGCCGTTACAATACTCATATAGAAGATGCCATACTCACCTTTTTCCAGCTCTGATGCAGGGATGGTAAGTAGGTAGGACTGTTCACCATACTTATGACCAGTGAAGTCCACGTAGCCTGCTTTCTTGGTTTCTGCGCTGCCTAATAGTGAGGATTCAAATTCCACCCACTGGATGCGGCGTTCCTTTTTGGTGGCGTTGAAACGCACAATACGGTAGTTGTCTTTCGGGTCGATATCGTTCTTCTCACCTTTGATAAGCAAGCGTACATCCTTACCTCCCTCAACAGTATATGCTGATTTTCCACCTTTGAAAACAACATCCATTCCGGATGATCCTGCCAGACCACTGACCGTCCCTGCCACACCAGCAACATTACTTGCTGTCGATGCCACTCGAATACCGTTGATAACTCCTGTTGTAGATCCTGCCGTCGCCGCACCTATCATACCACCGGCACCCACCACACTGGCAGCACCGCCAAGCAGTTTGCCCCATTTCTTGGCTTTGTTCTCGTGTTTAGCGAGGGTGCCAGACTCTTTAGGAAGCTGGGCATAAGTAGCATCACTGGTTAGGATGCAGTAACTGTTGATAAACTCTGGCTCAGGAGCCGTTACCTCTTGTGCTGTAGCACTTTTGAATGCTGCAAGTAGCAGCGCGAGAAAAACATACTTTCTCATAGCAGTTTGGCGTTTTTAGGTTGCCCCGGTGCCCAGTAGGAGCGGATTATATTTACAGGAAGCGGGCTGTCGCTGCGCAACCTGAGGGAATTTCGTCGCCAAACTATAAACCCATAATCCACACAGCGAGCAGCCCGCAGTTGCGAGTCGCTTCATACTGTGCTTCTGGATTATGACGTTGGCGACGTTTTTCTTCAGATTGAGAAGCACTTCCATCGTTATTTGTCTGCAAAGGTACATAATATATTTCACTTTTTTTATCTGTTTTCTAAAAAAATGGCAGTTGACACCTGGAAAAGTTTGTTGGCGACGTTTTTCAGGTTAAGATGCCTCCTGCCACTGTTCTTATGTTATTCATCTCAAAAACTTGATATTATGTCAACTTTTCAAGGTAAAATGTCAAGTCAACTTGATTTTTCGTCAAGTCCTGATTGATATTTCGTCAAGTCCATTCAAGGATGATTCCATGCTTTGCCAGGTGACGCCCAGGCTTCTTCCATGGGGTAATGGCATCAGTACGAACTATTATCTGATCGGCTGGAGTGTTGAGCCATTTTGCGAAATCCATCAGGCTGCTCAGGGGTATCTCATCACGGTCGATACCCATCCTTTTAATATCTTTCTCGCCGGCTAAGATATTCCCCGTCCTCTCAGTCCATAGCACGATACTGAACCACTCATTATGCTCATCCATCCATTGCCGATGGGCATCGTCATTGTACGATAACTCAAATTGTTTTTTAAAGCTATTCATAGTCTAACCAGTTTATAACGTTACATTTGTTCTTTACTTGATACTCTATCCGTTCCTTCAGCCGATGGAAGTTGACGGGTCGGTAGCCGTTGAGATCCACACCCACCTCATACTGCGTCGGCCTGCAGCACTGCTCAACTATAAACGCATCAGAACCAGTGATACCTTTACGCAGATGGATATGTCCGAAGAGCTGCCAGGTAGGATGTTCCCCATAGGCATGTGGCCAAGTCAGCAAAGGGTAGTGGTTCATGATTATCCGTTGCCCGTCCACTTCTATTTGAAGCTGGTCATAGGTACCGTCGAAGAGATGCTGTAGCTTCTGTAGGTTCTGTGACTTTCGGGTGTCCGGGTCGTGGTTGCCACGTATCAAGACTATCTGACCATGCAGCAGGCCTTTGAGATGTTGTATCGTCAGGAACCCACCACCCTTGTAGCAGAAGTCGCCAAGGTGGAACACGACGGCATCTTCCGGCACTATTGCATTCCAGTTGTGGATCAGTGCCTGGTCATGCTCTGCTATCGTCGCCCATGGACGGTCACAGAAACGGATGATGTTCTCGTGCCCGAAATGCGTGTCACTGGTAAAGAACACCTTGCTGCCATCTTCGTACTTGTATTTCATATTCTAATTCCTTTGTTTCATTAATAAAGAGCTGCCACCATCGAGTCACATGACACTAACTTAATAGCGTGAGCCAACAGCAGCAGCTCAGATAATCCTGACACCGTCGTACCACGAGAGAGCTCTCGTTTCAAAGCAACTGCCGTGCCAGGTAATCGCCTTCATTGGTCATAGATGCTCGTTCGAATGAACGCCCCCTAAGCTCGACGTCTCAACCTGCAGATATCGCAAATGGAGAATTTTCTCCAGAAGAAACAAATGCAGTAACCGTTATCCAATACTTCGGCGATTGTAGGAACCTGGCACCGCTACGCTCATGGGATGGTCTCATGACAGGTCGTAACCTATCCCCGCACTCCCAAGGCTCATGGGCCGGACAACATGAGGTGGCCGTAACCGCCTCCCGCAACTCCCATGGCTCAAGTTCCGCATGCCAGGCAATCTTTCAACAATTCAAAGAGCACATACAAATATAGCCACAGAATACCCTTTCGGATAATCTGCGGCTTTGCCATTCAGTTCTTCTGAAATTGACAGGACTTTGACCGACGGAGCGTGCAACCAGTCACCATGTTGCTGTCCTGTAGCTACAGCAGATAGGCACCTCCCATTACGCAGCTATTGCCACCTTTTATGCTTCTACCTGTATCTGCTGCAAAGGTACGAAGAATATCTGAGACGACCAAACATTTGCCGAAAAATCGTAAATGTGTTAAATCAAGACAAATTTACATTTTCTTGATGCCCTTAGAATAAAGCTCAGTACCTTCGCAGATGAATCGGGATTCCCCGAAGTCGTGCTTGCACGATGGCAGATTCACATCTGTTAATAGCACATTAGGGGTTGTTATTCAACAACACCCATGTGGCAGGGGTACCTGCACCCAGATTCGCAGGGATAAAGGAGCAAGCTCTTCCCTGCTAATGTTGGAAACGTATAATTAAAAATATTTTACAACTATGGCAAAGACAATGAAGAAGTTTCGTGCTGCCGCTCTGAACTGCGACAAGCATAATAAGAGAGAAAAGCAACTCAGTCATACACGTCCAGAACTACAGCCGAAAGATCCTAAAGAATGGATGTGGGAGGCACCAGATAAGAAGTCCGTCTACCTGATGCGAAAACAGGCAGAGAAGGAATACCATGCCGTCGAGGTAATTGCTCATGGCAAGCATGGTGACTATATCACCCACAAATCATTGCCGAAGAATTCGGAACCAGTAAAGGAAGCTGTCGTTCGCGTTAAAAGGGATACCACTGTTGCCGATGTAAAGCGATGGACAGATCTTATGGAACAAAAGTATGGCATTCGGGCTGTCGGTATTTACCTCCATATGGACGAAGGCCATTGGGCTACCTTGAAGGAAGGACAGACGGAAGATATGTACCGGCGCACAGACGGGAAAGAGTGGAAGCGACTCAATGAGTTTGGCGAGTGGGAGTACTGGAAATCTAACTATCATGCTCATGTCGATTTCGACTGGTTCGACCACAAGAAAGGGCGCTGCATCAGTCTCGGCAAGAAAGTCATGAGTGAAATGGAAGACGACCTGGCACGTATTCTGGGGATGGAAAGAGGAACTCCGAAAGCCATCTCCGGTGTACAAGGTATAGACACTTGGGACTACAAAGATAAGATGGAGAAAGACCGTATGGCCGAGAAATACGCACGGGGAAAAGAAAAAATACAGGAGCAAGAAAATGCCATCATCGCACTTGATGGCGAAATATCTTCTAAGCAGCAGAAGCTGAATGAACAGGACATAGAACTTCGCCGTACCGAGATAAAGGTGAAAGGTTTATCGAGAATGCTGGAGAATATGACGGTGAGAAGAAACGATATCCAGGAGGAAATCCGGCAACTGGAAGAGGACGTCAGAGAGGGCCGATCCAACAGCGACGAAATCCGTCAGCAGATCCAGCAACTAAATAAGGAACTGGAGGAGGTTGACAAGAAGATGAAAGACAAGAAAGAGAAACTCGATCAAGCCAGTGAACAGCTGGAAAAGATGCTTGACAAGAAAGCGGATGCACAGCATCAGTATGATGACCTCAGACGTGCCATTAACAGAGACCTGCCTACTTTGGAAGGGCGAGTAATCAGGGATTTTCAGGCTATGGGTTGGAAGATGGCGGCACAAGAATCAAAAAATGTTCTCGAGAAAATAGCTGAACACAATCGGGCACTCTCGTCACTCCCAATGGCGAAACATCAGTTTGACGAAGCTGTAGGGATGACATTCTATGGCAACATCTTAGGCGAAATGGCAATAAGAGGCGAAGAGATTACGCTGGTTGCCGGTGCTTTGTTCCTCGGCTACATTGATCAGGCTATGCAATTTGCACAATCTCACGGGGGAGGTGGAAACACTCCCGACAGCGGATGGGGTCGCAGACCGGACGAAGATGATGAAGCTTTCCGCGCACGCTGCTTCCTGATGGCTCGCATGATGATGAGACGCCCAGGCAGAAATCAACAGCAAAGCAATGGTCTCAAAAGATAATGTATATGAGGTTAGAATTGTAAAAAACAAGGATGTAAAGTATTTTTCTTCTTTACAACTCCTTTCGGTATGAAGAAGAAATATTCCTTCCGGCATGACCTTTAAAAAATCTGCAGAAAAAGTGGACGAGTGGACTGAGCCTATTTTTAGAACTTATATGCCTCAAAATCAATGATATAGATTATTTTAAACGCAGTTCACTTTTTTAGTCCACTTTTTCATATCACGTCCCATTGTTCATCTGTCACCATTTTCCTGTGCAGTTTTCCAGTCCAATTTTAAAAGTGGTCTGAAAGTGGTCTGAAAAGTGGTCTGCCATCAAACCCTTATAAACAAAGGCTTTTTAGACCTTTCAGTCCACAAGTCCACTTTTTTTGCAAAAAATCTATAGGTCATTTCTGGAACAACTTGCGATTTTTTCAAAAAGAACCAACTTGTAAAGAAAAAAGAAAGGCACTTACCATTCGTGGCAAGCACCTTCACTTATCTCATTACAAGTTATTCTCAGAAGGGAGCGTCCTTAGTGCGAAGGTAGATATACTCCTTGCCGTCAGACTTGATGCGACCATCCTTGTTCTGCAATTCCTTCGGATTCAGTTCTTCTATCCAGTCAGCAACAGCCACAAAGGCTTTCAGCTTCTTTGTAAAGGTGTGTGGAGTCATCTTGGTGGCGTTGATGGCACTGATGCAGTCGGCATATACTTCAGCCTTTTCCAGCTTGGTGTTGAGCCTGCTGACATTGTCCTCACTGAAATAACCGGAAGCCCAGTCTATAAAGTTGTCACCCATCACAGCCAGGTTCTTCCTTGTGATGATATTCGCCATAGGTGGTGTTATCATGATATTCTCATGGGCGATAGAGAGGTAGAAGCGCAGACACTGGAGCAGAAAGTTCAGGTCAGCATTCCATTCCTCTTCAGTGGAATACGGTGGAAGGATATTCTTTCCGAAGTCACTGCTAACCTTGCGTGTCTCCAGATAGTCGTTGTCCTCCGTCTGCTGGTGGTAGTAGTCCGAGAATACCATCATCAGCATACGTCTCTGCGTAGAGGCATCAAAGCTCTGAGGCACAAAGTTCGTCGAGAAGCCCATCTTGGGGGACACTGTGAATGGCAGGGTATAGATAGTCTTATTCTTCGGATTGACAGGAAAATCACCGGTCAAACGGTCAAAGAATCGCTCGACATCGAGTGTCTTGGCACAGTCATCGATTACTACCATCCGCGTTTTCCTGGTGACACGCTCAAAGGTGTGAGGATTATCGAAGATACGCGGATCCTTGCCAGAGATGACGGTGTAAGGCATCATACACTGAAGGGCCTTGAAGAATAGACTTTTACCACTGCCGCCATTACACTCACCTTCCTCGCCAATCTTGTGATCCATAGCATATGGTGCCCAGGGCTTCGACGGGTCTTTATAGTGGTGCAGCATATAGCCTACAGCAAAGACCTTGTTCAGGAAGTTCTGACGTTGTTCTTCCTTCTCTTCCTCCGTAAGGCCTTCACCCTCCAGATCGAACTTATGTTCTGCTGCATAGGCATCACGCTCGGCCTGCGTCTCGAAGCGAGATTCCATCTCCTTGCGCCAGTGAAGACGGCTGCTGTTGATGAAGTAGCCCATCAGATTGCTTGGTACCTTATTGATGCGCACCTCAAAATGAGGATGCCCATCGCTATCTTCCTCGCGGGTAACACTGAAAAAGTCCTCATCCATCAGCTTAAAGTTATGCTGGATAATGGTGTCCGTCCATACTGACGAAGAGGTCTTATAATCTTCTCTCTTTACCGGTCTGATTCCTTGACCAGTGACTATCGCCGCCACATTCGAGAAGAAGTAGGTCTGACTGGTAGGTGTATGACAGGTAAAGTCTAACTGTTTGTCCCGAAGGGCTTCCAGCCCCAAGGCAGACAGCTTAGTACTGTTGAGGATGAGATTCAGCACTTCATGATCACGGATATTCAAGGTCACCCAGTCGCGCAGGAACTTCCTGATATCTCTTGGAAATACCCTCGTCACTTCATAGTCATTGATTCGGATAAGAAGCTGTTCATCCTTGTTATATTCGTCCTCGAAGGTAGCGAAGCCATTCAGCTGTAGGAAATAGTGCAGATTAGCAGTGTCTAAAGTCAAACCCTTGTCACCTCTCACCCAGAACTTCGCAGAGATGGCTCCCTTTAGTAGTTCAGAGAACTCACTACTGCGTGGATGTAAGTCCATCCAGTCGCGCAAGTCCTTCCTGGGCCTGCCGCGATGGTCACGGAACTTCCGCAGAGAGGGTGGCAACCAGACCGTCTTGATGTCCAGGAATCGGAGGGCAAGCTTCTTACCCTCTCTTATACCAGTATCATCGATGTCCGGTATGTTATAGATGGAACCCGCATACTCCTGAATCTCTTTCACAACAGACGCTTCCAGCCTTGCGGTCTCAGAGTTGATCCAGATGGGGGGAATACCCATTGAATGGCAGCACAATGCATCACGCTCACCACTACAAATGATTGCCATGGGAAGCTTCTGCTCATGATACTGCTTGCCATCATTCTTAGAATTCGCCTCGAACTCTTCTCGCTTACTGTCATTGTATGCCTGGTATTCTCGGCGAAGCTCGTACAAGCCTCCGACATAGTCCTTTGGCTTGGCACCAATGGGATACGTCTGGAACCGGAAGCCTTTGTCAGCGTTCAGCGGTTCATAGATCTTGTAGAACTTCTCGGCAGGACTTTTACCATCCGCATCTTTGATGACACATTCTCTGATGAATATAGGATAATTCTCGGTGCTATATTTGATGGTTGTCTGGCCGTCCTTGGTATGTGTTATCCAATCCACGGACTTCCATCCTAAACCTGTCATGTCATCCTGTCTGACCGTCCTGCCCATGGTGGCCAGCTCAGCGTCTGCAGCCTTCTCTCTCACATTCCATTTACGAGTTCCTTCCTTCTCTTCAGGAAGTGCAGGACGCTTCTCTACCCGTGGGAAATTCTTCTTGATATCGATAGTCTCACAGACATTGAACTGTTGCCCTAACTCTTGCGTAGCCTCTCCTAATTGATCCTGGCCCATATTGTTCAGGAGCATATATATGTCTATGGGTGAGAGCCAGCATCCGGCATCGCCGAAATCGGTCAGTCCCCAGACTTCACATTCTACACCATTGACCTTCCTCTTCCGCTTCTGTAAAGAGGTTGACGCTGTCGTATCATCATCACTCTCGCGAATACGGAATTTCTTACCAACCTCTGCCTGAGGATATATCATCTTGATGATGTCAAGGCCGTCATGCGTGGCCTCATATAACTTATTTAACTGTACCATAATGTGTTAAATTTAGACTGTTTACTCAAAAATTTTACTATAAATTTGGTAAATTGCGAGAAAATGCCTAAATTTGCACCGACATCGGCAATTTAAGTATTTCCTGCGCAAAGAATTACTCCCCTGGGTTACCGCCCGGGGGTTGCTAATTATGGGGGTCTTGTTCTTTCCATACTTGTTTCTTTTATCAGTTAAACTCATTCTATTCTCGTAATCCTGGCATAGCCATTACCATTAGCATGAACAGGACGAATCTGCATTCCCGTATAGCGATAGAAATAGCCAAAATGGAACTCTTTAAAGTTAAAACCAAATCCTTGCCCTATGATATCCTGATTTGACATCCAATACTCTCCATAACCCATATGGGACATCTCTCCGAAATCATGTTTTAATCCCGTAGATGGGAGAAAGATGCTGTTGCCATTCCTGCCCGTGAATCTGGCCCCTTTGAAAATATTGTTATTGACTAATAATTCCATCTTACAATATCTTCTCAATTCTTTTATCTTCCCTTTGGTAGGTATTGCCCATCCCTCGCCAAGAATTGTAGTTGCCGCGTCATATTCTGTGCCCGCTATGTCCTTGGGAAGTTTATCCAGATGATAGTCATCTGATTCTTGAACAAACGGGACAACTTCGCCGAAGCGGAAATAATCTCCACATGCTTCAGGTATGTCTGCACCTAAGTTACGGTCTGCCCAAAGTGTTCCACTGGGTAGCCCTAAATCTACAGCAACCAGACGGTTTGATGCTGTATTGCCAGTTTGAATATTACCTGTTTCCATAATTAATAAAGATTAAGTTAATACAATATTATCTTCTTATTCCCTTGGCTCTGCCAAGATATGGATTCTTTTCAAGGTCTCTTAGTAGCTCGTCGAGACGAATACCATTTCCACTATCATACAAGACACAATCATTGCAGGCCAAAGGCCTTTTCTACCTCCGTACGACTGAGAAGGTATTCTTGCTCGACGGTCTTTACATTCCTGAGAACGGGCGTGACGGCGTTCAAATGCATGGCCTCCATGTCACGGACAGCCTCACGGGGATCCGAGTAGAAATCCACATTCGGACAGGATAGACGGTCACTTGAGCCTTCGGTGAACTCATAAACCTTATAGGGGATACTGCCCCTACCGTCGGTACGGAGGAGCTTGATAATCATAAAATCCGAATTGGCCCTGCCGATGTCTGTTACTTTCATCACACAGCCGGTAACGGAACGGTATTTGACAACTCCCTCCTCCTGGATATGAGGGTTACGGACCAATGCATAGTAGACGTCGCCGACACGGATGTCAGAAACCTTTCTGGGGATGATCTTTCCTTCCATAATTACACTAATTTATCTTCTATTTCATTTACCGCCTTCACTACGGTCTCAGGGTGTAGCTTGGCGTATATGCGACGCAGTACCTTGGTGTCTGACCACCCGCCGACCTTGGCGATGACATCCATCTCTACACCGGCGTTCAGGAGCATGGTAGCACCAGTATGTCGTGCCCAGTGCGTGGTGACGTGTATGCCGAGACCTGCAGCTTCCACCACCTCCTTCA
>ERZ842401.7488-NODE-7488-length-11149-cov-13.090319_pt1 | contig 11149 bp, 2 predicted proteins | sample MGYA00521270_ERZ842401 | MGnify/ENA primary metagenome ERZ842401 (study PRJEB31892, sample SAMEA3878208) | bioreactor metagenome | biome: Moose rumen | place: Sweden | collected 2011-10 | study: EMG produced TPA metagenomics assembly of the PRJEB12797 data set... | reverse complement strand
TTGGGCCCAATCCCCAATCCCCAATCCCCAATCCCCAATCCCCATCCCCAATATTTATTTATAAAATATTTTAAAATATGTATTTATTATTTAATAAAAAGTAATAATATCTATGCAAAAATTAATAATAAAAAAATATATATTTAACAAATAAAATTAATTCAAACCAAAAATAATGAGTATTATATCATTTATATTTGATTAATTATGAAATATATTTATCAAAAACATATACAAAGTTATACAAGCTTTTTAATTCATTTCCTTCAGCAGCAATTCTTAAAGAGCCCAAGCATAATCCATAAACGAATTTAATAAGTACAATTTCAATTAAACTGATATAATAAGCTTTGAGGACTTTGCTTTTAGTTCCAGTATAAATAGCAAAAAATGACACTAAATAAAGAAAGCAAAAAACAGTAAGAGCAATAATAACTAAATAAAATACTAATATTTGTATTTTTACGTTCTTTATTAAATCTTTATATTTATCGTTTATCTCTTCTTTTTTATTCCCATATTGGTTTTCATCTGAATTTTCTTTAGACGCTTCTGCTTCATTATTTAATTTAACCAAAGCTCGAATTTTATCCTGGTTATCTAATACTAAAATAAATATTTTATATATTATCCAAATTATTATATGAGAAATCAATCCATATAATAAATAAAAGTTTATTGTGGGATAATTTGCTTCTTCCCAGATTTTTTTTATTGTCTTAATAGTGAAAAACCCGCAAAGTAAACTAAGTAATAAAATATGGTAAAATATATATAGAGCAACTTGAATCGATAAAATTTCGAATTTTTTTAAGAAGATAAATATTTTTATCAAATAAATCTTATCTAAAATTTCGGCTAAAAATGTCGCTAAAATATTTGGATGATTTTTAGACATGTATTTTTCATATGTCACTCGTAAAAATGTATGTTCTCTTTTCATTAAAGTATATATACTTGTAGTATTATCTACATCTTTGATATCATCATCTGCTCTATAATTATCTATTGCTATATTTAAATTCGTTATTGGATTAATTTTTTTAATTTTAATAAATTCTTTATCTGTTGAATTTAAATTATTTGTAATGCATCTTTTTTGTCCATCATCATTATCTTGTTTGATATTAATATAATCAGTAATATCAACTTTTGTATTATTTTTTTTATTTGACTTGTTATTATTATCACTAAATTTCACAATTTTATTATTTTTACTATTTGTATTTAATTCAATATTATTATTATTTTTATTATCGTCAATAATTTCAATAATATTTTGTTCATCATAATACGGTCCTTCTAAATATTTTTCATCGTATGAAATACCATTTTTTACTTCTAAAAGAATTTTAGTGTCTTTATCTACTTCAAAAGGTAATTCACTTCTGAATAATTTTTTTACTACTCCTTTATCTCCTGGTTTGAAAAATTTGAAATTATATTGTGTTGGAATAAATTCGGCTTTTTTATTTGAAAATTCATTATGGGTTTGATATTGTGTATAATTATTTTTATTTGAAATATTGTTTGATCTGTTGTTTCGAATTCGAGGGATAGTACTTTTTATATTTATTCCATAATTCATTGTTTTATTTTTGATATTACTAGAATTATCATTATTTATACTTATTTCAGAAATATCATTTTCAATATCATTTTTTTGATTATAATTTAATTTTATATTTTTTTTAATTACTATATTGCCTTTATCATTATTATCAGAATTATCATTATTATTATCTTTAGTTTCATTCAATTCTCCTTTTTTTGGCGGATTATTAATTAATCTATTAGCACTCGTTGCTATATTATTATTATGATTATTATTTTGAAAATTATTTGCTCCATTTAATTTCAACATTCCATTCATAAAATTTGCCACAGTTTTAACAGCAGTAAAAGCACTTACAATTGACATTATTACAATGAAACCAGAACCCACTGTACAAAAATAAAAAGCTTCATTATTTTTTACACCTTCTTTAACACCTATTTTTGTTATGCATTTTATTATTTGAGCATTCGCACTACTTTGTGAAGGTTTTTCAAAATCTGGATCGTTTAATATATCATTGGTATCTTCATCGATACGCTTGAAGTCTATTATTTCTTTATATGTACACATACAATTTATTCTTTGTAAATCGAAATCTGTGTTTTTCATTGTGCAATTACTTTCACATAAGGATACATTATTTGGATATAAATAATTATATCTATCCTCATATACTAAATCTTTACCATTTATTTCAACTCCGATACATATATCTTTATAAACTTTATTATCTTTATTAAATGTGTCTATTTCTTCATTTTTAGAATGTAAATTTTTTCCTATAATGAATTGTTTTAAATAATTGTTATAATTTTGACCTAATATGAAATTATTATATTTATTTTTGTTATAAAATATTGGGTAGGATATTTCTATTTCATATGGCGAACATATAGAACCTTCTATTTTCTCATTATTTTTTTCTATATAAAATTCATATTCAACTTGATTTATTAAATAACTTTCATCCGATGTTGTTTGCACTAAACTTTGATCATTATTATTTGTGTTTACTTTATGTGTTCTAGTTAATAAATCATATTTAGTAACTAAGATATTATCAGTATCTTTTAAATTTTTAGCAGCATAAATTTTATTTAGACAGGTGCCTAAATCGATAAAGGTTAAATTAGATTGCATAGCTAATTCTTTATATGAATTGAGTTTATTTAATGCATATATTTGTAAGGAGGCATCAAAATTATTCATGATATAACCACTGTAACTATTACTTTGCTTATATAATTCTTTCGATTGAATATTCGCAGCCTCTTTTAATTTTTCTAAATCACCAACTTTGTTTATATCTTTAATATCAATAAAATCACATTTATCTACATTTGTTTCAGTTTTAGTCGGACATTTAATTACACATTTATTTCTAAAACTATATAAGTATATATTACCTACAGGTCCATCTGTTGTACAACTTCTCACACATTGTTTTTTATTTTCTAATAAATTATCTCTTAAATAATTATCTTCAACCGCAATTTCTGGACAAGTATTTAATCCACATACATAATATGTATTACCATATTTTTCATATTTATAATATAAATAGTTTTCATCGCAAACACATATTTTTTTTTCTGAACCATTGTCATTAATAATTTTTTCGAAAGTGAAATCTGGACATTTATCATAACATATCATATTAAATTTAAAAGTATTAGAAGGACATTTATCAATATCATCAACACATTCTTTAGTACTATATATTAAATATCTCGTACTTTGAGGGTCCTCGGGTTTAGGAGGACATTCGTTTATAGTTTTTTGGTAACAGATTTTTTTATCTGTATCATCTGGATTTTTATACCACAAATTTTGGCAATTGCATTCAAGCGAAGATTCAACTTTTTCGATATTTAATCCATATTTATTATTCGCATATTCACAACTTGTAAAGCATTCATTATTCCAAGAATATTGATGCGTTAAAGTTGAAGGACAATCTTCAACACATTGTTTTGTTTCTTCTATCATATAATTTAAATTTTTATCAGAATAATCTTTACATTTAGATATAGTTCCTAAAATTGGACAATGCATTATTTTTGCGTTGCTTACAACGTCATAATACCAAGGACTTTAGCAATCGCATTTATAATCTGCAAGGTCTGAATATATTGTAATTTTTTTAATATTATCTAAAAAATCGCAGTCATCATAACATTTATTATCATATAAGATAGGATAATATGTTCCTTTACATGTTGTTACACATTGTTTATCTTCGGTGTATAATTTAAATTTATCGATGCATTCTCCTTCTAAACATTCATAATTTCCTTCGGAATTTTGATACCAAAAATGATCATCTCCACATGAACATGTTTTACCTTCTTGAATAGCAAATCTTGGGCATTCATTCAAACAATAATAATTAAAAACTACATATTCACTCGGGCATTCATTAATACATTGCTTTTTATCAGGAATATAATATTTGTTTCCATTTTGGCAAATATCATTTTTTCCTAGACATATTTTCTGATTCCCATTATAATAAAATTTATAACTGCAATCGCATTTAAGCTTGCCATTAACTTGAACTAATTGTGTATTTGAATTTATTAGAGTACAATTTGTTCCTGTTTCGTAACAAATATCTTCGGATGGATTTAATATTCTATTATTACTACAATGATCAAGACATTCATTTGTCCCATATAAAGGTATTGGATATAGAGGAATCTTTTCTTTACATTTTTCATTGGAAGGAAATTCAGTGCATATGATTTCATTGCCCGTTCTATAAAATAAATTTTCACAAACGCATTGTTTATTATTTTCATCTTTAATTAAATTTTTACCATTAACGAAAAAAGAAATTGTACAATCTTTTACACATGTATTATATGGTGTTGAATATTTACCATATTCTTCTAAGCATTCATCTGAACATATCCTAATATCTAATGTTAATATATTTGAATCTTCGATTTTTGTTGTTTTTTGATTTCTAGGGCAATTATTAATATCTGAAGTCCATTTTTTTTCGTTATATAATATATATCCACTTTGTAATTCTGATATTGTGTGACAGTCGGTTTCTTCATTTTTATGAAAAGGTGCTGCATCAGGACATTGCGAAAAGCAATTATTATCGTTATAAAATGCATTAGAATTTAATTTGTAATGATATCTTAAATTATCTGGGCATTGCTCATAACAATATTTTTTATTTTCTTCTTCGTTGAATATTCTATAATTATAAACACCATCTGCATCTGGACAACTTGATAAACAACGTTTAGCTTTTGTATTAGTATCAATATTTGGAACAATAAATCCTATACATGAAGCTTGACATTCATAATATTTTATAGTATTATCATTTGGATCTGATCGTATTGTATAATAAGGATAATCATCAGGACAATCATTTAAGCATTTTTTTCTTATGTCTTGCTCCCCGTGAGAAAATTCGTTTATATAATATCTTTTTGTTGAGGGACATTTTGATACACATTCATTATTATCTGTATTTATATATGGTTTTTTATTGGGACATTGAGTGACACACATATCATAAGGAATATCTGGATCGCCAGTTATTTTTTGAACTAAATAATATTTGTTATTATTAATATCGGTTATTTCGTTGCAATTACTCACACATTTATTTGTTGTCTCAATAGCTTTATCTCCTGATTTACAACTATCTATACATATTTTATCGCTTTCATAATAAAATTTATTAATATTAACACATGATTCAATACATTCATATTCCACATAATCATTAGGATCACTTATACTATATAAAGGATTTTTAAAATAATTACAAATATTTGTACATTCTTTTCCATCTTTTACTATATTTTCATCCCTGCCACATTTTTCTTTACATATATAATCCGAAGGAGAATATCTTATTAAACGTGGAGCTTCATTTGCATCAGGCGCATCACAACTTGTTTCGCATTTTCCTCTTAATTGATATTTATTTGAAGAATATCCAAGGCAATTCGCAACACATTTATAATCAGGTCCTTTTATATTAGTTTCACCAAAGTTATCACAATTAGGTCTACATATTTTATCTTCACCATAATATAAATCTGTTCCTTCACATTTATCGGAACATATATTTTCTGAATCATTTGGGTCCTTGGTCGTAAAAGGATTATTTTTGGACTTAAGACAATCGTCATAACAAAGATTTTCATTTTTTGATTTATAAGGATAATTAGTTGTTTGCTCGCAATTTTCATAACATTGTTTACCATTATTTATTTGTCTAAAAGAATGAGGAACTTCACATTTATCACTACATTTAAATATTATATACGAATTCGTAGAGTCTATTTGTATTTCATCATATTCATAATAATAAATTCCATCTTCTTCATCACAGGCTCTTTTGCATTTATTATTTTTCCCTATAAAATTCCTTTCTTTTGGGCATTTTAAGACACATTCTGGATTTTGTCTTACACTTTCATCTATATCTTCAAAATCAGGAAAACAATTTACTAAGCATTTATAAGTATCTAAATTTTTCATTTTTATTTCACCATTTTTACATTCGGATAAACATTTTTTATCAGAATCTATATAATTATTAGGACTTTGACAGGCTGAAAGACATTCCCCATTTAAATAATATGGATTTGGGTCTGTACATGGATTAGTATTTTCACATTTCCAATGGTTTGATGGTAGTGTATTCTTATTATAGAAAGGAAAATCTTCGGGGCATTCATTTTTACATTCATATTCATCTTGTAAATAATATGAATAAGTTTGTTTACATTGTTCTAGACATTCATTAGGTTCATTTGAAGTATAATAAAAATAATTTTTAGTGTTACTATTTTCATCAGTAACTGTTGCTTTATTACATGAATCTGTACAATTATATAATATATCATCAGTATTTGTTTGACCATCATCATTTATAGGAAAATAATTTTCTCCGTTTGGATCCCCGTTGCATTTATCTTCTTTTCTACGACATATTTTATTATTTCCTATATAATTATGAGTTGGGGGACATTTATCGAGACATTTATCTTCTAAACGAAATTGGTTATCTTCGCAACTAGTTTTACATAAAAATATTTCTCTTTGACCATCTGTAGCTATTTTTATAATATTTTTCAAATTTGAAGGACAGGATAAAACACATTCATTAGTATCTGAATTTATATAATTACGATTTGGGTCTGTGCATTTTGGATAACAGAAATTATCAAATTCATATTGAGTAGTAGTATCACAATTATCTAAACATTCCTTTGTTTTTGCATTAATAAATTTAGGATTTGAACAAGAATCTATACATTCATAACTTATAGCGCCATCATCTGAATTTGTTTTTGTCTCGAAATAATAAGGGCATTTATTTAAACATTTTTGAGGTGAAGTATTATCTGTGAGATAAGCATATTCTAAATTAATTCTATTTGTACAAGTATTAAGGCATTCATTATTTGTTGGATCATAATATTTAGTACAAGATATACATTGTTTATTTCCGCTTTCAAAATATAAATTAACTTTTTGACAATTATCTATACAATATTTATAATTATTTATTTCTTTATCATAATAATAATCATCGCAACTTTCTACTACTTCATATATACCATTTTTTTCATATTTAATATAAAAATTATCATGATACTCAAACCAACATTGTTTTAATTCAATATTATAAAATTTAATATCTTTATTATTATTATTATCAAAATCATAATCTAAAGCTTTATCAAGAGTTTCGAAACATCGAATAGTATCTTTACCATTTTCATCCATTAATTTATAATAATTATCACAATTTTTTCGACATTCTTTTCCAAATACATAATCAAATCCTTCTTGTTTGCAAGTTGAAGTTGAAGGAATACATTTCATTGTTCCTGTTCCATCATCTTTAGAATAATAAAATAAACATTCATCTGAAATGGGACTAATTTCTATATCATTTTTGGCATAACATATATTATTAGCACCATCTGATTCATATATATTTTTATTCCCAGGAATTTCAATACATGAATTATAGCAAATATTTTGTTCACCATATTTTATATATTTATTATTTGATGAACATGTTGAAGCAAAACATAAATTTTCGCCATAATTATAATTTGTGTTTGTTAAATCACATGATGATTTGCATTCTTTTGGCTCTTTTGGAGTATTATCATCTTTATCAGCAAATTCCTTACCTTCTAAACCTATACAAGTATCAAGACATTCATGATTTGAAAAAAAATATTTATTAAAAGCTGAACAAGAATATTCACAATTTTTATAGCCTTTTGCAAAAAAAATATCAACACCAGTTACACTACCATGACATTGATTCGTGCAATAATAATATTTTATTGTCCCAATTTCTTTATAATAATAAAAATTAGTACATTCTTCTACTATTTCATATTTAGTGATTGTACTTGTATCAGTTTCTTCATTTAATATATAATAACCAGTAGGATAATTTTTCCAACATTTTTTTAATCTTGAGTTATAATATTTATTACTTCCATTATCTGGGCAACCATTTTCACTAGTAAAGCATTTTATAAGAGTAATAGTATCATCACTTTCTGGTTCATATTTATAATAATCATTACATTCTTTTCTGCATTCATTTCCTAATAAATATTTATAATTTTTCTCTTTACATTCAGTTTCACTCTGGCATACTTTTATTCCATCATCTTTAATATAATAATAAGGACAATTTGTTGATGCACTTAAAATATCGTCATATTGAGTATAACATATATAATCATTAGTACTTTTTAATTCATATTTATAATCCCCTGGAATTTCGAGACAAGATGAATAACATAAATATTTTTCATAAGCATGATATTTTTTATTGCTATCATCTGCTCCACAATAATTTAAACAAATATTCGAATCAAAATTATTATATTTAGTATCAGTAGTATCAATACAATTATTTATACATTCAATAGATGATGTTGGAGTCGTCGTGTATCCTACTTGATATTTATAAAGAGGTCTTCCTTTGCAAGTATCAAGACATTCTTTATTATATGGATCATAATAATATTTTTGAAAATTATTATTAATACAATTCGTTTTACATTCTTTATCACCATTAAGGAAAAATAAATTTTTTAATTTGCAATCATTAATACAATATTTATAATTATTATCCTCAGTATTAATATAATAATATTTTTCACAATTATTTACTAATTTATAAATTTTAGAAGATGTTGAATCATTTGGATCAATATTAGAAACAGTATCGACATAATAATTATTTATAATAGTTGCAATAGATGACGAAGTCCAACATGTTTTTGATTCTTCGTTATAATATACAGGGCCAGTTGATCCATCTAAACAATCTTTAGGCTCAGAAAAACATTTTATAAAAGATGATTCACTATTTAATTTATAATAATTATCATCGCATTTATTACTGCATTCTTGTTCTGTTAAATAATTATAACCTAAATCAGTACAATCATTTGCCGCAGTAACACATTTAAATAAACCTTCATTTATTTTATAATAATAATCATTATTATTATTGCAAGATGAACTACATTCATGTTCTGAAATTATATAATTAATAGTTCCTCTAGGTGGAATATCCAAGCATGAGGGATAGCAAATATATTCTCCATTTTTATGATATAAATTAATACTATTATCTTCGCCACATTCATTAAAACAAATATGAGAATTATAATTATAATATTTATTTGTATTTGTATTTGGATCAACATTACATGAATCTTTACATTGTTCTGGATTATTATTACTCAATTTATAAGAAAAAGGTTTGGTTGGCCTTAATTCACATGAATCTATGCATTCATTATTATCATCATAATAATATTTATATATTTCATTACAACTATCAAAACATTTTTTATTATTATTTATATAAAATTTATTTTTTGTAATACATTTTTTAATACACCAATTACTCTTCTTTGTATTATCAGATGGATGGTCATCTTCATAATAAAAATCAGTGCATTGTTTAACTACTTCATATTTACCAGAATTGGAGCTAAATTCTGATTTAATAAAATACTCTTCTGGTAAAGATGAACTCGTCCAGCATTTTTTTAAATTTGTATCACAGAATTTAATATTAGTATCATCAAGAGCATTCGCTAGATTATTATAGCATTTAACAAAGGAATTTGTTGAATCTTCTAATTGATAATAACCATCACAACTTTCTCTACATTCATCTCCAACAAAATAAGTATAAAGTTTATCAATACAATTTTGCTGTGTACTACACTTTCTAACACCATTAATTTTTAAATAATACTTTTCGCAATCGTCAGTTGGTTTCTCTTTAAAACATTTTCTATAATTATGAGTATTTACATCTTGTTCTTCATATATATAATCTCTTGAAGGAATTTCAAGACATGAAGAAAAACAAATATTTTTATAGTCGCCTTCTCCTGCATAATATAATTTATTTACTCCATCTAATCCACAATGACTTATACATTTTTTTGAATTATAATCATGATATGTATTACATGTATCAAGACATTTTTTATTACTACTATCTGAATCGTCATAGAAATTACAGTTTTCTTTTTTATAGCATGTATTATCATCTGGGTCTTTTCTATAGACGAAATCACCAGTACAGCTAGAAATGCATTCTTTGCTTCCATAATTATTTAATAAATTAGTGCCTGTACATGAATCTTTGCAATAATTTCCTTCATAAAATTTACATTCATCTACAGTGACACAAGCTGAAAATGTGTCATATTGCTTTATTTTTAAACCTGAAGGGCAATTTTGAACACATTTTTTTATACCATTATCTTCAAATTGTAAATTCGGAAGGCTACAACTATCAACACATTTTTCAATTAAGATATCATTAGTTGTAGTTGATAAATAAAATTCATTATCTAAGCATTTATCTGAGCATCTAATTGCTGTTGATATGGCATTTTCTTTTTTTATATTGAATCCACTTGGACATGACGTAAAAAATTCGCCTGTTTTATAATTAAAAAATTTATAATTTCCAAATGTAGATGATTCATATAAATTAAAGCAATGAATTTTTGTTTTTCCATATATTATTTCTTTATAAAAATATTTTGTGCATTCACATATATTATTTGAGCATGATATTGAACTATCAGTTGGAGCATTAGTTAAATAAAAATCACCTAATTGAAATTTACCTGTAATAGCCCCATTTGTGCATTCTTTAGTATCTTCAATTATTTTATCCCCTAAACATCCATCTATGCAATTCCCACTTGAGTCTAAACTAAAATATCCTGAATTTCCTACACTGCAACATTTATTACTATTACTATCATATACTGGTTTGCAATTACTGCAATCATAGGACACACCAGTCTTAGTTGAGCAAGGAGAGTCTGATTTTTCACAATAAATTTGGCAAGCATCTTCACATATGATATAATTGGTATTCAATAAAAATAAAAATAAGAAAAAATATGTATAATATATTTTCCATAGTTTCATACTATTTATTTAAAATAATTTTTTAATTTAAAAAGAACTTCAGAATAATTAATAAATTGAGGTTAAACTTTTTTATGGGGATTGGGGATTGGGGATTGGGGA
>ERZ842401.7487-NODE-7487-length-11150-cov-4.127715_pt1 | contig 11150 bp, 11 predicted proteins | sample MGYA00521270_ERZ842401 | MGnify/ENA primary metagenome ERZ842401 (study PRJEB31892, sample SAMEA3878208) | bioreactor metagenome | biome: Moose rumen | place: Sweden | collected 2011-10 | study: EMG produced TPA metagenomics assembly of the PRJEB12797 data set... | reverse complement strand
AACATACATTCAAAGCATCTAAAAACAGAGGGTTTTGGAGGACAAATCATATATATTGTATTTTTATATATACGGAAAAAACCTGCTACTTCTTACTACCACAGAGTGAATATCATTCTTTTCGGATGTATTTTGGCTGTGATGCCCCTAAAAGCCCCTACAACGCTCTCTGGCTTTTTACCCTACACTTTATCGCTGAATACCATTCGGACGCGGTAGCGGTCATTCTGAGCTGTTTCAGAGGGGTTCTGTGGATATCAGGCGCGGTTCAGGCGTGGATATCAGGCGCAGTTCAGGCGTGTGTCAGCCCGTGTGGCAGATGTGGCAGCCGTGTATCAGATGCGTCTGATGCATCAGCCCATGCATCAGCCGTGTGGCAGGCTCGTGTCGGCGTGATCCTCCTCCGCTATAATCTCAAAACTAAGCCAGATATCAAGGCTCCTTGCGAACATCTCAAGCCTGACTAAAGCGCAACGATGATGGGGATTTAGCTTCTGAACATTCCCCTGCAAACCTACCAATGGTCCGCTGATGATCCTCACTCGGCTACCCTCTTTAACCCCTTTGCTGATCTCGCCACAGAGGGAGCGGATGAGGTTAAGCTCTGCATCCGTCACTGGAATGAATTCGTCCGGCTCATAATCATCTCCTTCCATGTCCCTTCCCGCACTTTGGGTTCGTCCAATAAGGTGGAAACCTGATACACCGTGCTTGCTGTACCGCTCCTTAAAATCCCAAGGATCCGGTGTGTCTACCAAGATATATCCGGGGAGCAGGATATCCTTGACTTCTGTCCACACCTTAGTGCCGCCGGTATCTCTGGTTTCCCGGCTCTCCCCGCTTCGCTTCCCCCGGCCATCTCGGCCATCTCGGCTTCCGTTGTCCCGGTTGTATGTTTTACCCCGACTTCCCTGGTTTCCTCCCACATCATTCCGTGAATGCATCAGCTTCGGCTTCATCGGTATCCACAGGGATTCGGAGTCCTTAATCACCCCGGAGGATTGGAGAAATGTCTGCACCTTATATTCCTGTTTTGCTATTGTTTGGATTACGTACATGATTGTTTACTCTTCTTTTTCGGATGTAGGATGTATTTCGGATGTATTTTGGCGAGAACCCATCTCACAGCCCCTACAATCGACTTTTCAATCCAAGCCTAACAATCTACCATCTGATCTCCCCGGACGCGATATAGCTCATTCTGACGCACCTCAGAGGGGTATCTGTAATATTCTCACTATGGGCATTCCTACACCCCTCTTACCGCTCCCCTGCAGAGGTCGTTATAGAACTTCTTTATGTTCTCCTCGACATTCGTGCTTCCGAGATAATACAGCATCTTGTTCCCGGATCTGATGATGTTCATCGCCCGATAATACTGATCGTGCTTAAGTGCATTCGTGTAGATGTAAATATAATCCGCAGATTCAAGAGCGTTGACAGCGCCGATGCTATTGTCATCTACTGCGATGAATGACCATCCGGGTAACAGCCTGTGCATCTTCTTGCTCCACCGCTCGATGCCTCCAAGAACAGCCACTCGCTTGTCCTGCAAGGCTTCTATCATGGCGTCCTGGTCTTCCTCTATTTCCTGGCCAGTCTCGTCCTCGATCTTTAAGCCATACACATACTCCCTTAATGCGACCAGCTCTTCATGCTCTGATTCATACCTTTTGGCATTCTCCTGCAGCTCCTTCTCATTCCTGTGTGCCTTTTCATAAAGGACACGCTGGCGTATGGTCTTCTGTTCGGATTCTACTAATGCCGCCTCTTTTTCAGCAAGCTGTGCCTTCAAGTTCTCTATTTCTGCTCTTAAGTCATCAGCGTCTGCCGCGCTCTCTTTATCGCCTTTCTTCCTCTCTGTGTTCTTAGCCGGATCCCCCGCGGCATACGTATCCTTCGATGTATCCTTCGATGTGTTCTTCGATGTTCCCTGTGATACGCCTGTGGATATACCGGCCGTTGCTGTTACCGCTCTTAGCACCTTTTCCTGTCTGGCATCTGCGGTCTTCTCAACGCCTTCCTCAGAGATATCCTGCCCTGCTTTAGCTGCCCATTCACCGCGGTGGATCATCCTGTGGAAATGCAAAAGCTCCTCCACTTCCTCATCCCTGGCGATCATCACATCACACAGGCACTCTGACAGGTATTGGATCATGGCAAGATACAGCGTCTCGCCGAACCCCGGACTGTATCCAGGAAAATCCATATCAATAGTCACAAGCATCTTTGATATCAGATTCGGCAGGTCAAACTTTCTGCTCTCATATGGGATCCTCACATTTCTCCCATAAGTCATGAATGCCTTTGTGAGTATCTCTTCCGCTATCTGTAGATGGAAGAATCTATCATCAGTCTGGTACAGATACGGGTCTGCCATCTCAGGGTATGTCGCCTTGATCCACGCCTTAGCCCTGTCGGTAACGTCACGAAATGCCCCGCGATAATCCGTCCCGCCGAGGAATTCAAGCGCAAGCATACTCCCAAGCTCCTCGTTCATCATGACGGCCTGCCTGTTGCATGTCTCATCAATTTCAATGCCAAGCATCTCGCACATGATGAATATCCTTGACGCAACCGGCTGAAGCGGAGGCTCGTCAGGCGCCGCAGCTATGTGACGGACCATGCTTGCCGCCTGTTCAAGTTCCTCATTTGTTTCTATCTTTCCTTCCGGCACGGGCGAGAGGAAGCGATCCCCGAACACATCCATCCAGCCCGCCTCATGCCTGCGTCTTTCTATTGTCTGTTCCTTAAAAGATGCGCCCTTGTCGCCGTACTGCACTGATGAGTGTGATGATGCATATCCGTGCTCCCGACAGTCTTCATCAAACATCTCAAGGAACTCCAGGAACGTGACCGTTTTTAGCCGTTTCAGCCTGTTATATTCTCGTTTGTAATAGACCTTATAGAGGGAGATCAGAAAGTTCCTGCTGTAGCTCGACCCTCTCCTCGCCGCATGGATCATGATGCCAAGGAGACGGTAGTAGTACGCATCCTCCCAGTGCTTTTCATTTGACCTCGGATAAGGGATATTGTCAAAGGAATCCCCTCGCCTTACCATTTCTTCGTGGTCAATATACTCCTTCGCAATCTCCGGGAAAGCCTCCCTCATCTCAGGCGTGATGAAAGAGAACATAAACCACATGACAACGCCGAAATCATCCTCCGGCCATGCTTCCATTTTGCCGTTTTCCACGGCATCCTTCGCCTGCATATACATGAGCTTATTGAGCTCTTCGTCAGTCATAGTGTGCATCTGGCGTTTCAACTGGTTCATGTCCATCAGGACTGGCGCGTCATCTTTCGGATTTGCAAGCGGCGCATTGGAAGCCGCTGAGGCTGCTGACATCTCCACGGGAAATATCTTCACGCCGTCTGCAATGAACGGCTGCAATCCTGGGACGCTGTTAATGTCATTTTCAAGCCCCCACGCCCACTGTTCCAGCTTTTCTCTTTTTTTATTGTTTGCCTTATTTGCCTTGTTTGCCTTGTTTGCCATGTTTGCTCTTCTGTTCATCCGTCTGCTCATGTTAATCTCCTCTGATACCAATTTCCTCAGACAAAATATTATATCTCACTGTGACCATCGGCTGTAGGCCGCAAATCAAGTCATCTTAGCCGCCAACTCCTCAACCGCTGCTCTAATCTTATCAACACACTGTGGTCATCAAAAACCCGGCTTGCGTGACCACAGCCATCTGTTATCCTCGGCACATCTCTCGGCACATCTCCCGGCACGTCTCATCATCCACGCTAAATCAAATATAACTCTTTGTTATAACTTCCCCTGCCGTAAATCAAGATACATCCTGTCATAAAACTCCGCCTGCATTTTCAGATATTCGGACTTGCTGATTCCAAAAATACGGCTATCTTCAAAGCCTGCCGTCTTCACTGTCTCCACTGTCTCCAGTCCAGCCGTTTCAACCCGATCATCCTTTTCAACCGTATCCAGCTCGAATTTATTCACAGTATGGATATCGCTCCCATTGCTCCCATTGCTCCCAACACCCCCATCGTTCCCATCGCCAGTACAAATCTTTGAATGTTTCGATGCAGAGTGTGCAGAGTGCTCGGAGTGCGCAGAAGAATTGCGATAGGAACTAATCAGCGGATCATACCTATAACCCACATCCAACCCATACACAACCCAGTCAAGACTGACACGAAGTTCATTACACACTTTAACAAGAATCTTAAGCCCCACAGGCTTTCCATGCTCTATGGCCGATATTGTGGGCGCCGATGATCCGATCCTTTCAGCCATATCCTGCAGAGTGAGGCTTCGCTTGTTCCTGGACTCCTTTATTCTGCTGCCGATAGCTTTATAGTCTAATTTCATACCCCTGCTTCCTCTGGTGTCTACATGCTCCGGTGTCTACTGGTTCTGGTGTCTATTGATTCTACTGGTTCTGTGGCTCCGGTATCCCGTCATCTCCCCACTCTGTATCTCCCAGACTAAGGCTGATGCCTCTGATGCCGCTGATAGCCACACTAACTCACACTAAAAATATCACTCCTCATCTCATATTATGCAACTTCATAAGCAATGTCAAGTAGAGTTTATTAAGTTGGATAATATCAGGTCAAAATTTTTTGCCGAGAAATCATTTCCCCGGCAAATTCCCACTGTGTCCATATCAACCATCACTCTTAATACTAACGCTTTAGTCAAGAGTTTATTACCTTTATTACCTTTATTACCTTTATTACCTTTTTTCCAACAATGCCCGAAGATACCCTTCCAGCCGCATTTTGTCTTTCGATTGCAATTTTCTGTATTCCAGTATTATTTCATACTCCGGACTACCCTTATCTATACACATATATTCAACATTTGTATTCTCAGATTGTTTCTCTCCGCTCAGAAGATCCTGCACCGAAATATTCAATGTGTCACAGATCTTTAATATTTTATCAACTTTTGGATTTAATCTTTTTCCTCTCCAGTCACTTATCGTACTCTGCGGTATTCCTGTTTTTTCCGAGAATTCTTTTTGTGTCATTCCCTTTTCCTTAATAAGATCAATTATTCTCAATCCAATTGATGCCATAGTTTTATTACTCCTCTGTAAAACATATGTCAGCCATCCCTTTTACTGCAAAAACCGTACACATCAATCCTAACATACAGGGCATACAGGGCATACAGAGCCCACCAAAACTGAGAATATCATGCACATTCAAAAGTTCTGTTATCCCTTACTTGTCGAATGTAACCTTAAACTGTTTCATCATCTCAAGAAAGAATATCTGCTCCTTCTCATTCATTTCATCAAACATCCGTATCATTGCCCTGGTGTTCTCCGAATACATATGCTCTGCACCCTTCTTATCGCCATCCAAATCTCCACTAACCAGATATGATACAGGCACGTTCAGGATCTCACTGAGTTTCCCGAGATATTTGTTATACGACTTTGAACCCTGATTCTTCCATTTGCTGAACGAACCCTCACTGATTCCAAGCATGGCCGCCATTTCCCTCTGGCTGATTCCACGCTGTTCCATCATATATAGAATTCTTTCAACTACAGGATCCATCGCATACACTCCGCATTTTCACTGTTCTCTGCTAACTGCTTGAATTGCTTGAATTGCTTGAATTGCTTGAACTGCTTGCTTCACCACTCGTGTGTTTCCCTACGCGTTTCGCCTATTCCTGCCTATTCCCGCCTATTCCCACATCCAGCATCTTCATAATGAATTCTTTGGAATCCTTAAGCAGACTTCCATCATTCAGACATCTTACCGGACTCAGATGCCTCTCAACACCAAGGCTCTTAAACGAAATGTCATAACCACTCAGTGAACACGATATGTCCTTCTTCTCCGCAATATCCAATATCAGATCTTCACAATTCGGGCCGAACACTATCAGATCCGTGTAAAAATCATCGTCCATATAAAGCTGAATCAGGGCTTTGGCTCCACCCGACAACCGCTCCGGCGGAATCTGTCCAAAGACCGGTGATAATATGCATTGTCTGCTTTGAACCTCTGAGACATCCACAGTCTTGACTATCGTCCTGACAAACGGATCATCGAACCATTCTTCTTCATAGGTATTATTGAAGTAGGTATCTACGCTTAAGACCGCGTTTTCATCATATCCAAAGAATATGTTCAGCATGATTGATATCCTCTAAAGCTTCTCATTAATGTTTGCCCTTGATTTTCATTAAAGCCTGCCCTCTGAATAAAGACAAATACAACAATACTGAAGACAATAAAAAGTGTCAATACTGAAGACAATAGAAAGTGTCAACACTGGATTCATAATATTTATCTCATTTCACAGGGCAAATTTTAATAAAATACGAGGGCAATCTTTGATAAGAAGCATTAGTAAGAAGCATTACGAGGGCACAGTTGATGCTACAATATCCTCTCCACCGCATCCAGCAGATTATCGCAAATCATGTCTGGGGTACAATCATGACCACAGGTATCGCTTCCCTCACTCTCCGTTCCAGCGCCATTCAAATACACCGTCTTGCATCCTGCAGACTGTCCGGCTTTTACATCTCTCCAAGAGTCACCGATAAACACACTCTCCTCCAGATTAATATTGAAATCAGAGGCTGCTCGGAGCAATAGCCCTGGTTTCGGCTTTCTACAATCACAAGTTACTTTGAGGGATGCCACCTCTCCGGCAAATCCTTTATCTGGATGATGCGGACAAATGTAAATACCATCCACATACGCACCGGCTTTGCCAAGTTCTGTCTCCATTTTGCAGTGGATGATATCCAGTTCGGCGGGGGTGACCTCACCACGGGCGATGACCGGCTGGTTTGTGATTACGATAGCAAGAAAACCTGATTGATTTATCAAACGTATCGCCTCAGCCGCGGTAGGAAGAAGCTCAAGAGATTGTGGCTCGCGGACGAAGCCATTATATTTATTTATCGTCCCATCACGATCTAAGAATATGGCCTTCTGTGGATTCTTAAGGTTCTTCGCTGCAACTCTGCCGGAGAGCAGATCATCTTCAACCGAATGAAACCGCTTCGGCGTTCCGGCGTCTTTGCAGTATTCTGAGGATGTATAGCTGTATATTGAGTGTGATGGTATAAGAGGTTTTAAAATGTCTCGATCAAGGTCAACCTTTCTTTCAAACCCAACGCTTGCAGGGTCAATGCGAGACAGCTTTAACAAGTCTGTAGTAAGTATTTGAAGCCCTGCGTTCACGGTGTTGTGATACCACTGTCCTCTGTCATCCTCTTTCATCAGCCAGTCAACCACACGATATGCGGTTCCTGACTCGCCTGATATTCCATCTATTCGATCCTTCCCACCAATTCGCTCGTTCCCGCCTTTCAAAACAAGTACAGAAGAATCATACGGATGTGAGTTTGGATGCGTAAATAAGGTAGCTATGGCATCATGGGATATGTGATAATCATAGAATCTGTCAAAGTCTATACTGAAAATCGCATCAGCAATAAGATAGAGAAAGCTTTCACCCTCTCCTATCTTTCCTTCTTCCCACAGCTTAAACAATGCTCCTGCGTTTCCGAGCGCATTTTCTTCATAGAAGTACTCAATGCTACAACCAAACTTACTTCCATCGCCAAAATAATCCTCAATCTGGTCTGCCATGTAAGATACTGTAATGATGAAGTTCGTGTACCCCTGCTCAACCAGATTCTCGATGCCCCACCGCAGGATAGGCTTTCCTGCAATCGGAATCATAGGTTTTGGTACAGAGCTATTTAAACTCTGAATCCTCGTCCCTTTTCCACCGGCTGAGAATATGACGAGAGGCTTGCGCTCCTCGCTGGCATTCTTCTGTTCACAAGCTCCGCTCTTTTCTGCTTGATCAGTTTTTGAAGCAGTATTTGAAGCAGCATTTGGAGCAGTACATGAATCCCCATCTGTATGAAAAGTTCGGTTGTTGTGATTTAGAGAAGTATCTGACACTTAAGAAGTCCTCACAATAAAATAAGAGCCGTTTGGCTCTCCGTTAGACTTCCCTGCAATAATGAGCATAGCTTCGCTACTGGCGCAGTTCATACAGTCCTTCTACACTCCGCTACCCCTGACATTCCTATCACTCCTGAAATAGGACTGAAATAGGAATGTGATAAGCTAACTATAATCCATCGACATTTATGCAGGGCGCAATCCACGACCTCTGCAAATGATGGAAAGCAATTACCCTCTTTCCTTCCGATGTGCTTATGTATATTCGTCATTCACAAATCGTAGTTTCGAACATTTCCATTGGAATGAATAATTATCTCGATTATACATTTAAGCATTTCGGTGGTCAAGAAAGAAATATTGTCTATATAAAGGAAGTCTTTTTTTAATTATACTTTGTTTCTAATGGCATTGATGCTACTAAAAGCAGCACCGTGTGGAAGTAATGAGCAGTTTCAGTGCGTCAGTACCCACATCATAAGATGGTCAAGGAACATATGGACATCCTCTGAAACCTGCATATCGTTGATTTGAACGTGTATACAGTGATCAGCTATACTCTTCATAACCCCACCGTCATAACCGACAATTGCTATGGTCGTTCCGCCGTGAGATGATGCGTAGTCCAGCGCATTTACTACATTAGCTGAATTTCCGCTTCCACTGATGCCGATCACGATATCCCCCTCCTGCATCTTAACCGACAGAGGATACCTGAACACCTCCGCATATGACTCATCATTAGCCACAGCGAGCATTGTGGGCTGGTTATCAGAGAGGCATTCGAAGTTGTAGAAGTCCACACCACTCTTACTCATCGCCTCAGCTGATGAATTGTCGGGTGACAAGTTATGTCCGTCAATGTGCGCTATCCCCATATTAACACCCTTATTAAAATCACCAGCGTAATGAGATGCTGTTGCCGCAGATCCTCCGTTTCCACAGATGAAGATATGATGATGATTCTTACGGGCATCTTCTAAAACGTTCATTACATCGTTTATGGAGTTTAAGTCGAGACTCTGTAAAACCTTTACCTCCATATCTCGGTATTCAGTTATCTTATCAATGTAATTTTCAGCCATAGTAGTTCCTTTCTTATTTTTGATTCACGGTTTGCTATGGTTTTCGGGTTTCTGTAGTGGTATGTAGTGGTTTGAATTTCTGGTTTCGTCATCACAGCAAGTAATCGATATGAAGTCGGGCGAAGCCCGTGTGGCCATCGACGTAGCGAAGCGGAGCCGCAGGGGTTCGTAAGTCTCTGATGATCAGTTATGAGAATCTCCATCAGTTATCTCGTTACGAAGAGAAACTATCCCATCAGTCCATCACCGCTTGTGTGCATAACTCGCTTTCACCAGATTGAGACAACTCCGGGTAGGTATCCTATCAGGCAGCGGATTACCACAGTGTGAACTCAAGTACTCCCGGCTCTCCGGTCGGATAAGTGACCTTAATCTGCGGCTACGCCGATGCTCACACTATCAATTCCCAGATAGCGCATCCTTGACAGATTGCCTTACAGCTTCATCAGATGTATGCTTTGGTTTCCAGCCAGTCGATAATACCTTGCTTATATCGTAGGCAAACTTAGGAACATCGCCTTTCCATCCCACCGAACCGCCTGTATAATGGTATGCTGGTTTCAGTTCCATCTCTTGGCAGACTATATCCGCAATCTTTGTTACGGTTGTGCCACCACTCTCAACAGACCGGTTGTAGATTTCTTCACTGCCCTTCTGTTCTGCTGCATCTGCACTCCCGCTCCTGTCCTCCTCATCTTGATCCGATAGGAAACTGGAAGTTAAGGACACAATCGCCTCTACAAGATCAAGTACATATATATACGGCTTGCACTGCTTACCATCGCCAAGGATTTCAAGTTCTGCCGGGTTGCTCTGCAGCTTCCGTATAAAATCGTAGATAACTCCATGTGTTAATCTTGGACCGATGACGTTAGGGAAGCGGAAGATGACTGCGTTCAAATCACACATCGAAACATAACTTGATATCAGCGCCTCTGAAGCCAACTTGCAGCCACCATAATATGATGCCGGTCTTAGGTCTCCTGTAGTCTCAGTCAGCACCTCTGAACCTTTGTCGCCATACACAGCAGATGTTGATGCGAAGAAGAGATTCTGAACACTGTGTTTACGCATCACCTCAAGTAATGTTCGAGTAGTCATCAGTGTATCATTGAAATCAATACTAGGCTCTTTACCGCCTTTCTGAATATCAGAGTTTGCTGCGAGATGGTAGACGGCATCGAAACCGCCATCGACAGCACCTAACTCGAACAGCTTTTCAACCTGATCTTCGTCTGCCAGTTCACAATTGATAAGTACGAAGTTGGGGTTGAGTTTTAGATGCTCGATGTTAGCGTCTCCCATTATAAACTTGTCAGCACAGAATACTTTGTGACCAGATTCTATGAGACTATCTGCTAAATGAGAACCGATGAAACCGGCTCCACCGGCTAATAGAATCGTTTTACTCATGGCTTCACCTCGCCATTTGCATAAACGGTAATCTCATTTGGTATAAACTTATGCTCTCCAGATAATTCAACTTTTGTGTCTGGGTGATGAAATTCCTCTGTCCCCGAATCATTAATAGGAGGCTTACAATAATAAATCAACGCTGACTCTGCACGCGTCCTATCATCTGCATCACTTAAGAATGCATATGTATACATTAATTCTTGTCCAGCAACTAATGCCCTCTTCCAATCTTTGAGATGTTCGTGAGAATCTTCACCAATTCGATCTTTTATACTCACAGCCTTACCAATATATAACAATCTTTGAACATTAACTTTTTCCGTAGATTCATCATAAGTCCCAGCATAAACGCAATATATGCCTGCTCTATCCGCCAATGATCCTTTTTTTTCTTCTCGTCTGTAACCCTCAAATTCTAATCCTATCGTTTTCATATCTGATCTCCTCTACCCAAAATCCTTATCCACAAACACAATCGAAGCACCAGAGTTATCCATCTCGAAGTCCATTTCTCTTAAATCACTCAAAGCAGTTCTTACCGCTTTCTGCTGCTTCGGCTTTACATAGAAAATCATGAATCCCGCTCCACCGGCACCGAGAAGTTTCCCACCAAGAGCACCAGCGCTCATGGCCTTTTCATAAGTCTCATCTATCATTGGATTACTAATGCCACTCGCCAGGCTCTTCTTCAGCATCCAATTCTCTGTATCTTGCCTTTCA
>ERZ842401.7486-NODE-7486-length-11151-cov-3.199982_pt1 | contig 11151 bp, 4 predicted proteins | sample MGYA00521270_ERZ842401 | MGnify/ENA primary metagenome ERZ842401 (study PRJEB31892, sample SAMEA3878208) | bioreactor metagenome | biome: Moose rumen | place: Sweden | collected 2011-10 | study: EMG produced TPA metagenomics assembly of the PRJEB12797 data set... | reverse complement strand
TCCCTACACGACGCTCTTCCGATCTCCTTATTTATATTATTTATAATAGATTGTAGTTCATAAGAAATCCCAAGTATAACCCTGTTAATTCTAAAGAAGCTAAGTAAAAAGCTACATACAATCACAACAACCACTAGACCAAGTACTACATATCCTTTTTGCTGAGCCTTTGCTTTTTGACCATTTAAATAAGTTCCCAACCCATCAGAAAGACTAGAAATCCCTGCTTCAGTGTTTGTAAATTGTTCATTCATAGCATTATAGGCAGTGGTATAATCATTAGCCCAATAGCTCTGAGCCATAGCAGCATTATGGGTTTTTATGTATGCCAGTTCCTGATCCACGCACACTAACCAAGCATCAATAGAGCTTCGTAAGTCAGCAGCAATTTGTGCTCCATTAGTTGCCTGAGTAATAAGTATTGATGCATTATCACTATTTCCAGCTCCATCTATAAAATCCATCTGGCTCTGCATATCGCTTCGATAATTTTCAAGTGCCGTAAAATTATCATCAGTAAAATCATAATCAATACTAGCCATGCCAATCAAAGAATTGATTTCCCCTGCCAGTCCAATTGCATCTTCTTTTAGAACAGCTTCATGACTCATCAAGTCAGACTGATTTGTACTAGCTGTCGTTGCTGATGAAACAACAGAGGTCATCGCATTATTATTCACAATAAAATAAATTATGAACGCAACCAAAATCAGTGCATAAATCGCTATGTTTTGAAATGTGATTGTCTGTAAAAAATTTCCCTTGTTCTTTTCAATCACATTTCCAAGACCTTTAAGATTTTCTTTTTGGTCATCAGTCAACTTCTCGTCGACCCTTTTCTTAATTTCTTCTGCTCGTTCTTCTCTTCCCATAGTTTGCCCCCAAATAAATAAAATTTAAAGCATATATTAATACTGTATCTAATTATAGGCACCAAATATTAAGAAATTGTGTATATAAGCTCCCATTTCAAAAAGTTGCAACAAAAAAAGAGCTTCTATAGAAAAAATCTATAGAAGCCCTTTATTATATATTAAATTAGAACTTACCAGCCTTTGCAGCTTCTTCTACAGAAACGGCAACTGCAACAGTAGCACCTACCATTGGGTTGTTACCCATACCGATAAGACCCATCATCTCAACGTGTGCAGGAACTGAAGATGAACCAGCGAACTGAGCATCAGAATGCATTCTTCCAAGAGTATCTGTCATACCATAAGAAGCAGGACCAGCTGCCATGTTATCTGGGTGAAGTGTACGACCTGTACCACCACCTGAAGCAACTGAGAAATACTTCTTACCAAGCTCGTTACATTCCTTCTTGTATGTACCAGCTACTGGATGCTGGAAACGAGTTGGGTTTGTAGAGTTACCTGTGATTGATACACCAACATTCTCGTGATGCATGATAGCAACACCTTCCTGAACATCATCAGCGCCGTAGCACTTAACTGTAGCACGTACTCCATTAGAGTATGCCTTTTCAGAAACGATGTTAAGCTTAGCTGCCTTGTAATCATACTTTGTCTCAACAAATGTGAAACCGTTGATACGAGAAATAATCTGTGCAGCATCCTTACCAAGACCATTAAGGATAACACGAAGTGGCTTCTGGCGAACTTTGTTAGCCTTTTCAGCGATACCGATAGCACCCTCAGCAGCAGCGAATGACTCATGACCTGCCAAGAAACAGAAGCACTCTGTCTCTTCCTCAAGAAGCATCTTTCCAAGGTTACCATGGCCAAGACCTACCTTACGGTGATCAGCAACAGAACCTGGAATACAGAATGACTGAAGTCCCTCTCCGATTGCAGCAGCAGCATCTGAAGCCTTGCGGCAACCTTTTTTAATAGCAATTGCAGCACCTACAGTGTAAGCCCAGCAAGCATTTTCAAAGCAGATAGGTTGAATCTTTTTTACCTGCTCGTATACATCAAGACCAGCGTCCTTAGTGATTTTCTCAGCCTCTTCAATTGAGCTGATACCATACTGATTAAGAACTGCGTTGATCTGATCAATTCTTCTTTCATATGATTCAAATAAAGCCATTTTTGTTTCTCCTTTCTAATTATTCCTGACGTGGATCGATAATCTTTGCAGCATCATCAACACGACCATACTGGCCCTTTGCCTTTTCCCATGCTGTGTTAGGATCATCACCCTTCTTAATGAAGTCTGTCATCTTTCCAAGAGAAACAAACTGATAGCCGATTACTTCGTTATCATTATCAAGTGCAATACCTGTTACATAGCCTTCAGCCATTTCAAGGTAACGAACACCCTTTTCTTTTGTTGCATACATTGTACCAACCTGTGAACGAAGGCCCTTTCCTAAATCCTCGAGTCCAGCACCAACAGCAAGACCGTCATCAGAGAATGCAGACTGTGTACGACCGTAAACAATCTGAAGGAAAAGCTCTCTCATAGCAGTATTAATAGCGTCACAAACAAGGTCTGTGTTAAGAGCTTCAAGAATAGTTTTACCCTGAAGAATTTCTGCTGCCATAGCAGCTGAGTGTGTCATACCTGAGCAACCGATTGTCTCGATAAGTGCTTCCTCGATAACACCGTTCTTAACATTTAAAGATAATTTGCAGGCACCCTGCTGTGGAGCACACCAGCCAACACCGTGTGTAAAACCGCTAATATCAGTAATCTGCTTAGCGTTTACCCATTTTCCCTCTTCAGGGATAGGAGCTGGTTCATGCTTTGCGCCCTTTGCTACAGGACACATGTTTTCTACTTCTTTTGTGTAAATCATTGTAGAACTCCTTTCTTCGTTCAATATGATACCAAAAATGTAATTGCTACTTACATTATTGACATATTTATATAACGCATAGTCGCGTTAATGATAATATTTTCTCACTTTCTAGGTCTTTAGTAAAGTATTCTTTTTGTTTTTTGTTAAGAATTTATCAAGAAAAAAGCTATTGTTTTTTGACAATATTGTCTGCGCTCTTAAAAATACTGTCTGCTTCTATAACTCCCCTTACTGGAGAAAGTGGATAAACATTTGAGCGTGGGCCAATGACAGTACCAGGATTTAATACAGAATTGCATCCTACTTCAACATTGTCTCCAAGCATTGCCCCGAATTTCTTTAATCCTGTTTCAATTTTTTCTCCATCTCGGGATTTTACAACTACAAGAGTCTTATCACTTTTAACATTAGAAGTGATTGAGCCTGCTCCCATATGAGATTTATAGCCCAAAATTGAATCGCCTACATAGTTGTAATGAGGAACCTGAACGTTATTAAATAACACAACATTTTTAAGTTCTGTAGAATTTCCTACGACACAATTCTTGCCTACGATAGCAGAACCTCTAATGAAAGCACACTGTCTAATCTCAGCTTCTTCATCTATGATGAGAGGACCATGTAAATAAGCAGAATCAAAAACTGTAGCAGACTTTGCAACCCAGATATCCTCTCCCCGCTTTTCAAATTTTTCAGGATCAAGAGTTGGTCCCAATCTCTTGATAAAGTCGCTAATATCCTTAAGCACTTCCCAAGGATAATCCTTACCCTCAAATAAATCCTTTGCAATCGTCTGGTCTAAATTATACATAGATTTAATTTTCGCTTGTTCCATTTCATACTCCTCTTAATTATAATTTTCAAACTCAAATTCCGTTCTTGCCTCATCGTTTAGTTTTATACGCGCATCAAAGTATAAACCCTTTTTGCTCAAGAATCCAGCTATAACATCTGTCTTTTTTTCTAGAATCAATTTTGTAAATTGTTCTTCAGAAATATCAACTCCTGCAATCTTTCCCACATAAAAATTGCATGAATCAACATTGTCTTTAATGTTATTTTTGCAGCGATAGCCAAAATGATTCTTTATAATAGGGCTTCCACATTTAGGACAGGAAAGCCCCTTCAATTCCTTTTCCTCATTCTCGAAAACAAACTTAATGCCTTTAATAGAGCCATCTTCAGCTTTGTCTAGAGCAAGCTTTGCATCAAATTTGTTGCCTGATTTTGATTTGAATCCACTGATAAGAGAGGTTATTCCATCCTTACAAAGCTCCTTGACTTGAGCCTCTTTTATTTTAACTCCTGCAATTTGGCCAATGTTGAAATCGCAGGAATGCCCAGGGTCATTACGGTTATAATTACTACATCCATACCCAAATGAAGTCACCACAATTTTGCCACCACATTTAGGACATATGGCATCTTTTACCTCTTTAGCTTCCACATTATCAAAATCGAAGGCAATTTCGGATTTACCTTCCTCATTTTTCTTTAAGACTAGACAAGCATCAAACTTTTTACCACTTTTTCCTTTAAATCCCCTGATAGTTTCAGTTTTGCCATCAGTCAAAAGCTGAAGAATCTCCTTTTTTGATAAGGATTTTCCTAAGATTTTTCCCACATTAAACCTGCAAGAATGCTCAGGGTCTTCTTTATTATAGTTGCTACAACCATATCCAAATGGAGTTTTCACTAAATCCCCACCACAATCAGGGCATTTGACTCCTTCAAGCTTTTCCCTTTCAATGTTTTCAAAATCAAAGGAAAGAACCTTTTTGCCCTCTTCATTGGTGGTAAGCTTGATTCTAGCATTAAACTTTTGATTTGATTTGGACTTGAAGCCAGTGAGTACATCTGTTGTTCCATCATTTAACAGTGTCCTGAACTCTTCAAGTGAAAGCTTACGCCCTGCAATCTCTCCAACGGAAAAATAACATTGGTTTTCCTCCTGGAATCGATGCTCACATGCAAAGCCATAGCCTGTCTGAACTATACGACCGCCACAGGCAGGGCAAGTCAATCCATCCACATATTCTGTTGGGACATCTGAAAAATCAAAGCTTATGTTATATTCCCCAGTATCTGATTTTTCCAATTTTAGAACGGATTTAAAAGGTTTATTGGCCTTTGATTTAAATCCTTCGATTAAATCTGTCTTACCTTCTATAATAAGTTTTTTAAACTGCTCCTCAGGCAAATCTACACCGGCAATCTGGCCTAAACTAAATTTACATTTAATTTCTTCGTTAGAATAGTTAGTGCATCCATACCCAAAGGATGTGGTAGTAAGTTCGCCTCCGCAGGCTGGACATTTAATACCAAGTGGCTTTCTTGTGGCAAGTCCCTTAGAATCCTTACCAGTAAACTGGTTTATATTTAAGGCAATCTTCTGAGTTAAATCCTGATCAATCATATTCTGAGTTTCATTTCGAATATAATCTTCAAGTTCTTTCCTATAGTCAGCAAATTCAACTGTGCCATTGATAATGCCCTCAAGCCCCTTTTCCCAATTGGCAGTTTGTTCTGGTTTGAGTAAGGATGGTGTTGTCAGAAGCACTACCTCATAAATCATCTCACCCAGCTTTTCTGGTGTAATAATCTGCGTTTTGTTATTCTGATTTAGATAGTGGATTCTTACAAGTTTCTCTAGTATTTCTCCTCTTGTTGCACTTGTTCCAATACCAGTAGTTTTAATCTGCTCTCTAAGCTCCTCGTCCTCAATAAGCTTACCTGCATTTTCCATTGCAAGAATTAATGAGCCAGATGTATAACGCTTTGGCGGATGGGTCTTTCCTTCTTTAATATTAAAATCATTAACCTCTATCGAATCGCCAACATTATTCTTCTCAATAAATTCAATGAATTTTTCTTTAGAATAATTTTCCTCATCTGCTTCTTCTTCTGAATCAGTCTCATCCACTGATTTAGCCTTGGGTATGCCTGCAATTTCTAAATATCCCTGCTTAACTAGTACCTTAGTGCCAGCATTAAATACTTCGTCATCAATTTTGATTGAAATCTTAGCATTTTTATATTCTGCTGGCGGATAGAAAATAGACAAAAATCTTCTCACAATCAAATCGTATACCTGTTTACTCAAAGGTGACAGATTATCTATTCCATTACATTGACCTGTTGGAATAATGGCGTAGTGATCTGTGACCTTGCTATCATCCGTATAGGAAGTTTTTTCTATTCCAAGATATAATTTATCCCCCAATATCTTATGTACAAATTCCGAGGTTGGACCATAGCCTTGAAGCTTGTTGAGATTTTTATTTATTTCTTTAGCAACTGCTGTGGTCAAAACTCTTGCATCGGTCCTAGGATAAGTAGTGTATTTCTTTTCGTATAAATCCTGAATAATATCAAGCGTCTGAGCCGGAGATATCTTAAACCTTTTTGAGCATTCGGACTGAAGTTCAGCCAAGTTAAAAAGTAAGGGGGCTTTCTTTTTAGAAAATCCGGTATCCTTACTAAATATCTTAGCCTCTTTATTAGTTAATTCAGAAATTAATTTTTCAGCGTCTTCTTTTTTCTTGAAGCCATTGCCCTTATCACCGTATAGCAATGGTGATTCGAAATATTTAGAGCCCTCTGTGGATTTCCATTCAGCAGGAAAATTTACATCCGAAAAATGACCAATGATTTTAAAGAAAGGATCCTCATTAAAATTTCGAATTTCTCTCTCTCGTTCGACAACCATGCCGAGAACACAAGTCATAACTCGTCCAATAGCAATTGCTGAATAAGAGGTAGTAGCCGCAGCATCATTAATAAGCCTTCCATATTTTACTGACAAGGCCCTTGAAAAATTGATACCCAAGCTATAATCCTCGATAGTACGCATTATTCCAGATGCACCCAAGTTGGCATAATCGCTCATTGGCTTAGCTTCTTTGATGCCCCTAAGGATTTCATCATCTGTCTGGGAATCAATCCATACACGAAGCTCAGTCATGCCCTCTCTTACTCCGCCGTAATTTCGTATGTTTTCCTCTATTGTCTGACCTTCTTTTCCTGAGTCACCAGCCCAATATACTGTATCTATGTCTTCCCTATGTAAAAGTTCATTCACGATTTTATATTGGTCTTTAGCAGATTCAACCACGCCATACTTGTATTCCTTTGGCAAGAAGGGTAAATCCTCAAGATTCCAGCTCTTATACTTAACATCATATTCTTCTGGATAAACCATCTGAACCAGATGACCATAACACCAGCTTATTACATAATCATTATTTTCGATAAAACCATTTTGTCTACCTGAAACATTTAATACTCTAGCAAAATCAATTGCGACTGATGGTTTCTCAGTAATAATTAACTTCTTTCCCAAATTACAAACTCCCTGTATAAAATTAATTTTAGATATAATAAAAATATATATGAGCCCCAAGCAAAAGCTGGGGGCTCAAATAATTATAACTTTATAATTCTGTCATGTCCACAAGGACAATCGATTTATTTTCATTTGAAAGTTTTGTAAGCTTGTCATCAAATTTCGTAGCAGAAAACAGATATATCATATTCGCGGAAATTTTAGCAAGCTTCATTAATTCTAGTAGTTTTTCGTATTCAGCATAATCCATAGTCTTTTGAGTCCAATTGCATATGCCAACCACGTTTTCCCTATTAGCGCTTTGACCAATCACATCAATGGTGCCTTCTTTACCAAGCCATGTGCCTGACTTTACTAGCTTGATAGGAAGCTGTCCAACCATGTTTAGCAGATGTAAATATTCCCTGCAAACATCAACAAAATATAGCTGCAAATACTCATCTAAATTTGGAGCAATGAATGTATCATAAAAATTCTCAGGAGTATATGAAATCAATTCCGACAAATGTGGGTAAACAAAAGTGAACCAAAAATTAATGTATGGATCTACGATTCTATAAATACCCTTTTTAGCATTGTCCCAACCGCCTGTTTCAAAGGAAACAACCTTTGATACAACATCAAAAGCTGCAAGATTTTTCATATAAACAGATATTTTAGCTCGAGAATAGCCTGTATCTTCAAATAAATCGTTTAATTTTTCATTTCCAGCTGCAATTGACCCAAGTATCGTACTGTAGCAGGATAATTCTCTAAGTTCAGATGAAATGTAGTTTTCAGCTTCCTTATATAAAAAGCCATCAGGAGAAAGGATATTTTCACAAACATTAGCCTTGATAGTCTTTTTGCCATTCCATCTTCTAATGTAATCAGAAACGCCTCCAATTATTCCATATGTGCTAACGCACTGGGCAACGGAATAAGATGGAAAAGCCCTGACAATATCCAAAAATGAAAGATTTTCAAGCTTAATTTTTTCATCTATCTCATTTGCACCATTACCAGCAATGTCAGCAAAAGTGTTCTCAGCCCAAACGATTGATGAAGATGAAATAATAATCATAACCTTTCCTGGATATAACTTTTGCTTTTTTAACTCCAAAAGGCTATCAAAAAGGTTATTATTCTTTTTTAAAGAAAACTGAGCCTCATCTATAATAACAATCAACTTAGAACCATCTTTAGAACGAAACTTTTTAAAGGTCTCCTCATAGGAATCTGATGTGTTTGACCTATCATAGGTCTCAGATATCTGTTTATCTAGATATGCTAACTGTTTTTCATCTGAGCATTGTCGACTCCTATAATAAAAATAGTTTTTGCCTGTTGTAAACTCATCTAATAACTCCTCTTTTGAGCTACCAAGTCTACCATACATAAGCACAATATTACTATCCTTGCTAGAATAAATAGTCTCTAATTTTTTTAGTTCATTAGTGTGTGTCATGAATATTCTCCCTAAAAACAAGCCTATGACTAATTCGGGTATTATCATAACACATTTCACTTTAGTAGACTACACTAAAAAAGAATTTTATTTGAATTTAATTAATTTGTTCTAAATTTTTAATTCCTTTAACACCCCTTCTCTATCAATCTTATCCAATAATTTTTTTACATTGTCATATTTATTCTTATAGTCGTCAGGAATTGTGTAATTTTCCAACATTTTTAATATAGATTCAGCTGAATCAAAATCAAAAGCCTCAACTAATTCATTAATATCCTTAAAGGCACTAATTAGACCTTCTTCATCAATAAGTGGCTTATCCTTATCTCTACTCACTTCGCAGTCCTTTAAACAGGTTTTATAACCTCTATACCTTTCTAGAAGTGGCCCTGTCAGCTCATTAATTTTATCTATATTGTTATCATTGCCATAAGCCTCCAGCTCTTCTGCCGTCCTAGATAGTTCCAAAGCCCCTATAAGTCTTGCAGAGCTTTTTAGGGCATGGACCAATACGGTATATTTTTTTATGTCGTTTTCTTTATAGAATTGCTCTATGGCATCAGCTCTTTCATCTATTGAATTGTAAAAATCTCTTACTACATTTTCAGCAAAGTCTATCCCACCGCAATTTTTAATAGCCTCATTTACATCTATATTTTCAACAGTACTCAAATAGCTGTCCGTATTATTAACCTGATGAATATTATTATCATCTTCTCTTGTGTCATCAGCTTTATCCATAATTTCGACTAAGTCCTTTGGCAAGTAGCGTATCAGCATTTCTTCGAGCTCTACACCATTAATGGGCTTGGACAAATAATCTGTAAATCCATATGATAGATATTCTTCCTTTGCACCACTTAATGCGTTTGCAGTCAAAGCAATAACTGGTACGTTTACATTGAGATTTCCCTCAAGTGTTTTCATTGCCTCAAAAGTCTCAACGCCATCCATTTGGGGCATTCTATGATCAAGGAATATTGCATGATATTTGTTTTCCTTGACCTTATCTAACGTCTCAAATCCACTAGTAGCAGTATCGATGTTAATTAAGGTACGCTTTAAAAGATTTTTTATTACTGTCAAATTAATTTCTGTGTCATCTACTACTAAAATTCTTGCATCTTTCGCTTCAAACTTTTGATGATATTTCTCTGCAGATTTAATAAAATCCTTGTATTTTTCTTTGAAATCGCCTACAGGCTCCCATGAAACCACCTGTTGTTTTACTTCAAAGGAAAAATCTGAACCTTGGCCATAGACACTTTTGACAATAAGCTTGGTATCCATAAGTGCTAGCATTCTCTTAACTATACTCATACCTAGGCCAGTACCTTCAATCGACCTATTTCTGATTTCTTCTATTCGCTCAAATGGAGAAAACAGTTTTGATAAATCCTCTTCCTTGATACCAATACCAGTGTCAACCACTTGGAAAATCAGACCAATGTTAATATCATTAAGCTTTTTATATGAGACATTTAAAGTAACCTTACCCTTTTCGGTATATTTAACCGCATTGGTAAGCACGTTAGTTACACATTGCTTTATTCTGATTTCATCACCTATGAGAACATCTGGGATATCATTATCTACATTTACTTCAAGCTCAAGTCCCTTATCCGTAGCCTTTGTAGATATCATATTAACCAAATCATTGATAAGAGAGTCCAAATTATACTGAACAAGCAAAATCTCCATCTTACCTGCTTCAATCTTAGAGAAATCTAAAATATCATTTACAATGCCAAGCAGAGAATTGCTGGCAGATTTTACATTAGTCGCATATTCAATGATTTGATCATCATCTGATTCTCTAAGAATCATTTCATCCATTCCAATAATAGCATTAATTGGAGTTCTAATTTCGTGGGACATATTAGATAGGAAGTTTGATTTGGCCTCGCTGGATTTTTTTGCAATTTCAAGTTCTGACTCTAGTTTTTGCTCCTCTTGAATTCTATTTATATAGTTTTCTATCTCATGAACCGTTGACCTAATTGATTCATACACTATATTGATCTCATCATTTGTTTTAATCGGTAATTTATCAACGCATTTTCCAACTTTAAGTTTATCTTTATCTTCTGCGTTAGCATAAGAATCCATAAAATCAGAAAGCAGTCCCAGAGGTTGCCCTATCGTCATTTTTGTGTAGAAATTTGCAAAAGCAGCCATAGGCACACCAATACAGAGCATAAGAAAAATCATCTTTATATCAAAACTAAGAGCAGCGCCATTAAAATCGTACTCCATATTTTCAACACCTTCTGCTATAGTTTGAGCATCAACGACCTCAGGAAGATCCATTACAAATTCTCCACGCCTAATTGAACCTGCAAGCATATCCTTAATGTCAGGGAAAAGTACAACCATATATACGCCAACAGCTATACCTAAAAGTAGTTCAACCATGATTATAATTGCTGTAATTTTTACACTAACCTTAGTCTTTCTAAGTTGTCTTTTAAGCGCATAGTTTTCTTGATAATTTTTTGTATAACCAACCGCCAATGGAAACGGCAACTTAAATGCATCAGGTAGCTTGGTAAAATATAAATATAAAGATCGGAAGAGCGTCGTGTAGGGAAA
>ERZ842401.7485-NODE-7485-length-11151-cov-4.676190_pt1 | contig 11151 bp, 4 predicted proteins | sample MGYA00521270_ERZ842401 | MGnify/ENA primary metagenome ERZ842401 (study PRJEB31892, sample SAMEA3878208) | bioreactor metagenome | biome: Moose rumen | place: Sweden | collected 2011-10 | study: EMG produced TPA metagenomics assembly of the PRJEB12797 data set... | reverse complement strand
GATCTTGCCGTTCTTCTCGTCGAAGGCGATGACCTTCACCTGGAACTCGTCGCCCACGTGGATGACACCTTCCAGCGTCTCGGGGTGCCCCCACTCGTACTCGCTGATGTGCATCAGGCCTTCCTTGCCAGGCAGGAACTCGAGAAATGCTCCGAACTCGACAATAGAGACCACTTTGGCATTGAACACATCACCCACTTCGGGTACGGTGCAGATATCCTTGATCCACTTGAGGGCGGCAGCGATATCGTCCTTGTTCTGCGAGGCAACATCGACAATGCCAAACTCGCCTTCCTCTTCAATATTGATAATGGTGTTGGTCTCGGCCTGAATCTTCTGGATGACCTCACCCCCCTTGCCAATGACGGCACCAATGAAGTCTTTCGGGATGCGAATCTGCTCTATGCGAGGCACAAAGTCCTTGTAGTCCTCACGCGGGGCGGGAATGGTCTCGGCTATCTTGTCGAGGATGTAGAGCCGACCCTGGCGAGCCTGCTCCAGCGCCTTGGCCAGCACATCGTAGCTGAGGCCGTCCACCTTGATGTCCATCTGGCAGGCGGTGATACCGTCACGGGTGCCGCAGACCTTGAAATCCATGTCGCCGAGGTGATCCTCGTCGCCGAGAATATCGGAGAGCACTGCCCACTTGTCGCCCTTACTGATAAGACCCATTGCGATGCCGGCCACTGGCTTGCGGATTTTCACACCTGCATCCATCAGCGCCATGCAACCGGCGCAGACTGTGGCCATGCTCGACGAGCCATTGCTCTCGAGGATATCGCTAACCACACGGATGGTATATGGACACTCGGCCTCGGTAGGAAGAACCTCTTTGAGGGCGCGCCAAGCCAAATGGCCGTGACCCACCTCGCGGCGGCTCGTGCTGCCGGAGCGCTTCACCTCACCAGTGGCGAAGCCCGGGAAATTGTAGTGCAGCAGGAAACGGCGCATACCTTCGATAACCGCACCGTCAATCTTCTGCTCGTCGAGCTTGGTGCCCAGCGTGCAGGTGCTGAGGGACTGCGTCTCGCCGCGGGTGAAGATGGCGCTACCATGAGCCGACGGCAGATAGTCTGTCTCACACCAAATGGGACGGATTTCGTCGAGCTGACGACCGTCAAGGCGAGTGCGCTCGTTGAGCACCATGTCGCGCATGGCCTCACGCTCGGTTTCATGATAGTAGCGGTCAATCATGAACTTAATCTCATCGGTGAGGGTCTCTTCAGTATAGTTGGCATCAATAAACTCCTGCTTGATGGCGGCAAAGCCGTCCTCGCGCTGATGCTTGTTTGCGATGCCCTGCTTGCTAAAATCGTAGCACTTCTGGTAGACAGCATCGTGGACGCGCTCGCGTAGTTCCTCGTCGTTCACCTCGTGGCAGTATTCGCGCTTCTCTTGCTTGCCGGTTTCGGCTGTGAGTTCATTGAGCACGCGGCACTGGATCTTGATGGCTTCATGGGCGGCCTTGAGGGCGTTGAGCATCACATCCTCGGAGACTTCCTTCATCTCGCCCTCCACCATCATGATGTTGTCCTCGGTGGCGGCCACGATGAGGTCGAGGTCGGCGCGCTCAATATCCTGCATGGGAGTGTTGATGACATACTGGCCGTCGAGATAGCTCACGCGCACCTCACTGACAGGACCGTTGAAGGGAATGTCGCTCACGGCCAAAGCCGAAGCGGCAGCCAAAGCGGCCAGTTGATCAGGCATCGTGTCGTGGTCGCCACTGATGAGGGTGATGTTCACCTGCACCTCGGCATGGAAATTGTCGGGAAAGAGGGGGCGTAGGGCACGATCAACCAGACGGGCGATGAGGATTTCATGCTCCGAGGGGCGTGCCTCGCGCTTGAAGAAACCGCCAGGGAATCGTCCCATGGCGGCGTATTTTTCCTGATAGTCAACGGTGAGGGGCATGAAGTCAACGTTCTCGCCCACCTCGCGTTTGGAGCATACGGTGGCCAGAAGCATCGTGTTGTTCATGCGGACAACGGCAGCACCGTCGGCCTGTTTGGCCAGCTTGCCAGTCTCGATTTCGATCATACGGCCGTCGCCGAGGTCGAAACGCTTAGTGATGATGTGTTCGTTCATCTTTGATTTTTTATTGTTTTCGTTTACTTTACCGCAGCCTTGGGGACCATCCTCAAGACCCATAAAAGCATTTATTTCAACCATCTATATTCTTCGTCGGACATACGAGAGTCAGCAAAAGAATGTGCAAAGATACAAATAAATTAAGAATTATGAATTGATAATGAAAATTATTAGGGCAGTGTTTCTGGTTTCCACCTAGTCAAGCAACGAAAAAGAAACACGCTACAAATGTTTGAAAAAAGATTTTTCATAGAATACGGGAATTAATTTGTAATTTTGCAAATGAAGCTTTTGTGCAAAGTTCATTACAAACTAAACTATCAAGGATAGTAAACCCTGTGCAGCAGCAGAAACCACGGATTTCGCACAAAACAATTGTATCACCGCCAACCACAACAAAAACACACGATGGCAGACGACAAAAAAATTATCTTCTCAATGGTGGGAGTAGGCAAACTGATTCCTCCCAGCCGCCAAATTCTGAAAGACATATATCTCAGTTTCTTCTATGGAGCCAAGATCGGCATCATCGGACTCAACGGCAGTGGAAAGTCGAGTTTGATGAAGATCATTGCCGGGGTTGACAAAGACTATCAGGGCGAAGTTGTTTTCTCGCCAGGATATTCAGTAGGCTACCTGGAGCAAGAGCCTCAGCTCGACGACACAAAGACGGTAAAAGAGGTCGTACAGGAAGCAGTGGCCGACGTGGTTGGATGGCTCAAAGAATACGAAGATGTGAACAACGCCTTTGCCGAACCCGATGCCGACTTTGACAAACTCATCGAACGGCAAGGCGAACTTACCGAGTTGATAGAGCAACACGACGCCTGGAATCTCGACACACGGTTGGAGCGAGCGATGGATGCCCTACGCTGCCCCGACGAAGACCAGTTGGTGAAAAACCTCAGCGGCGGTGAGCGGAGGCGCGTAGCCCTATGCCGCCTGTTGCTACAGGAACCCGACATTCTGCTACTTGACGAGCCGACCAACCATCTCGATGCAGAGAGTATAGAATGGCTCGAACAGCACCTTCAACAATACAAGGGCACAGTGATAGCAGTCACCCACGACCGCTACTTCCTCGACCATGTGGCAGGGTGGATACTGGAACTTGACCGAGGCGAAGGCATCCCCTGGCAGGGCAACTACAGTTCATGGCTGGAGCAGAAGACTGCCCGGCTGGCGATGGAGGAGAAGCAGGAAAGCCGCCGACGCAAGACCCTACAGCGCGAGCTGGAATGGGTGCGGATGGCTCCAAAAGCACGCCACGCCAAAGGGAAAGCACGTCTGGCCGCATACGACCGCCTAATGAACGAAGATGTAAAAGAGAAAGAGCAAAACCTTGAAATCTTTATACCCAACGGACCACGTCTCGGCACCAAGGTTCTGGAGGTACAAGGTGTCAGCAAAGCCTATGGCGACAAACTGCTTTACGAGAACCTCACCTTTAGTCTGCCTCCTGCCGGTATCGTGGGCGTCATTGGCCCCAACGGTTGCGGCAAAACCACCCTCTTCCGTCTCATCATGGGTCTGGAGCAGCCCGATAGCGGTTCCTTCGAAGTGGGCGAAACGGTAAAAATAGGCTACATTGACCAACAACACGCTGAAATCGACCCCGAGAAAACCGTATACGAGATGATCAGCGGCGGCAACGAGAACATACAGGTCGGAGGCCGCCTGGTGAACAGCCGGGCATACATTAGCCGGTTCAACTTTACCGGTACAGATCAACAGAAGAAGGTAGGCGTACTCAGTGGCGGCGAGCGCAACCGATTACATCTGGCTCTTACCCTCAAAAGCGAGGCCAACGTACTGCTGCTTGACGAACCCACCAACGACATCGATGTAAATACAGTACGAGCACTGGAAGAGGGATTGGAAAGTTTCGCTGGATGCGCCGTAGTCATCAGCCACGACCGCTGGTTTCTTGACCGCATCTGTACCCACATCCTCGCTTTCGAAGGCGACTCACAAGTATACTTCTTCGAGGGCGGCTATACTGAATATGAGGAGAACAAACGCAAACGCCTCGGCGACGACACCCCTCACCGCATCCGCTACAAGAAATTACTTGCATAAGAGATGTTAGATGTTTACATAAAGTAGAAAATGCGTGCCGGAATGACGGCTGCTTTAGAGACGAGGACAGGAAGAGAACTGCAGAACCATTGCAGCCCGAATACGGAGATCTGCCCATAAACATCATTTTGCAGAGGTATACCTCATCAACATACCATGTATTACAGTCCACACATCTACAATATATTTTGTATGCATCCGAACATTAGTCTGAATACATATATTTGCCAATGGTGGCTCATAAAAAAAAAGCAGGGCTAACGTCCTGCTTATCTTTTGATTTAGGTAGCGGGGGAAGGATTCGAACCAACGACCTCCGGGTTATGAGCCCGACGAGCTACCACTGCTCTACCCCGCACTCTCGTATCTCAAGCCTCCACGGCTGAAATCGTTTGCAAAAGTACCTCTTTTTCTCCAATTGACCAAATATTTTTGTCAACTATTTTTCTAATATTTGATAATGCGACGGTTATAGATATGCTGTCCGTCGTTGATATGCAGAATATACATGCCTTCCGCAACCCCTTCGAGGTCAATTATAGCACTTCCACTGGTTATCTCTATCTGCCTTACCAAACGTCCCACCGCATCGCGTAACTCGCATTGCGCCTCGTCAATTCCCCCCAGATCAATCGTTACTTTACTCTGAGTGGGATTGGGATAGAGCACAATCACATCGGTATCCGTAGAATCAGTTACCGGCACCGGTGGGACGACCGTATCCTGCCAGATAGCATAGACCACTCGCGAGGTGCGGATATGCAGGGTGTCGCCTGGTTGATAAACAGAGTCGTTCCCATTGATGTCAAGACACCACCCCACAAATCGGTGCCCTGCACGAACAAACGGGTTTGGGGGCAACTGAGCGCCCGTGAGGTAGCAATAGGCCGCCTGCCTGATACTTCCCTCCCCTTCATTAGGGTCGAGATAGATAAACCGTCGGTCAGCCATAGCCACATGCACACGATAGATGGTATCGAGATGGTGGAGCGTATAGTCCGCCGCCCGCGGGGGCAACTTATAGTCGTAGAAATCAAAACTGAAGGAAGTGTTGCACACTGTGTCATAGTAGTCAACAGTGTCATACTGCTGCGGAATGGGCTCAATGCCGAAAATGGCAGCTTGTGCAAGGTTGAACGTATTGGAGCGGTTGCTGCCCGCCCCGCCGCCACCTGGGGCTATATTGTCAATGCGATAGTATCCATCGCCATAGCCGCCCCAGCCAAAATTGAAATGGTAACGACCCAATGTGTCGGCCCCGTCAAGGACAAAGGCATGTCCCCCTGACGAATCGCGCCCGCTGTAGTATATCGGACGGCGGGCATTGAGGTCGGCAAGTATCATCTCAACCCAGACGCTGTCGGAGAAGTCGCCACGCTCGCGGTAGGCCATCGTTGGCTTATATTTGAAAAAGGTAGCAAGGGCGGCAGGCACGTTGTGTGAGTAGGCACCGCTGCCACCCGTCGACGAGGGGCCATACATCATGTTCACCGCCACCCCGCAATGGAAAGAGAGCGTTTGCAGAGTTTCACGCGAAGTGGGCTGTGAGGCGTTAGTCAGCACTGGCGGCATGTATTCCCAAATGTAAGAGGTGGCTCCGAAATCGGCACTCAATGTGCCATAGGAGCGATAAGTATATGAGTGGCTTCCCTCGCCACAAAGCGGGTGGTTCCAGTACTTCATGATTTGAGCCATTGCCGTGGCCACACAGCCCACCACCGTGCGCTCGTTCCGTGCCGAGTCGTAGGGGCAGCGCACGTTGTAGGGGTCGCTTTGGTTCCACATGGTGGTAACCATCGCACCTATGTGTGATGTGGCATGAGGCACACTGCTGTCAGTCCCGTTCCCCGCAGAGTCCCAACCTGCAGCCACCGGGAGTTCTCTCTCCGTGGCATCGTTGATTTGAGCCTCGTAGCTTGCCAACCATGCTCGCAGAGCGGGATGGGGTGTCGCAGGGAAAGGGGTGTCGGGGGAATAGGCAAGCACCGGCGGGACCGCATCGTCGGCAGCCATGACCACAAAGCCCCCGCCACAGCGGTAGACGTGGAGATGTGGGAAATCGGACAGCGACACCGGCGAAAGCGAAAGAGTATCCACCGTCTTGCCATCCTTCATGCACACAGCATTCCAGAAATCCGCCGCCACACGCCTGCTTCTGGCAGGCGACACCGGGTCGGCCATGGCATGCATGCCCAGCACAAGAAGCAACAGACAAAGACAGGCAGCCCTCTTCATTTTCCGGTGTTTTTCAGACCCTCCTCGAGCCATGCCACAAAGTGCCGGACATCGCGGTCGTACTGGTAGTTGGCCTCCGTAAGCCGGTGTCCGTCGGCATCGATGGCGACATAGTAGGGTTGGGCATTCATATTGTAAACCTTGCGTTGGTAGTAACTGTTCTTCCGCCCCAGGGTTTTCAAAATGCGCCCGCGGTCGTCGGAAGTCCACTCTGCTTCAGGCAGGACAATGGAGTTTTCGTCGGTGAACAGAGAACACACCACATACTCCTCGGTGAGCAGCCGCCTAACCTCCGCATCCGACCACACATAGTGTTCCATCTCCCTGCAGTTGGCACAATTTTTACCAGTAAACTCCACAAACAGAGGCTTGCCCACCTTCCGTGCATAGGCGGTGGCTTCTTCCAAGTCATAGAAAGCGGCATAGCCTGCCGGAGTGTACTTTGCCAGCTGGCCTACATAGCGGCGGTCGGCAGGAAGCGCCTGCACAGCCGTGCCCGACGGCACATGCCCACCTACAACAAACTGCTGGCTCGACATCGGCGGCAGAAATCCCGAGAGTTCTTTCAACTCGGCGCCCCACAAGCCAGGCACCATATACACCACGAAGGCAAGATCGGCCAAGGCCACCATCAGCCTGCCCACGCCGATACCTTCCGCCGTCCCGGCATCGCCCTTGAGGCGCAACCCTCCCAGCAGATAGACACCCCACAGGCCGAAGATAACAATCCACAGAGCCAAATAAATGTCGCGCGGGAGCAATCCCCAGCCGGCATCAATGTCCGCCATTTGAAGGAATTTGAGACCGAAGGCCAGCTCAAGAAAAGCAAACGACACCTTCACCGTGTTCAACCACGCCCCCGACTTCATGCCTTTCAGCATCTGCGGGAACATGGCCAGCGAGGTGAACGGCAAGGCAAACCCCACGCCAAAGCCCAGCATCGACACCAGCGAGACCCATCTGCCGGCATGGGCGCTTCCCGCCGCACTCGTCAGCCCGGCCAGGGCACCTCCGATGATGGGCCCTGTGCAGCTGAACGACACCAGCACCGTGGTCAGCGCAATGAAAAACGGAGCCATAAAGCCCCCTTTGTCGGCCCGACTGTCGGCGCTGTTCACCCAGCGCGAAGGCATCTTCAGTTCGAACAGACCGAAAAAACTGAGGGAAAACAGCAGAAAGACGATGAAGAACAGCAGATTCGGCACCCAATGGGTGGCCACGGCGTTGAGCTGCTCCGGTCCGAATATGGCGGCAAGCACACCTCCAAGCACTGCAAAAATCAGCACTATCGACAACCCGAAGAACCAGGCTTGCCTCCTTCCCCTGCGGCGGTTGTCGCCGCCGCGCAGGAAATAGTTCACCGTCATCGGTATCATTGGAAACACACACGGGGTGAACATGGTCAGCACCCCTCCCCCGACAGCCAGCAGGAAATACACCAGCCAGCTGCGCCGGTGCGGTGCCGGCTTGGCGGGGCTTTCCTCAACCACGGGTGCCACCGCACTGTCGGCCACGGCTGCTTCCAAAGCCACCCCTGCCGTGTCGGCCACCAGCTCCGCCCCTCCCCGAGGCTTGGTGCCAGCCGGGGCAGCGGTTTCGCCGCCGGTCCGCCGACCGGGCACGGTGAGCACAAACTCGCGGTCGTCGGGAGCAACGCACATCCCGTTGCCGCACAGCTGGTAGGTAACGGTGGCCTTCAATTCAACATCGTCCCCGCTCATCCGCTCCACCCGCTGGCGGAACACCGCCCTGCCGGCAAACGACTTGACCACACAGCCGAACATATCGTCCATTTCCTCCTGCGGCGCGGGCGATTCCTCCACCCTGCCGACCAGCCTGCAGGCGCTGCCCGGCACAAAGCCGAACGTCGTGGGCTGCGGCCCTGCGGGGTCGGTGTGCTGCGAATAGAGATGCCATCCGGCGGCAATGTCGGCAGTGAACAGCAGGTCGGCACTCGCCGCATCGACCTCCACCACCTTCGCCGTCCACCTTACGGGATCGACGGGCTGTGCCCAGGGCATTCCCGCCCCGAGCAGCACTGCCGCCACTATTGCCAGCCAGCGTTTCATGCCTTCACTTGAGGTTGAATTTAATCTTGCGTTCGCCCCTGACGGTGTTCACTCCCACCGTGTACATGCCTTTCTGCATGCGGTTGATGGCTATCTTCTGCCCTTTCTTGTAGTCGGTCACCGTACGCACCGACTTGCCGTTGCGGTTGTAGAACACCACCGTGGCCACCGGGCTCTCAAAGTCGATGGTGATGTAGCCGTCGGAGAGGTAGGCGTTGATGCGCACGTTCTCGTCGCTCACGAGGGGCTTGGCAGGCTCTGCGGCCTTCTTTTCGGGTGAGGCCTCTGGCGAGACTGCAGTCATGTCCTTTTCAGGCATTGTGAATCCAGTGAGCCGGGCCAGCCCCTTGCTGTCGCTGCCGAACCACACCGTGCCCCCGTTGTCGGTGGCCACAGTGTAGATGTTGCCGGCGGGCAGCATGCTGTTTTTCGAGGTGAAGACCACCCAGCGGTCCACGCCGTCGAACACCGCCGCCCCGCCGCCGGTGGCCATCCAGAGCAGCCCCTCACCGTCGACCACAATGTCGTTGATCTGGTTGCTCGGGAGCGGGCTGTTGGAGGTGTTCCAAGTACTCCAGTTTTCGCCGTCGAAGCGCACCAGGCCGCCCAGCGTGCCGAACCACTTGATGTTGTTCTTGTCGATGACCACCGACGGCACTATGTTGCTGGGCAGACCCGAGTTCTCCACCGTGTAGTTCACCCAGTTGCGGTCGTTGTATACGCTCACCCCCTCGTTGGTGGTTACCCACTTGCGGTTGGCACGGTCCACCGCGATGTCGAGCACAAAGTCGCTCAGCAGCTCGCAGTCGTCGGGCGTATACTTCTCCCAGGTGTAGCCGTCGTAGCTCACCAGGCCGCCCAGCGTTACGCCGATCCAGTAGGTGCCGTCCTTGTCCTGCACCATTTCCTTGACAAACTTCATCTTCAGGCGGCGGGTCTCGGTGGTGTACTCGGTCCAGTGCCGCCCGTCGAACTCAATCACGCCGTGGTCGTCGGTGCCGACCCAGAGCACGCCGCGCTGGTCGGTCATGAGGCAGTTGATGGACTGTCCCTTCAGTTTCTCGTTGAACTGGGCGTAGTCTATCCAGCGGCTGCCCTCGAGGCGGGCAAGCCCCTGGAAGGTGCCCACCCACACTCCCTGGCTTGTGGCCGAAAGGGCGGCGATGCTGTTGCTGGCAATGCCCGAGTTCTGCTGGTCGTAGACCTGCCAAAATCCGTTCTGGGCCTGCAGCACATTGCTGCCCGGCTGCACCGCAGCCATCAGCAGTGCCGCAGCCGCGGCTGCAAGGCCTTTTCTGCACGTGCGGCACAGGCCGCCTGCGTTCTGTCTTTCTATGCTGTTTCTGTTCATAGCGTCGCTTCTGTTGTGTTCGTCTTGCTGGTTTCAGGTCTTATGCTTTTCCTTGCGTGCAGCAGGGAAGAGGATGTTGTTCAAAATGAGCCGGTAGCCCGGCGAGTTGGGGTAGAGCGAGAGGTCGGTGGGCGGGTCGCCCACGAAGTGGCGGTAGTCCTCGGGGTCGTGCCCGCCGAGGAAAGTCCACGTGCCCTTGCCATAGTCGCCGTGCAGGTAGCGCACTTCGCCCAGTTCGCGGTTCTCGCCCAGAATCACACACGAGCTCTTCACCGTCTCGCGGCGGAAGGCCGTGGTCTGACCCATGAACCCGTGCACGATGCGGGTGTGGTTTTGGGTGAGCATGGTGGGAATCCAGTCCCACTTGGCCGAGAAGTCGAACAGCACGAAGAAGTCGGTCTTCTCGTTCACCGCCCGCTGGTGGGCGCGCTCGTCGATGTCGATGGTGGAAATTTCGTATTCCGAGGGGTTGGTGCTGATGCGGAAGTCCTTGAAGGCGAAACAACGGCTGTAGTCGAGCCGCTGCTGTGCGTCGGGCTGCATGGGGTCGCCGTCGAACATCTCGGCACAGATGTCCACCCCCTCGGCGGCCAGGGCCACATCGTAGCTGTCGGGAGCCGAGCACATGGCGAAGAGGAACCCTCCCCCCATCACAAAGTCCCTTATTTTCTTGGCCACGGCCAGCTTGAGGTGGCTCACCTTGCTGAAGCCCAGCTTATGGGCCGTCTGCTCCTGCATGCGCACATCGTCGATATACCACTGCTGGTGGCGGTAGTTGCCCCAGAATTTGCCATACTGGCCGGTGAAGTCCTCGTGGTGCAGGTGCAGCCAGTCGTACTGCGGCAGCGCCCCCGCCGCCACCTCCTCGTCGTAGACCACGTCGTAGGGGATTTCGGCATAGGTGAGCACCAGCGTTACGGCATCGTCCCACGGCAGCTTGTTTTTGGGCGAATAGACGGCTATGCGCGGAGCTTTCTGCAGGCGCACCGCGTCCATGTTCACCGACGGCTCGGCAATCTGGGAGAGCACATTGCTGCTCTGCCCGTCGGCCAGCACCTCGCAGCTCACGCCCCGCAGGCGGCACTCGCGCTCCAGCGCTTCGGCATACTTGGCCATGAAGGCGCCGCCGCGGTAGTTGAGCAGCCAGGTTACCTCCACCTCGCGCTGCAGCGCCCAGTAGGCCACACCGTAGGCCTTCAAGTGGTTCTGCTGCGTCTCGTCCATCGGGAGCAGCAGGTAACTCGCGTGCGCCTGCGCGAATAAAAAAACGGCCAGCAGCAGAACCCAAGCGCCCCTGCCGGCGGCGGTTGCCCGCCGCCGGAGGCC
>ERZ842401.7484-NODE-7484-length-11152-cov-4.561053_pt1 | contig 11152 bp, 8 predicted proteins | sample MGYA00521270_ERZ842401 | MGnify/ENA primary metagenome ERZ842401 (study PRJEB31892, sample SAMEA3878208) | bioreactor metagenome | biome: Moose rumen | place: Sweden | collected 2011-10 | study: EMG produced TPA metagenomics assembly of the PRJEB12797 data set... | reverse complement strand
CAAAGAACTGTGGTACGCGCTTGAGGACGGCTGGATTCCTTCAAGCGCGGTAAAAGTCTACTCAAATAAACTCAAAGCCGAAAAAGCAAAAAAAGAGTTACCATAAGGCTGCCGATCTCTTTCGCATTCTTTCTCTATATTTATGTTGCGTTTTCACAGTTCGGTGCTATAATAGAAATATGAAACAGGATACAGCTATATCATACAATCCGATTGTCTCAGATGCGGTCAATGAAATCTCTCGAAAACTTTCTCCCACGAACAAATACATTGCACTCATCTTTTTTGCTTCTGTCAATTATGATTTTCAAGTCTTGTCTACCATGCTCAAAGAGCGTTATCCAGATTGTGAAGTAATCGGCTGTTCTACCTCAGGCGAAATTTTAAACGGCGAGGGATTTGTCCAACATTCCATTGTCGCCACAGCACTTTCCTGCGACAGAACATGGGTTTCAGGCGTACTCATCAGCAATGTCGAAAAATTCAACATCTTCGGAGTCAAAACCGTTGAGGATGCTGCCCGCAAAATCGGCATCAATCCAGGCACTCCTGACTGCCACAACGATGCATTTGCGCTCTGCTTTGTAAACGGTCTTTGCAATGCAGAAGAAACATTGACCGCTCTTTTTTATGCAATCATCAAAAACGAAAAGTTTATCCTTGCGGGCGGAAGCGCGGGAGATGACTTGCAGTTCAAAAAGACCTATGTTTCATACAACGGAACTGTTGCGACAGAGGGAGCGGTACTTCTGTTTGTGCGTACACGGTGCAAATTCGACATCCGCAAGGAAAATCTCTTTACGCCAATCGGAAAACTCATGAAAATCACCGATGCCGACCCCCATACCCGAAAAATCATCAGCATTGACGGCGAAGTTCCCCAAAAACGCTATGCCCAAGTGCTTGGAATCAGCGAAAAGGAAGTAAACAACGCGCAGTTAGTCTATCCGTTCGGTCGCCGTCTGTATGGTGACATGTACATTTCGTCAATCGCTGGCTTCAACGAAGACGGAACGATGAACATGTACTGCAAAGTCACTCCGGGTTCGTTCGTCGAGCTTCTCAAAGAGGGCGAAATCTCAACCATCGCTGAAGAAACCTGCAAATCAATCAGTGAGAATATTCCCAAACCGGGGGCTGTTATCCTCGTAAACTGCATTTTGCGCACGATTTATTTCAATCAAAAATCGTTCGTAAAAGAAGTGCTTGGCAGATTTGACCGCTATTTCCCAAAATACTGCGGTTTTTCAAGTTACGGAGAGCAGTTCGGGCGATTTAACTGTAACCAAACCCTTGTAAGCATCGTCATCGGCGAGTAAATCTTACAAAAGGCTTGCGATATGGCGGACGCTTTCCGAAGAATTTGAAATGTTTGCCGTAACTGCCGAAAGATTTTCGATTCCGTCTGCAAGCTGCTTCAAAGTGATGAAAATCTGCTCGCTTGAGCTTGTGAACTGACCGACATAATCTTGAATTTCGTGCGAACTGTCCGCCGTGCTGTTTGACGACTCCATAATGCTTTTAAAGCCTGTTTCAAGGCTTTGAATGCTTTCGTAGCCTGAATCAATCTGCCGAGTTCCTTTTTCACTGTCAAGAATGAGCGAATCCGATGTTTTTTGAATCTCGGTAATCCGTTCCTTGATTTCTTTAAGGCTGTCGATGATGTTGTCCGAAAGGCGGCGGATTTCTGTCGCGACGATGTGGAAATTCTTTCCCGCTTCGCCTGAACTTGAAGCCTCAAGTTCTGCGTTGAATGCGATGATTTTTGTCTGGTCTGCGACAACATTGATAATCGCCACAATATCCCAAATGCTTGCGATTTTTTTGTTGAGTTCTTTTATTCCTTCGATGGTGAGCTGATTTGTATTTTTTATGCTCAAAAGTTCGTTTACATTGTTCTGCAACGCTTCTCGTCCGCTCATAACAGCCTCGCATGATTTTTCTGCAAGGTCAGTTACATGCCTAATTTTTTCGCTGATGTTTTCGACGAGGACGGTTGAATCCTGCATTGTGGCGACAATTTCTTTGACCGCCGTGCTTTGATTCTGGCTCGTTTCGGCACTTTCTTTTGTTGCGTTTGCAAGGGTTTCCGTTTCGAGCAAGAGTTTTGAGCTTGTCTCACGCTCCGTTTTTTGGATTTTTCTGATTAAAAGCGAGTAGATGGCAAAACAGACCGCCCCCGTAAGAACTGCGCCGATGAGCGCATACATCAAGAATTTTGAAAATCCCTGTTCGGACGGGTGTTTTATGAGATTGATTGGAACGGTAATCATATTCATGAGGGAAATATACACGCAGGTTGCAATAGCAATCGTGAGATTTCTTGAAAGATTGTTGCTCACTTCGATTCCGACTTCTCGCATTTTGTTTGTCATGAGGATTTTTTTTGTCAAAAAGACATTCAATGTGTAGCACAAAAATCCCACGCCAACGCTCTGAAGCTCGATAATCAGAAAGATAATCGGTTCAAAGGGTGCTTTTCCTTTTACTGATTCGAGAATCGCCGTAGAGCCTGCCCCAAGCAAAAATCCGATTGCATCTCCTGCGGCAATGGCAATGTCGAATTTTTTGTATGAATCGAGCGCCGTGGCAACATCTTCTTTTGTGAGCGAAGCCTTGTCTTTCTTTCCTTTTTTAATCACTTTGTCAAAGCGGGAAAGAATCGGCTTTTCGACAAGCGCACAGCTTACAATCAAAAAGAATGAGATTGCAACCGTGGGAATGCACTCAAAAATGATTGCGCTCGGTCGCTCGTAAATGAAGCCGTAGTGGAACACGCGGAGAAAGAAAATGCCGAGATAGGTCGTTGCAAAAATCAGCGGTATAAAAAATCTGAATGTTGTCATAAATGCTCCTATTTTGTGTTGAATGCGATTGCTCCGTCCCAGTTTTCAGGCGGATTTTTGATAAATTCTTCGCAGCGGGAAAGCAAAAGGCTTGCAGCTCTGTCTCCCTCGCTTTCTGAAAGAGCCTTCTGGAAATAGTCTCGCGCAAGATTCCAGATTCCCTTTTTGTACAAGTCCATGCCTTTTACATAGTAATCCTTGTATTCGGGGGTAAATTCGTCGGCACTTTTATCAACCGCATAGATTGGGACGGCATTTTTCTTGCCTTTTACGCGAACATCGTCAATGTGGCGGAAGGCAAACGAGTCTTCACCCGCATCTTCAAAAACGCTGTCGCTTACGAGAATGTGCGCCCCGTATGTTTTTGTAAGCCCCTCAAGACGGCTTGCAAGGTTTACGCTGTCACCGATGACAGAATAGTCGGTTTTGTCTTTTGAGCCGATTGAGCCAACGATGACATCTCCGTAATGGATTCCGATTCCCGTGTCAAATTTCATGCCGTCTGGAAGCACCAAATCTCCGAGTTCAAGCGTTTCAAGGGCATCGCGCATTTCACAGGCGGCGGCGACGGCTCTTTTGCAGTTGTCCTCATAACTTACGGGCGTTCCGAATTCTGCCATAATCGCGTCACCGATGAATTTGTCGATTGTGCCGCCGTGCTTTCGGATAATGTCAACCATGACGGTAAAGTAGCGGTTCAAAAACGCGACCAAAACATCAGGCTTGTTGCGCTCGCTTATGTTTGTGAACGAGCGAATATCGCTGAACAAAATCGCCACCGTTCTCGTTTCGCCGACCCCCACCGATTCGTCATTTTCGTCAGTCTGCTCAACAAGGCTGTCGATTACCTGAGAAGGAACGAAGCGGCTGAACGCGCGGCGGATTCGTTTTTCAAAAAAGATTTTCTTTTCGACGATGAGTGCTTTTGAAAAAATATCGCCGACACTCTTTACGCAGAAAGTGAAAAAATCTTGGGCAATGCCAGAAATATTTCCGTCAGAAACGATATGAACGCTTCCAAAATATTCGCTTTCATCGCTTGTGTGCAATGGCTCTGTCTCGTAGCTTGAAAGCTGAACATCTTTATTGAAAAATCTGTTCATCGCTGGGGAGCTTTCAAGTTGCTTTGCGTTTATTTTTGAGGCGTTGTAATCGGGAAGAATTTTCTCAAAATCTGTGGCGCAGACACTCAAAAAATCCGCAATTTCCTTTTCGCCGATATTTTCCGAGACGACATAATATCCGTGCGGACCGTCATTTTCGACAATGTACAGTCCTGCAATCGGAACTTCAGAAATTTCCGCAATCAAAAGCAAGAACGATTTTACCATTTCCTCAATGCATTCGATTTGGTTTGTGAGTGTGCCGAGTTTTGTAAGAATCGCATTTTTGTATGCGCTTTCAAACGAAACCTGTGACGAGCGCAAGAAAAGAAAGCCGTCATCGAGATTCTTTTTAAGTTGCAAAAGGTCTGACTTGTCGATTTTTGGGGCGGAAAGTTGCGCGAGTTCATCAACATTCAAAACAAGCGTTTTCTGCTCAAGGCGGACAAAGGTCATCGCCCCACATTCAAGCGCAAAGCTTTCGTCCAATGGAGATGGTGAAGCGGAGTAGAGGGCGATTGCCAGTTCCTTAAAGCATTTTATAGAGCGAACGAGCCTGACGATTTCAAAACTTTTTGGATTTTCGATGCTGGAGTTTATGAGTAGCAAATCAGGCTGAAATTCAAACAAGTCATAGACGGCAGATTTTCCGTCGGCTGAGAACTGGAGCGTGTAATCGTCAGAATCGAGCGTCGTCGTGAACAGTTTTTGTATCGTGACCGAAGTTTCAAGTATCAGAATTTTTTTTGCCATGTTTCCTTACTCCCCCAAAAGACCTTTGATTGTGCCGATGAGGCGGCTTCGCTCAAAGTCTGCTTTTGAAATAATCGCGTTTGCCCCAAGTGCCTTGAATTCTTCAAGTGTCTTGGGACTTTGGTCGGCTGAAACAACAACAACAGGAACATTTGCGTACTGCTCCATACGGCGAAGATTGTCGAGAAGGACAAGACCCGTCATGCGCGGCATATCCTTGTCGGTCATGACAAGGTCGTACTGTTTTGCCTTTGCCTTTTCAAGCGCGTCAATTCCGTCAACGGCAGTGTCAACGCTGAAATCGGCGCTTTCCAAAATCGAGCGTTCGATGGTGCGCGTTGTTTCCGAGTCATCAACCGCAAGAATGCGGATGGTGCGTTTTTTGGTCGCAGCCTCGTATTTTTTGATGTCGTAGCCGCGGAGCGACTTGAATTTTTTGAGAATGTCGGGAACATGAAGAATCGGAACGATGTCATAATGCTCGTCAAAAACGATTCCCTGCAAAATCGAAAAATTTTTGAATGCGGCGGGAAGCTGTTTTACGACAAGGCTCACATACTGCTGAACTTGGTCGACGATAATTCCAATTCGCTGCTCCATGTATTCGGCAATCAGAATCGAGTCTGCGTCCTGATAGACAACGCCCTTTTGGTCGGTAAAAAGCGAAGAAAGTGAAAAGCACGGAATGAGCTGGTCTGAAAGTTTGAGATAGCTCTGATTCTGCAAGGTGATGTACTCGCTCTTTTTGCGGTAGATGATGTCAACAATGTGCTGTGAGGGAATGAGGTATTTGTCCTGATTTGAATAGACGAACAAGCCCTGCAATGTTGAAAGTGAAAGCGGAAGATAGAGAATAAACGATGTGCCTTTTCCCGCTTCGCTTTCGATTTTGATTCGACCTTTGATTTTTTCGACGTTTGACCAAACCACATCAAGACCGACACCGCGCCCAGAAAGCTCCGTGACCTTTTCTTTTGTGGAGAATCCTGACTGGAACAAAAACTGCGACAACTCGCGGTCTTCCATATTTGTGATTTCGTCTGTGCGCTCAGGATAGAGCGAAAGTGCCTTGTTTCTGATTTTTTCGTAATCCAAGCCCCGCCCGTCGTCAGAAATTTTTAACTCAATGTTTTTTGTCTCGCGCACGCAGCTGATGGTAATCGTGCCCGTTTCGCTCTTTCCTGCCGCCTTGCGCTCTTTGGGGCTTTCAATTCCGTGGTCAAGGGCGTTTCGGATTAAGTGCATGAGAATGTCGCCGAGTTCTTCAAGAATCACTTTGTCGACGGCAATGTCCGAGCTTGGAATCACGCAATTTACTTTTTTGCCGAGGTTCATGCTTTCAAGGGCAATGGTGTTTTCAAGCGGCTTTAAAACGATGCTGATGGGAAGCATTCTGAGGTCAAAAACCTGTTCCTGCACGCTGAAAATCGAAGTTTCAAGCGCGTAGATGTCGGACTCAAACTGCTTTCGGATTTTTGAAAGCTCGTGATTTCCCGTCTGCTCCTCGTATTTTTGCAACTCGTCGAGCTGATGCTTCAAGTGGAATTCCCGCGTAATCATCGTATCGAACGCCGTGATGATTTCATTTATGCGGGAGATTTTGATTCGGATTGACTGAATGTCGCTTACATTCCCGCCATCTTCTTCATCATCGTCTTCAAGGTCGCTTTCTCCCTGTTTGTTGATTTCCGCAAGAAGCAACTCCACATCGATGAGTTCGCCCGCAGCCAGTTTGTCGCAATACTGAAGATACAAATCGATGTCGTTTTCGTCGGTGCCTTTCTTTTTGATTGATTTTACGCACTCCTGAATTTTATCCGCGACGGCAAAGACCAGTTTTACGAGTCGGTCTGAATTTTTGACCTGCCCGTCCTTTACGCTTTTGTAAATATCTTCAAGGGCGTGGGAGAGCTTTTCAATCGTAAGGAAGCCGAGCATACGCGAGTTCCCCTTGATTGTGTGAAGATTCCGCAACAGGTTTTGAAGCGTTGACTCATCGTTTTGAGTGTTCTTTAATTGTATTACATCTTTTTTTGATTGTTCCAAAAGTTCTGATGTTTCTTCAACAAAACTTTCGGTGATGTCACTAGAAATTTTTGCCATTCACATCTCCTGTCTTTGAGGATTTTTTATGAAAATAAAACACGCTTCCGTCCATGACTTTTTCAAGAGAGGGCGGTATGAGCGTAGAATCAAGTTGTGCAATTTCGCTCATGGAAACGAAGAGAATTCCGTTTTCTGCAAGGCATTTTTCTGCGATTGTCCGTAAAATTTTCGCGCGAAGCTCCGGGCTGAAATAGATGAACACATTCCGCAAAAAAACAATGTCCTGATTTTTGGGAAGAAATACTTCGGTCGTCGGAAGGTCAATCTGCGCAAGGTTGATTTTTCTCGTTTGAATCGAGTTTTTGATTTCCTGAGAAAATGCGACTTTTCGGTCTTCTCGCTGATAAGGAAGAAGAAGATTCTTAAAGGAAACGCCGTCCACCTGCCTGATTGAGCCGTCCAAGAACACTCCGTTTTTACAGTGCTCCAGAACTTCTGAATTGATGTCCGATGCCGTAATCTGAACGCCCACATTGCAGTGCTGTGCGAGCAGTGCGATTGAGTAGGCTTCTTCGCCATAGGAGCATGCCGCGCTCCAGACTCTGAGTGGCGTATGAGGATTTAAAAGTCTCCATTGCGGGAAAATGCTGTCCTTTAAAAACTGGAATTGTTTTTCTTCGCGGAAAAAATAGGTCTCGTTTACCGTGCTTGCGTTTATGAGTTCTGTTAAAAGTGACGGATTTATGGCAAGCTGCTTTCTGTATTCGGCTACGGTGGACGCTCTTTCTGAGAGAGTCTTTTCGATAAAGGATTTTATGCCGCTTCTGTGGCTTTCACGCGGAATAATGCCTGTTTGCAGCGTAATGAATGAGATGAATGAGGCAAGTTCTTCTGGTGAAAGCGAAAAATTATTCAGTTCCATCTTTCCTCACTAATTCATTCACTCGATTTGGAATTTCTGGGCGAGGCAAGATTTCTTTTGCACCGCCCAGTTCAATCGCCGCCTGAGGCATTCCAAACACCACACAGGTTGATTTGTCTTCAACGATAGTGTAGCCGCCTTTGTCCAAAATCATTTTGCAGCCTTCCGCACCGTCCTGACCCATTCCCGTAAGGAGCAGGGCAAGGCAGTTTTTGCCGTAGAGTTTTGCCGCAGAGCGGAACAGTTTGTTTACGGCAGGACGCAAAAATCGTTCCGGCTCTTCGTTGCTCAAAGAAAGAACCGGATTTCCGTTTGATTTTACATATTCAATGACAAGATGCTTGTCGGCGGGAGCCATGTAGACCGTGCCGGCTTTTGCTTCTTCGCCATCTTCTGCAAGTTTTATGTTGATGTTCGGGCAGACCGAGCAGAACCACTGGGCCATCGCCTTGTCAGCCCCGATTTCAATGTGCTGGGCATAGAGAATCGGAAGCGGGAAATTGTTCCCCAAGCCCTTTAAGACATCGCTCACTGCCGTAGGACCGCCCGTAGATGCTCCCAAGCACAGGATTTTAAAATCAGCGGTCTTTCCAGAAAAAGCCCGTTCAGAATGAGATGAATCTTTTTTAGGACGGTTTTCCGTGAGATTCGTCAATTTTTCGACAAGAGAGTCAAAAAATTCTTTTGTATACGAATTTAAAGGCGGCTTTTCGATAAAACTCACTGAATTTGAGAATTTTTGTGCGTTTTGCCCATTTGACTCGGTGAGAATAACGACAGGAACGCCCAGTTCTCTTGAAAGGGAAATGAGCGTTTGGCTTCCTTCGACTTCGGGCATATCGCTGTCGGCAACAAGCGCGTCTGGAAGCGATTCTTTTGCCGCTTGAACAAGCCGTTTTCCGTTTGAGACAGATGAAATGATGTGAATATTCGGATAATTTTTAAGATTCTGCTCGAAAATCGCGCGGACTACAGCAGAATCATCAGCAAGTATGATTTTCATTTTTTCGGCTCCATCATTCACTCGATTTTATAAGCCCTGTGGAAAAGAATTTTTTGAGAAGGTAATCGGGTGAAATTAAAATCTGTTTTCTCAAAATTGTCCCGTTCTTTCCGCCCAAAGAAAAACCGATTGCAGATACGCCGCACTTTGCCTGCTGGTCTCGGATTCCGAGTGGCAAAAGCCTCAGATTTGAAGTATCGATGATTTTGCTTGAAATTGAAGTGTTCACGGAAAGGGCAAAATTCCCGCTCGCAGGAAACGCCGTGTTCGTGTAGTTAATGATGTCTTTCCGCACTTCTTTTATGAAATCCTGAATCCGCATGACGAGCACGACATTACAGTCCCCCGTGCGTGCACAGTTGAATTGCTTTTCAAGCAGTTCTCCGATGTGGATATGCGGAAGCGTCTCTCTGTTGAAGACGATATTTTTTTCGTTTTTTTCAACATCAAGAAACACGCCAAAGAGAACCGACTTTGACTGAATGAGAAAATCAACGGTATCGTATGCAATACAGGTAAAATGATTAAGCGAATCCAAGGTCTTTCCTTATGAGTGTCTCAAATGCGTTCATGTTCATGGCAGGAATTTCTTCTCCGCCATATCCGAGCGTTCCGATAAAAAAGCCTTCCTCGTTGTTACCGGGAATCAAGTTCAAGTCGCTTTCTGCCATGTCAGTAAAAAAGAGAATGTCGGAAATATGGATTGAAAGCTGGTCATCATCCCGCTTTAGGATTAAGAAGAGCGGCTCTTTTGGAGGCGTGGTGTCGTCTTCCCCAATCAGCTGTCGGGGATTTATGACCGTGAACGGGTCGCCCCGGCGATTCATAACCCCCTCGATGTACGGAGGCATAAAGGGAAGTTTGTAGACAGAAGCATCGCGGATAATTTCAAGCACATCCCGCGAGCGGACGGCATATTTTTTTTCTGCGATTGAGAAAATGAGCCATGTCGTAAGCTTCTTTTCTTCGGCTGTCTCTGACTCGCTTCCTGTATTTTCTGCGATTTTTTCAACTATTTCTTCATTCATGCGTCTTCACCTCCATTATTTTTTTGATTGGTTTCATTTACTTAAATCCTCCGCGATGCTCTTTAATTGCTGAGAGGCGGCAGAGATATTTTCTGTTGCCGCACTGAAACTTTCCGTTCCGCTTGCAATTTGTTTGAGCGTGATTAAAATCTGCTCGCTTGCCATTGCCTGTTGCTGTATGATTGTGGTGATTTCCTGAGAGCTTTCCGCCGTGATTTCGCTCGCATTTTTGATGCTCGCAAATCGTTCTGAAAGGGCAGAAGCCGTCTGGACTCCTTTTTGGATTTTTTCTGTTCCGCTTTCGCTCAAAAGAATGAGTGAATCCGAACTTTGCTGAATTTCCGTGATTTTCGTCTTGATTTCCTTTGTGCCGTCAATGATTCCGTCGGCTAAGCGGCGGATTTCGGTTGCGACGATGTGGAAATTCTTTCCCGCTTCGCCCGCACTGCTCGCTTCCAATTCCGCATTGAACGCGATGATTTTCGCTTGGTCTGCGACAGAATTGATGAGCGAGACAATATCCCAAATGTTTTCGATTCTGTCACCGAGCGATTTGATTCCGTCGATGGTGTCTTGATTTGCAGAAGCGATTTCTTTGAGTTGGTTGACATTTTCTTCGAGATAGGCAACGCCCTCTGCAACATCTTCATTTGTTTTTGAAGCCACTTGCGTTACGCCGTTGATTTTCTGCGAGATGTTTTCGCTTAACGCCGTGTTGTCTTCCATAGTGGCAACGATTTCTTTTACGGAAGCACTTTGGTCTTGCGATGTAGCCGCATTTTCTTTTGAAGAGACGGCAAGATTTTGAATTTCCGCCGAAAGTTTTTGGGCAACAAGCCTTTCTTTTCCGCGCAAAGAGCCGATAAGTTGCACATTGACTAAGGCACTTGCCCCTCCAAGCAAAAGCATGACCACGAGAATGATAATCATGTTCCGTTTGAAATCTTCGTTAAAATCCGAAACAGGACCTTCTACAAGAATAAACCAGGGAGATGTTCCGATTCCTGTAACTGCATAAAATCGCTCGCCATGAATAAACGATTTTTCGTTTTTGTCGAGCAAACTGTCTTTTGAAAAGCCTGCCTTGAGCAATTCTTTTTCTTTTTCGCTCGTGAAATAGTTTTCGTTGATGATTTTTGCGCTGTCTGGATTTGTAAGGAAGCGACCGTCCGAAAGAAGAATGTACACATTTGAATTTTTTGAGATTGATGAAGCGCGCACAAAGTCTGAAAGTTCGTCAAGCATTACATCCATTCCTGCTACTCCGAGCACGGTTCCGTTCGCGTTTTTGACCGCCTGTGAAAAAGTTGTGCAGGTTTTCCCCGTTCGTTCGTCAATGTACGGCTCAGTAAAGGTGAAAAGACCGCTGTTTTCGACTGCAAGCTTGAACCAGTCACGGCTTGAAGGCTCCCAATTATCGTCAGGAACCCAGCCGACATTATTTATAAAGA
>ERZ842401.7483-NODE-7483-length-11154-cov-3.443644_pt1 | contig 11154 bp, 10 predicted proteins | sample MGYA00521270_ERZ842401 | MGnify/ENA primary metagenome ERZ842401 (study PRJEB31892, sample SAMEA3878208) | bioreactor metagenome | biome: Moose rumen | place: Sweden | collected 2011-10 | study: EMG produced TPA metagenomics assembly of the PRJEB12797 data set... | reverse complement strand
CAGCGAAAAGACGGCGCTTTTCATAGGAAAAATTCGCAGCAGCCAGGCGGACGGAGAAAAAATGACGTTGGAGGAAATGCAGGCCTCCGATTGGCTTGATGAAGACGCGCCGCTTTGGGAAGCGATGACGCTCCCGAAAATGAACACCGCCAATTTTTGGACGCTGTATCAAAATTGGTTCGACGTTTTGAGCCGGTACAATTTTGAAGCGGAAACGGGAATCACCTCCGCACTTTCTGGAGAGGAAGCACGAGTTGCGCTCAAAAAGTTGGAACAGATCGAAGCGGAAATCGTTTCCCTGCGGGCTAAGATGAAAAAAGAATCGCAGTTCAACCGAAAGATGGAGCTGAATATGGAAATCCAAAAATTGAAGCGCAAACGCGAGAATATCACCTCGGAACATACTTCGCCGATGTGAAGTTTTTGACAGGAAATGCGGGGAGGAACAGAGGATGGGGAAAATACTCGGCATCGCGATAAAGAATTATGGCTCACTGAAAGACATCAAGATGGGCAAGCTATACACCGACAGAAGCGGCGAAGACCTTGGCAATATGGTTGCCGTCATCGGCCCAAGCGGCAACGGGAAAAGCACGCTGGCCGACGCTTTCGGTTTTATTTCTGATTGCCTCTCCTCGGATATCGAGACCGCTTGCGATGCAAATAATCGTGGAGGGTACGACCAACTGGTTTCACAGGGCAACCGTGGGCCCATCCATTTTGAAATATACTATAAGGAAGACCGGCAAGCGCGCCCCATCACTTATGAACTTACCATCGGAAAAGATGAGTACGGGCGTCCCTGCGTCCAAGAAGAACGATTGCGGCAGCGTCGGCGCGGCATGAAAAGCGGACGTCCTCGCTCGTTCCTTCATCTGATGAATGGAAAAGGGTATGCCTTTACAGGCGACGACGGCGGGCAAGACGATGAAAACAAAGTATCCGACGGCGACCAAATTTCGGTGAATCTCACAGACACAAGAAAACTGGGCATTGTTACATTGGGCGCCATGCAACAATATTCAAGAATCGAGAAATTCTTGAATTTCCTTAGAAGCTGGTACCTATGCTATTTCACGCCCGACGCCGCCCGTCAGGTACAAACCGCAGCCCCGGCGCGGTATTTGAATCGGACGGGCAGCAATCTTAACAATGTTGCGCAATATATGTACCGGGAAAATCCAAAAGAGTTTGCATCCATTCTCGGCGATATCCAAGGCAAGATTCCCAATATTGAGCGTATAGAGCCTTTGAAACTGCAAAACGGGCAAATGGCTCTGGCTTTTTGGCAAAAAGGTTTCAAGGCTCCCTTCTTTTCTCCGCGTATGTCGGACGGGACATTAAAACTCTTTGCCTATTATCTGCTGCTCCATGAAAAAAATCCTCGGCAACTGGTATTTGTCGAGGAACCTGAAAATGGTCTCTATCATAAATATCTTGCCAACCTGGCCTTGGAAATGAAGAAAAATGTTGGCGCAGGATATGCAAAGCAGCTATTTGTGACTACACATAGCCCGTTTTTTGTAAATGCGTTGGCTCCCAATCAAGTATGGGTGTTGGAAAGGGACGCGGCGGGCTACTCCGCCATCAGGCAGGCTTCGCAGTACGATTTTGTAAGCGAACTGGCCGAAGAAGGCGCGTCCATGGGCGATTTATGGTACAGCGAGTATTTCGGATAAAGGGAGGCTTGTCATGTATTTTCAGTTCTTGGTGGAAGACAAGTCCGGCTCGATACTCATAGAAAAACTTATGGGGAAACTTGGCCAATCGTACCAAGCAGTCGAATATCGCTGCAAACCTTTCAAGGGATTGGGCGGATTCAAAAAGAAAGCCACGCCGGCAGAAACTAAAACCGGAAAATTATTGAATGACCTGTCCATTTATCTCAAAGGATTTGATAAAAGTTTGCAAGGGATCGAGGCCGCGATCATTGTCGTGGTGGACAATGATACAAGGAATACAGAGGAGTTCCGTTCCAAACTTGAGGATGTGGCTGCCCAAAACGATATTTCGATAGACCATGTTTTTTGTATCGCCGTGGAAGAAATGGAAGCATGGCTGTTGGGCGATAAAGACGCCATCAAGCGCGCATATCCCAACGCGAAATTGAGCATGATGAAATCGTATCAGCAAGACAGTATTTGCGGCACTTGGGAAGTCTTGGCGGATGTAGTGTATCCGGGCGGGGTCAGGCAGATGAAAAAAGAGTGCCAAACCTATATGGAAATAGGCGCATGGAAATGCGAATGGGCAGGGAAAATCGGGGAGAAGATGCGCATAGATGAAAATGGTTCCCCGAGTTTCCGGGATTTTATCACCAATATTCGTAGGCGAATGCCTGCGTTGCAATCATAGAAAGGAGCAACTCCCATGACGACGCTTGACGGAAAGTCCCTCGACATCAAGGCGGAAAACATCGAAAGGCTACGGCAGATTTTCCCGGAGGCTTTCGAGGAAGGGAAAATCGACTTTGACAAGCTGCGCCAGCTTTTGGGCGACTATGTGGACGACGAGGAGGAGCGCTACCGTTTCACATGGAACGGCAAAGGCCGCGCCCTGCGTCTTTCGCAAACGCCCTCTTTGGGGACGCTTCTCCCCTGCAAAGAGGAAAGCAAAGATTGGGACACGACGCAGAATCTTTACATCGAGGGCGACAATCTGGAGGTCTTGAAGCTCCTGCAAAAAAGCTACTATGGCAAGGTGAAGATGATTTATATCGATCCGCCCTACAATACCGGCAATGATTTCGTTTACAAGGACGATTTCAAGGACAATATCGAAAACTACAAGCGCGTCACCGGGCAAGTGGACGGTGAAGGGCATAAGATTGACACCAACACAGAAAGCAACGGGCGGTTTCATACGGATTGGCTGAATATGATGTATCCAAGGCTGCGGCTGGCGAGAAATTTACTTTCGGATGATGGGGTTATTTTTATTTCCATTGATGATAATGAACTAGCTAACACACAAAAAATATGTGATGATGTTTTTGGCATTACTAATATAATTTCTTGTGTTGTCAGAATTTCTAAAACAACGAGATTTAGAGGAAATTATTTTGCACCGAGTAAAGATTATTTGCTTGCTTACGCAAAAGATATTGCTAAACTAAAGCAATTTAAGGATGATGAGGTCAATGATTCCCAATTCAGTAAAATAGAAACCGTTGGCGAACGAAAAGGCGAATATTATAGAGATGATATTGCTTTTTATTTATCAACGCTTCAAACACGCCCCAATCAGCGGTATTTTATTGAATGTCCTGACGGAGAATTAGTAGTACCTCCGGGAGAAACAATACCGGAAAATAAAGTAGATGGTGAAAAGATATTTCCCAAAGATGGAGATGGCGTGTGGAGATGGGAAGTGTCGCAGTATTTAGCAAAGAAAAAACTTTTAGCGTTTAAGAAAACAACGACTTCTCCACTATTAGACCAAAATGGAAATAAGGCTCATTGGAACATATATACAAAAAGTTATCTCAACGATAAAAAAGAAAAAGGGAATATTCCACGAGATGTTTTAGAAGGATTCTTAAATAGAAACGGAAGTGAAGAATTAAAACAAATTGATATAGCCCTTTCGTTTCCTAAGCCTAGTAAACTGATAAAATATTTAATGAAAATATCAAGTGTTGCGGAAAATTCTATAATTCTCGACTTCTTCTCCGGCTCTGCCACCACCGCTCATGCCGTCATGCAACTAAACGCCGAGGACAGCGGCAACCGAAAATTTATCATGGTACAGCTTCCCGAACCTACCGCCGAGAACAGCGAAGCGGCGAAAGCGGGCTACCCCAATATCTGCGAAATCGGCAAGGAGCGAATCCGCCGTGCCGGAGAAAAAATAAAATCCGAACTCCCTCCGGCGCTTCGCGCCACCTCCCTCGAAGAGGGAGGCTTGGAGGATACGCAAAGCAAAGCCCCCCTCCCAGAGGGGGGATGCCCCGTAGGGGCAGGGGGGAGTCTCGATATTGGCTTCAAGGTTTTCAAGCTGGACAGTTCCAATCTCCAAAAATGGAATCCGCAGCCTAAAGACTTGGAGCTTGCGTTGCAGGAGTCCGTGAACAATTTTCTTCCGGGACGCACCGAGCTGGATGTGGTCTATGAGATTATGCTCAAAATGGGCCTTGACCTCGCCCTTCCGATTGAGGAACGGAAAGCCGCCGGGCAAACGGTCTATGTGATTGGCGGCGGCGCGCTGATGATTTGCCTGGGCGAGCGTATCACGCTCCCCGTCGCCGAGGAAATCGCCAAGCTCCACAAGGAATACGACGCCGAGCTTTGGCAGGTAGTGTTCCGCGATACAGGCTTTGCCTCCGACATGGACAAGACGAACATCAAGGAAACGCTAAAAACGGCGGGGCTGGACGAGGACAGCTTTGTGTGCGTGTGACGGATAACAAGATAGGAGAATATCATGATAAGAGTTCGACTGGAAAATATCGGCATTTTGCAAGAGGCCAATATTCTGCTGAATGGATTGACCGTCATTTCCGGCTTGAATAACACCGGGAAAAGCACGGTAGGCAAGACCTTGTTTTCGATTTTTCACGGGGTACAGTCTTATAAATTAGATTTTCCGAAAGCCAAGATACGGTATTTGGCAAAGGATTTTTTTGACTTGTTGTCGGAGACTGTGGACAAGAATCAAGCAAACCTCTATGTTCACAAAAGCGCAGATAAAATTGCGTCGGAATATGGTGTGCAAGGCATAGATGAATATGTGAATCGGGATTTTTCTTATGTGCCGGACGGAAAAAGGCAATTTGTGCAGGAACGGGTATCAAAATTAAAGGAGCGTTTGCAACAAATCAAATCGCCAGATTTTGAATTTGATGTTCTTGCCAGTACAGTGATGGATACATTTCGTAAGGAATTGGGGCGAAATTCAAAAAATGTTTTTGCCGATGAATCCATCAATGGAAGTGTTTGCATTTTGCATGACAGTCTTGAAGATATATTGTTGTCATTGACAAACAATAATCTCATTCTTCACGAAGATGGTTTCAAACAATTACAAAGCAACCCATTGTTTTCTGAAGTTAATTATATTGAAACGCCTTTTTTGATTGATGAAATGGATCGTTTCCATGATATTATGAACGTTCGGAATCCATCTATTACCAGCCATAAAGAAGCAATGCTTTACAAAATGGTCGCGCCAAAATCTGATGAAGACGTGATCGAGGCGGCTTTGCGGAAAAAACGCATGGAGGATCTGAGCGAGGAAATCGCAAAGGTTTTGCCGGGGAGCATCGAATATGAAAACCGGTTTGTCTATCAGTGTGACGGGCATGAGTTTGACCTGTCCACCTTGGCAACTGGGATGAAATCCTACGCGATGTTGCAGCTTTTATTGCAAAATGGGTATCTGCCGGAAGAAGCTCTGCTTATCATTGACGAGCCGGAAATACATCTGCACCCGGCGTGGCAGTTGCTCTATGCGGAAATGTTGGTTTTGATGGTAAAGAAATTGCATATCTATTTAGTCATCGCAACGCATAGCCCCTATTTTCTCCAAGCTCTCGATATATTCCAAGAGAAACACGAATTAGGGGACAAAGTACACTTCTATCTGGCGGAATCTCAGGCAAAAGGCGCAGTGATTTCCAATATCGACGGCAATCTTGAGAAAAGCTATAACTTGATGGCCGAGCCTATTTTGACGTTACGGAAATATCGTGATGAAATGCAGGAGCAAACTGATGAACGTAGCTGACGTAGAAAAATTGCTTCATCAATATGATGATTGTCGTGCGGCGATAGAAGCAATTTCTGTCGAAAAAGAAAGCGGTGTTCCGCTGTGCAAATTGAGCGACACGGCCTATTCCTACGACCAAATGATTGCCAAACTCTTTGCCAGAGAAGAAGAACGGCCCAAGAGTGTAGATGCTGTTTCGATTAAAGATGGGGTTGTGAATTTTATTGAGTTCAAGGATGCCCATATGCACCATAGGCCCGTCAAACAGGATATTCGCATGAAGATCAGTGAAAGTCTGCATTCTTTTGAACGAATCATCATGAACAACAATTTTATGGTTACGCACGGAATCCATTCACGATTTATCCTTGTTTACAGCAAGCAAAAGAATGAGGAGTATTTACGGAAGCAAAGAGAAAAAGAGCCTCGCGTGCTGAATGATGCTTTGTTGTCGTTTTCTACGTTAGCCACGCAAAAAGATTTTGTGCATGACAAGTACGATAAACTTTGGCATTATGTCAGCGAAGCAATTTCCATGAATGAAGAGGATTTTGCACAAAACAAATCGCTATATCTGTAGCAAATCAACGGCAAGTTACAGACGGTTGAAAGGATGTGCGCATACTTGAAACTGAAATTTGACAGTACCCTGGACTATCAGCAGGAGGCCATCGCCGCCGTTCGGGATGTGTTCAAGGGGCAGATGGCGAAACAGTCCCTTTTCACCGTGGCGACCATCGAGAATGAGCAACTGGCGTTTGGCTTCGGCGATGCGCCGCAGCAAATGTCCTTGGGGCAGGGGATCGGCAATCGGCTGGAGCTGGACGAGGAAGACTTGCTCAAAAATATCCGGGAGGTTCAGCTCCGTCACGGGTTGTCCCAGTCCGAGGAGTTGGGGCGGGAGCTGAATCTCGATATCGAGATGGAAACCGGCACGGGCGAGACTTATGTGTACCTCCGTACCCTGCTGGAACTGAACAAGGCTTCACGAAGTTTATCATCGTCGTGCCCAGCACCGCCATCAAGGAGGGCGTGAAGAAGACTATCGACATCACGAGGGCGCATTTTCGTGGGCTTTATAACAATGTGAATTATGACGCTTTCGTTTATGACAGCAACCATATCGAGAAAGTCCGGGACTTTGCCACGGCGAGCGATATTCAGATCATGGTCATTATCATCGACGCGTTCCAGAAAAGCTCCAACCTCATCAATCGTTACAATGACAAAAAGTTTGGCGAGTCCTTGCCCATCGACCTTGTAAGGGAGACGCGGCCTATCGTCATTATTGACGAGCCGCAGTCCACCATCAGCACTGACGACCAAATGCGGGCTGTGCGTTCGCTGAACCCGCTTTGCACCATTCGCTATTCGGCGACTCCGATCCGGGTGGAAAACAAACTCTATCGGCTGAACGCCGTGGACAGCTTCGCGAAAAAATTGGTAAAAGAGATCGAGGTGGAAAGCTTCGCTGTAAAGGACGCCTACAACGACGCCTATTTGCTCCTGAAGTCTGTGAACAATAAAAAGACGCCCATCACGGCGCGCATTGAGATGGACGTGCAAAATAAGAAGGGCGCAGTGAGCCGGAAGACCGTCACCGTGAAACAGGGGGACGATCTCTACGAAAAATCCGGCGGGCGGGATATGTACGAAGGATATATCATCAAGGATATATACTGCGCCGAGGGTAGGGGGGCCGTGGACTTCACCAGCCGCAGCGAAATTCTGCGTCTGGGCAAGGCCATCGGCAACCCGCTGTATCACTGGAGCCATCTGGAGCTGCGCCGCTTCTTCGGCTACAACGGCATCCTGAACAAAAAGACCGCGCCCGAGGTTTGGAAGCTGGCCAATGAAAAGCTGCAGAGCGAGGGCTATACCAGCCGTGGCCTGATCATGATGAGCAACGTGGACACCATCTGCACCACGGATGATCCCGTCGACGATCTGAACTGGCATGAGAAGCTGGCCGCGGACAAAACCTTCCCCGTGACCGTGCTGCCCGCCTGGCGTCCGGACAAGGCCATGAACCTGGAAAAGGATACCTATCTGGACTATCTGGCCCAGCTGGAAAAGGCCGCCGGCATGTCCATCTCCTCCTTCGAGGATCTGAAAAAGGCGCTGCACATCCGCCTGGATTACTTTGCCGCGCACAACTGCAAGCTGAGCGACCACGCCCTGAACTATGTGATGTACGCGCCCGCCAGCGACAAGGAGATCGAAACCATCTTTGCCGCCCGCCTCAACGGCAAGCTGCCCGATGCCCGCGAAGAGGCCATCTTCAAGTATGCCTTCATGACCTATGTGGCCGGCGAGTACGCCGAGCGCAACTGGGTGATGCAGCTGCACTATGGCTGCCGCCGCGACAACAACCCCACCACCTTCCGCCAGATGGGCCCCGATACCGGCTTTGACTGCGTGGACAACTATGCGCCTTCCGCGCAGACCGCGGCCTTCCTGGGCGCGCTGCAGGATGCGGACAAGCTGCCCAAGACCATCCTGTACAGCCTGAACACCAACGACAACGCCGCCATCGACAGCATCCTGGGCTGCTTCCAGAATGACAAAGCGGTGGGCTACATTCAGCATGGCTCCGCCTGGTGGTTCAACGATCACTTTGACGGCATGAGCGAGCAGCTGAAATCGCTGGCCAGCCTGGGCTATCTGGCCGGATTCGTGGGCATGCTGACCGACAGCCGCTCCTTCCTGAGCTATCCCCGGCATGAGTATTTCCGCCGCATCCTGTGCCGCATCTTTGGCCAGTGGGTGGAGGAAGGCTTCTTCCCGGAGGATATCGATACACTGAAGGAGATCGTAAGCGATATCAGCTATGGCAACGCCAAGCGGTATTTCGCCTTCCCCAAGAAGGAAATCTGACACGTGCACCTGCGCCTGCCCGCCTATGCGGGCGGGCTTTTTCTATTTTGGAAAACAACAAAAAATCAGGATCGGCCATTTACTTTCACGCTTTAGTGTGTTAATATAAAAATGATAATACGCAATGGAGAGGACGGTTATTTGAAGGTGAAAGGTTCCAAAAAGCAGCGAAGTATGGCGCTGTATGAGGCAATCCTGAGCTTGAAGGACATGGATGAATGCTGCAGGTTCTTTGACGACCTTTGCACGCCCGGCGAATTGCGCAGCATGGAGCAGCGCTATGACGTGGCCACCTATCTGCTGCAGGATCAGGTGTATACCGAGATCCTGGAAAAGACGGGCGCCAGCAGCGCCACCATCAGCCGCGTGCGCCGCAACATCCTGGAGAATGAATCGGGCGGTATGATGCGGCAGGTTATTCTGCGCCAGGGATTGGCGCCTGAAAGCGAACAGCCGGAATAATGTTTTCTTTTTGACGCAAGGAAAGGATGGAAAGATGGAACGCTACTATCAGCCGGAAATCGAAACTGCCAGCCGCGAACAGCTTGACGCCTGGCAGGATGAGCGCCTGGTGGCACAGGTGCGCCACGTTTGGGAAAACGTGCCCTACTACCGCAAAAAGATGGAAGAAAAAGGCCTGACGCCCGATGATATCAAGGGCCGCGCCGACCTACACAAGCTGCCCTTTATCAGCAAGGCGGACCTGCGCGAGGCGTATCCCTACGGCTTGGTGGGCGTGCCGCTGACCGACTGCGTGCGCATTCAATCCACCAGCGGCACCACCGGCAAGCGCGTGGTGGCCTTTTATACCCAGGCCGATATCGACCTGTGGGAGGATTGCTGCGCCCGCGCCATCGTGGCGGCCGGCGGCAGCAACGAGGATGTATGCCAGGTCTCCTACGGCTACGGCCTGTTCACCGGCGGCCCCGGCCTGAACGGCGGCAGCCATAAGGTGGGCTGCCTGACCATCCCCACCTCCAGCGGCAACACCGAGCGCCAGATCATGTTTATCCGCGATCTGAACGCCACCATCCTGTGCTGTACCCCCAGCTATGCAGCCTATATCGGCGAAACCATGAAGGAAATGGGTCTGACGCCCGATCAGATCCCGCTGAAGGCCGGCATTTTCGGCGCCGAGGCCTGGAGCGAGGAAATGCGCCAGAGCATTCAGGATACGCTGGGCATCAAAGCCTTTGATATTTACGGACTGACCGAGCTGAGCGGCCCCGGCGTGGCCTTTGAATGCAGCGAGCAGACTGGCATGCACATCAACGAGGATCACTTCATTGCCGAGGTCATCAATCCCGAAACCGGTGAGCCGCTGCCCGACGGCGAGCACGGCGAATTGGTATTCACCGCCATCACCAAGAAGGCCTTCCCGCTGCTGCGCTACCGCACCCGCGATATCTGCGTGCTGAGCCATAAAAAGTGCAGCTGCGGCCGCACGCACGTCAAGATGAGCAAGCCGCGCGGGCGCACCGACGATATGCTGATCATCCGCGGCGTCAACGTGTTCCCCTCCCAGATCGAAACCGTGCTGCTCAACCAGGGCTATCCGGCCAATTATCAGATCATCGTGGATCGCGTGCGCAACACCGATACGCTGGATGTGCAGGTGGAGATGACGCCCGAAATGTTCACCGATAACATGGGCGAGATCGCCGACCGCCAGAAGAAGCTGGTGGAGGGCCTGCGCGCCATGCTGGGCCTGACCGCCAAGGTGACATTGGTTGCTCCCAAATCCATCGTGCGCAGCGAAGGCAAGGCTGTGCGCGTGATTGATAAACGCAAAATTTGACAGGAGGCATCAAAATGAGCGTGAAACAAATCTCGATCTTTGTGGAAAACAAGCCCGGCGCGCTGCTTTCCATGACGACGGTATTAGCAGAAAACCGCATTGATATGCGCGCCTTTACCCTGGCCGAAACCAGCGATTTCGGCATCGTGCGCATCATCGTGAACGACGTATACAGGGCGTCCACCGTGCTCAAGGACTTCGGCTTCGTATACAGCATCAGCAATGTGCTGGGCGTGGTGATCCCCGATGTGCCCGGCGGGCTTAATCAGGTGCTGCAGATCCTGACCGAGGAAGACGTGAATGTGGAATACATGTATGCCTTCCAGGGCGGCAAGGATATCAACGGCGCGTACATGATCTTCAAGGTGGCCGACGAAAAGAAGGCCGCCCAGGTGCTGACCGGGCGCGGCATCAAGCTGGTAGAGCAGGATATGCTGGAAGAGCTGTAAACCAATTTCAAGCATAAAAGACCGGGGATTCTGGTTTTCCAGACTCCCCGGCTTTTGCATTCAATCGGATTACTGCTTATCGTTGTCGTCGAAAGGATCGCCGCACTCGGGGCAGAACTTGGGCGGATTGGCGGGGTCCTCGGGCTCCCAGCCGCACTTGTCGCACTTGTACTTGGGGGCCCCGGCGGGCTTCTTGGCGCCGCACTCGGAGCAGAACTTGCCCTTGTTCACCGCGCCGCAGGCCGTACAGGTCCAGCCCTCTGCGGCAGGCTTGGCGGTGCCGCACTCGGGACAGAACTTGCCGGTGGCGGCAGGGCCACACTT
>ERZ842401.7482-NODE-7482-length-11154-cov-12.329759_pt1 | contig 11154 bp, 14 predicted proteins | sample MGYA00521270_ERZ842401 | MGnify/ENA primary metagenome ERZ842401 (study PRJEB31892, sample SAMEA3878208) | bioreactor metagenome | biome: Moose rumen | place: Sweden | collected 2011-10 | study: EMG produced TPA metagenomics assembly of the PRJEB12797 data set... | reverse complement strand
TCATTTTTCGTTTTTGCTGAGACTCTTTTACCTGTGCCCTTTTTGTCTTACTTGCACATGGATTATAATACGGAGGCCCTGGTAAGGAATAGCCCAAGTATTGAAAAAAAACTTTAACAGTGCTACAGTTGATGCATCGAGGTTACATATGGCAAAAAATTTGGATTGGGCAAATCTGCCGTTTGGTTACATGGAAACGAGCAAGAGTTTTGTTGCAAACTGGAAAAACGGCTCTTGGGATGAAGGCGTATTGACAAGCGACCACACCGTAAAAATTTCGGAATGTGCGGGTGTCTTGCAGTATGCGCAGACCTGTTTTGAAGGCCTCAAAGCCTATACGACAAAAGACGGAAAAATTGTCACTTTCCGCCCGGATTTGAATGCAGAACGTATGGAATCAAGCTGTAAACGCCTTGAAATGCCTGTCTTCCCCAAAGAGCGTTTCATTACGGCTGTCCTTGATACGGTAAAAGCAAATATTGACTGGGTGCCGCCCTATGGAAGCGGTGCAACATTGTATATCCGCCCCTATATGTTCGGTTCATCAAGCGTTATCGGTGTAAAGCCCGCAGACGAATATCAGTTCCGCATTCTGGTCACTCCTGTCGGCCCCTACTTTAAGGGCGGAGTCAAGCCGATTGTCGTTCGTCTTTCTGACCTTGATCGTGCCGCTCCCCATGGAACAGGTGACATCAAGGCTGGCTTGAACTATGCCATGAGCCTCTACAATATTGTGGACGCTCACAATAAGGGCTTTGCAGAGAATATGTACACCGACCCTGCAACGCATACATATATTGAAGAAACTGGCGGCGCAAACATTCTTTTTGTTACCAAAGACGGAAAACTGGTTACGCCAAAGTCACACAGCATTCTGCCTTCCATTACACGCCGCTCCCTGGTGCAGGTGGCAAAAGACTATCTGGGGCTGACGGTGGAAGAACGCCAGGTGAACAAGAACGAACTCAAAGACTTTGTGGAAGTGGGCTTGTGTGGAACTGCGGCCGTTATCAGTCCTATTGGAAAGATTGACGACCACGGAAGCGTCATCAACGTACCAAGCGGCATGGATGCAATCGGTCCGGTGCTGGGCAAATTGCGTGAGACACTTACCGGCATCCAGATGGGCACTGAAAAGGCTCCTGAGGGATGGGTTGTTGAGATAAAATAGCAGTTTTGCCGCTGTTTTCTATTTGACGGCAGACGCACGGCTGTCTCACTTTTTGGCCGCCATGCTCGCGGGATTCTTGCGGGCGTTATGGCGGCTGCGTTTTTTTGGGGAAGAATAATGCAACACATTGACTACAAGACCACAGGCACCTGCGCCAAGATGATTCATTTTGACCGTAGCGAAGATATGCGGATTCATAATATTTCATTTGACGGCGGCTGCAACGGAAACCTCAAGGCAATCAGCAAGTTGTGCGAGGGCATGACCGCTGATGAAATTGCCATCAAACTGGGAGGCAACCTCTGCGGCAACAAGGGAACATCCTGCGCCGACCAACTGGCAAAAGCCGTGCTGAGTGCATGACAAAATGGCAGCCAGGCATGGTGACGGAGAAAAGCCTTTCCTGCGGTCCGGTTCAAAGCACGCAGTTTAAGAACATAAACCAAAATGCCAGCGACACGGCGACAAAGCCTACGTTTGTCAGAAATTTCTGAACTTTTGACGGTTGTGATATTTTCATAAAATGCTCCTATAAAAAGTGTGCGAACTTTGTAAGGTCAGCCAAAGGGCTTTTTCAAATCTTACAGGAACATTTTATCAGGGGGAGTGTCTCAAATTGTGAGACACCTACTGAAAATTTTTCAAAATTTTTTCTGCTTCCTTGCGCACGTCTTCGGCAAGACCCGGCGGATTCAGCACTTTGACGGCACTTCCAAAATGCATGACCCAGTGGAGGGTTTCCTGCATCTGGTTGGACATGAAACTCAGGTATACCGTGCCGTCTTCATTCTGGCGGAGTTCCTGTGTTTCGTGCCAGTTGCGCTCCAGAATGTAGGTGTTGATTTCCTTTGCAAAGAGCAGTTCGATTTTGACAGGCTCTGCCTCAGTAGTCCATACGCCAAATGATGAGTCGATGTAGTTCCGTGGAGTGAAGTCCTTGGGGATGGAAAAGGTATTTTCTTCTATGCTGATGTCCTTGAATCGTGCAAGGGAAAAGGTGGTGATTTTGTTCCGGTTGTAATCGTAGGCAAGCATGTACCAGTTTCCCTTCTGGCAGAGTACGTGGTAGGGATTTGCACGGTGCTGGCTGTATTCGGAGCGGTTCAGGGCACGATAGGCAAAAGAGATTGTCTGCTTGGTGCGCATTGCCTTGAAGACTGTCGTAAAAGTTTCATCCTCGATTTTTGGCAGAGGGTCAGAAATAAAGGTGATGTCCTTTCCGATAAAAGTGGTGTCCATGGAAACTTCCTTGGGCAGCATGTCGGTGAGTTTGGAGAAGATGTTTTTCATGGCGGCTTCCAGCGGCGTGTTCTTGTACTGCTCCAGAAGCGGCTGAATCACCGAGACTGAAAAGACCTCCGCTTCGCTCAGCATGACGCTCTGGACAAAAAAGGTGGGGTCAGTGTAGTAGTAGCCGTTCTGCATCGGGTCGTATTCCAGCGGTGCATTGTAGCGGTCACGTAAAAACTCGATATCCCGCATGATGGTGGCGCGGGAGACTTCAAAATGTGCCTTCAGTCTGCTTGCGTTTGGATAGGAGCCTGAGCGAATCATGCGGTCAATTTCTATGATGCGCAGTTGCTTTACTTTTTCTTCTCGCGTATGGTTCATGTCTTATACTATAGCACATCAAGGGCAAAAGTGATACAATAGGCACACTATCATAAACGAAAAAGGAATAAACATATATGAAACTGACTTGTGGCATTGTAGGTTTACCGAATGTGGGAAAGTCCACTATTTTTTCTGCGCTGACAAAGGCTCCGGCACAGGCGGAAAACTATCCTTTCTGTACGATTGACCCCAATGTGGGCGTGGTGGAACTGCCTGACGAGCGTCTTGATTTTATGGCCAGTGTCTTTCAGCCAAAGAAAAAAATTCCTGCGACCGTTGATTTTGTTGATATTGCGGGTCTGATTAAGGGCGCGTCAAAGGGCGAGGGCTTGGGAAATCAGTTCCTTGCGAATATCCGAGAGACCAGCGTTATTGCCCATGTGGTGCGCTGCTTTGACAATCCTGACATTCAGCATGTGCGCGATGATGCAAAGACCGAAGCACCCATTGACCCGGAAAGCGATATCCTTACGATTAACTACGAACTGTGTCAGGCAGACTTGGACACGATAAACAAGCGTCAGGAAAAGGTGACCAAGCAGATTCGTGCCATGGGCAAGGAAGAAGAAAAGAAATTCGCCGGCTACAAGAGTGCAGTTGAAAAAATCCTGCCGCTTTTGCAGGACGGAAAATGTGCCCGCATGGCAGAACTGACTGATGACGAAAAAGAAGGCATCTACGACCTGCACTTGCTTACGATAAAGCCCCAGCTTTTTGTCTGCAACATTGATGAAGATACCATTAGCACAGGCAGCAACAAGTATGTTGAGACGGTAAAGAAAATCGCGGCGGAAGAAAAAAGCGAAGTGATTGTCATTTGCGGTAAGTTTGAGAGTGACTTGGTGGAAATCACCGATGAAAAAGACCGCAAGGACTTTATGGAAAGCGTCGGCCTGAAAGAAAGCGGTCTTGCGGTTATGGCTCGCGCCGCCTACCATCTGATGGGCTTGCGCACTTTCTTTACCGGTGGTCCAGATGAGTGCAGGGCATGGACGATTCACGCGGGAGACAAGGCTCCTCAGGCGGCGGGCGTAATCCACACGGACTTTGAAAAAGGCTTTATCAAGGCGGAAGTATACGGCGTGGAAGACTTACGCAAGTACGGAAGTGAGGCTGAAATCAAGGCTGCGGGAAAGTACCGTCAGGAAGGCAAGGAATACGTGGTGCAGGACGGCGACTGCATGTTCTTTAAGTTCAATGTAACGAAGTAGAAAACTACCTCCTGTAGTTTTTTACGGTTTTAGCCTAGAAAACTGCCGTTTTTTTCAAATTTTTCACTTTTTTTCTGAAAATTTAGCCTAAAATGCAAAATCTCTGCCTATAAATAGGTGGAGGTTTTTTTATGCATACATCATATGTATCTGTTCTTGTGGTCGGTGTCCTTTTGGGCATCTTGTCTTCGTGTGCGGGAGTCATTTCCTGCAGCAATGAAAATTCGGCAAAGACGGAATCCTTTACGCTACTGAACTGGAATCTGGAGACCTTCTTTGACGCATCTTTTGACGGAAACGAGTATTCTGAATTCAAAAACGGAAAGTCCGGCTGGTCGCGGGAAAAATATGAGACCCGCCTGGACAGGCTTGCGTCCGTGATTAAGACACTGGATGCCGATGTCCTGGTCTTTGAGGAAGTGGAAAAGGAAGCCCAACTCTACGACATCACCAACCGCCTTTCGGGAACCTTTAATTTTGCCAAACTCTATAGCCATGCCTTTTTTGCTGCGGATGAGGGGTCTTCCATCGGCTGTGCAGTCTTGTCTCGGCTTCCCATTGGGGAGGTTTCTGTGCATTCCCTTGACGTGCGCACAGGGGAAAGTGACCAGCCCAGTATGCGTCCCATCATGCAGTTTTCAGTTTTTGCAGGACAGTCTGGCGAAAAGAAAGTTGTGATTTTTGCAAATCACTGGAAAAGCAAAGCGGGCGACACAGGGGGAGAAACGGCAGCCTGGCGTTTGCGGCAGGAAGCGGTACTGAGCCGCTGTATGCAGGCAGTGCTGGAAAAGAAAAAAGTGCCGGTTCTTGCCTGCGGAGACTTTAACATGGACATTCTGGAATTTGCCTCATATGCAGGCGAGCCTTTTGGCGCAGACGGTAAAAAGGTCAGTGTGGCAAACGTGCTTTTGCGCAGTGCGGAGGGGCAGGCGACAGGCGGACTTCCCGTGTATTCTCCTTGGTTTGATGCCCAGGGAAATCTTTTGGAGCCAGGCAGCTACTGGTACAACGATGCCTGGGAGCGCATTGACAATTTCTTTTGCGCAGGGGAAGTCAGGCTTTCTGCTTTTTCCGCCTGCACTAACGGCCCCTGGGCAAACAGCGCGGGAAAACCTGTCCGCTATCAGCTTTATAATGGCGAAGGCTATTCCGACCACCTGCCCATTATGTGCACCGTGACATTCTAAAAAAAATCCCCGCACTCAAAGTGAGCGCGGGGGCTGCAGACTAAGGCTTATGCAATGGTCTTTATTGCGATTTTCTTAGGCTCGCTTACCGGCTTACGGGGCATGACAATCGTAAGGACACCGTTTTTGAAACTTGCGTTTACGCCTTCTGCGTTTACGTCCTGAGGCAGCGTAAAGCGGCGGGTAAAGCTGTAGTTGCGGCGCTCGCGGATAAGCCATTCGCCATCTTCTGTCTCTTTTTCATCAGATTTGCTTTCCTTGGTCTCTTCGTTATGAGAAGAAATGGTCAGCACATCATCTTTCAGGCTCAAGTCCACATCGCTTTCGGTTTTACCGGGCAAGTCCATGTCCAGAACGTAAGAATCTTTTGTTTCCTTTACGTCTACACTGGGAAGACTTGCGGTTTCAAATGACTTCGGGAAGAAGTCGCCATCGTTAAAAAGCCTGTTAAAAAGTGTCAATTCGTTCATAGTATACCTCCAAGCCCTTTTTTGGGGCCAATGTGTAATGTGTAAGGGGAAAATCCCCGTGCGATGTTCGCTTTCATACGAAAACTTCATCGTACACTTACTATATAGCAGAAATCGTGCCAACTTTTTATTTTTTTTGAGGGGAAAAGCCTTTCCCCTAGGCTCAGCCTTGCAGTCTTCGCCATACCCCTTTCTCCTAGGGCGAATTTTGCCTTTTTAAGCCCTAAAACCCATAACATAAAGGCTCTGTTGTCCATTTTTTGCAGGAATTTTATCTCTGCTGCCAAAAAAATGCTTCCAGAAAGGTCAGGTTTTTGTGTCATTTTTTGAAATTCCGACAAATACGATGCCAAATTGACCAACTGTATCATTTTGAAACAGTTTGTTTGGGTCAAAATGATACAGACTGGGGCGTTGCGGGGCTGAAAAGCGGGAAAAAATGCCCCGCAGAGGGGGTAGGCGGAAACGAAGTTGCAGCCGAGGGGGAGACCTCCCCCGCCTAAATGTGCTATACTGCTGGCATGATTTCTCTCGTTGCTTTTTTAGGAAATTATGGGCGTGCATACGAAGGAACGCGGCATAATGTGGCATGGCAGTTTGCAAATTCATTGCCTTTTTATCAGAAAATTTCGTGGCAGGAAAAATTCAAGGGTGACTACGCTGTGGTGGAAACGACGACTCTTGCCGAATGGTTTTGCCAGACGGGGCTTTTGACGACCAAGGATGGGGGTGTGCCTGTCATTCCCAAAAATGCACCTGACAAGATTTATTTTTTAAAGCCCCTTACCTATATGAATCTGAGCGGGGAATCTATTGGCGAACTGGCTCATTTTTTTAAGATTGTGCCGGAGGAAATTCTGGTGGTGCATGATGAACTGGAACTGCCTCTGGGAACGCTGAGCCTAAAATGGTCGGGCGGTCTGGGTGGTCATAATGGGCTTCGCTCCACAAAGGCGGTGCTGGGAACGGCGGATTTTTGGCGCCTGCGTTTTGGACTGACTAAGCCCCAGAATCGGGATATTGCCGACTACGTGCTCAGTGCATTTACGGCGGAAGAAAGACTGATGCTGCAGACCGTTTTTGCGGAGGGGGCAAAACTCTTTGCAAAAGTGCTGCTTTCCTCTGACCCTGCGCGGCTGATTCCTGTCTGGGGCAAAAAGAAGGTGCTTTCCTGATGGATGAGGCAAGAAAGGAAACGGCAGAAGCCTTTGCCCGCTTGTATGACATAATGCGCACTTTGCGGGGAGAAGGTGGCTGCCCCTGGGATAAAGACCAGACTTCGGTAGGATTGCGCAGATCCATGATGGAAGAATGTTTTGAAGCGATTGATGCCATAACCAGCGGAGAGCCTGCTCATGTGTGCGAAGAACTGGGGGATGTGTTTTTTAACGTGATTTTTCAGGCCTATCTCTATGAAGAGACGGGAGACTTTACGGTTGCCCAAAGCCTGAACGGCATTTGCGACAAACTGATTCGCCGTCATCCCCATGTCTTTGCCGAAAGCGAAGGAAAAAGCGAAATGCAGTCTCATCATTATAAAAACTCACGTTTACATTCCTGCTGTTATGGAGCACGTTGAGCTTGCAGGTATTCACTCTGGTGACTCAGCTTGTGTAATTCCTCCGGTTTCGATTCCGGCTGACAACCTTGCAACAATCAAAGAATATACAAAGAAAATTGCTGAGTCATTGCACGTTTGCGGTTTGATGAACATGCAGTACGCAATTGAAAATGGAAAGGTTTATGTAATTGAAGCTAACCCACGTGCTTCGCGCACAGTTCCTCTTGTATCAAAGGTTTGTGACACACAGATGGCACGCCTTGCTACAAGAATGATGTTGGGAGAGTCGCTTGAATCTCTCGGTTTGAAAGATAAAAAGATTCCTTACTACGGAGCAAAAGAGGCTGTATTGCCATGGGCACGCTTCCCCGGAGTTGACCCAATTCTCGGACCAGAAATGCGCTCTACCGGTGAAGTTCTTGGTCTTGCTGAAAACTTCCCGCTGGCATTCTACAAGTCACAGGTAGGGAGCGGCACTGCGAAGCAGGGTAAAAACAGTCCGGCGGACTGTTTTTAGCGATTCTCCGAGCAGCTGTGCTGCGAAGGCCGCAGGAAGCGAACTTCCACACGCACCGGCTGCCTGGGAAAACAAGAAGGTTCTTATTTCGCTTTCTAACAAGGAAAGTCAGAAAGACCAGGTTCTTGAAATCGGAAAGACTCTGAAGAACTTGGGATTCACTCTTGTTGGCACACAGGGCACTGCCGATTTCTATAACGCCCACGGAATCAAATGTGACTTCGTAAACAAAATCGGCGGCGGTCGTCCTGATGTCATTGACATTATTCTTAATAAAGAAGTGTGCCTTGTCATCAACACGCCAAAGGCTAAGAGAAATTATGCCGAGGATAGAAAGACAATTCGCAAGGCTTGCTTGAAGTACAAGGTTCCGTATATTACAACTTTGGCCGGTGCTTTGGCAGCTGTAAAAGGTATTGCTTCGGTAAAAGGCGGTAACGGCGGAGAAGGAAGCGTTAAGAGCTTGCAGGAATACCATTCGCTGATTAAATAAGAGATTCCCGCATCAAGTGCGGGAATGACATTGCTTGTCGAGCACGGCAATCTGTAACGCCAGTCTTGCTTTTTGCAGCAGGGCTGGCGTATTTTTGTTTAGCTTACATTTACCACATCACTTTCGGTTTCGAGGATGTTCTTTCTGCTTTTGCCCTTTCCAAGATAGGCTGTGCGGAGAACTATCCTGTAACTGCCGTCTTCAAGTGAGTCCGGCACGAAAAGATTCAGTTCGCTAGGCTTGTTTCTGAACAGGCTTGCCTCATCAGTTTTTACCCATGTGCTTTCGTCAGCATTTGTCCTGCCGTCAGCGTCTGCCGGTGCAAACCATATTCCGCTTTCGTTGCCTCCGATTTTAAGGCGGCTTCCGCTGATTCTGCATGGCTTGCCCTTTGAAAGGCTTCCTTCAGAACTGCCGGAAGAAAGGTCCGTGACCTCCGTGATTTCGGGGCTTCCGTCTGCGTACACAACCTTGTCCACGCTCAGGGAAGACAGCGCGCTGTTCGCCAGTTCCGTAGGCGTAAACTTAATGTAAAAGTTCCCGCTTTCCGAAACATCAGACTTTCCCTTTGCATTGCATTTCATAGCTATGTACATTGTACCCAGGTCAAGCACATTCACGGCTTTTCCCTGTTCAAGCATCTTGAGGATTTTCTTCTGAATGAGTATTGTGGCAAACTGGAGCATGAAAGGATCCATGCCCTTGTTGTCTTCCGCAATCTCCGAAAGAATGTTCTTGAATGTTGCTGTATTACGCGTTACCGTAGCGTAATAAGTTCCGTCTTTCGTAAAATTGTTTTCATGCAGCGTCACGCTTAAGATTGACGAGCTGTTTTCTAAAGTGGAAATATTTTCCATATCATTATCCTACTGTCTTTTTACGGGCGACAGTCCCCGATTGTGTTCTGTAAAAAAAATTGATTCAGGGCTTTGCGGCACTTGCAAAAAAACACAATAGAAAGTAGGATAGACTTTATGAACAGGAGCGGTCTTCCGCTTTCTATTGTTTGAGGGTCTGAGACTATTGGCGTAGTTTCAGACCGTTTTTTTTGCTGCCGCCATAACAATCATACGGCACATCTTTCAACCTCCCTTTCTATGGTAATGTCATCAAGAGCTTCCATCAGTTCCCTGCCAGCCATCTTTATGAGACCAAAGACAAACTGCATGAGCGGGGTAATAAAATACTGCTGGATAATCTCGTCATCGGATTTACCCTGCACAAGACGCTCCGGGCAGAACAAGAGGGAAGTTATTTTCTCCGTCTGATTCTCATGGTGAGCCATTTCCTCGGAGTCAGCCCTGCAAAACTCAGTCTTGAAGTCCACGCACTTTATGGCATTGAGAAACCTCATTATTATTGACTGTATGCAGTGAACCACCTCATGTGCCACAGTTATTACATCCATGGCCACGCCGTTCAGCGCACCTTCGTAAACATCGCTTCTGATGACAATTTCGTTTGTCATTGGGATGTAGAAGGCTGCCTCGCACAGAGACCATCTCCATTCTGATTTTTCGACAATCCGATAATTGAAGGTATTGTCAAAAAGAGGAATGATGTTCTCCATGACGAAAATCGGCTCAAAGCGTCCGTCCGTTCCGCATCCGCACAAAAGCCGTGACCAGAAGGCCGTAAGGTTCATTCCGTCTTCTGTAAGAACTATTGTTTCTGCCTGTTGCTCATGATGACACACTTCCATTTGAATACTCTCCCGCACTCTCAAATCGCTTTAAGAGTGCTTTAAGTTCATTTACTTGTTCGGCACTGAGCCGTGAAAAATCGCGTGCAAACATAACTGCGGTTTCCACATAGTTTGAAATTATTTCTGAAAAGACGGTACACGCGGCGTGGGCTGTCATTACAAGACTTGTGGCGTGTATGTAAACAATCCGTGGCGTAATGTGAAATGACTTGTGGAAAGTAATGGAGGTTTCAGGCTATGATTAAGGAGCAGAAGAAATACAAGCGGAGCTTGCAAAGGAATTAAAGAGATTCGAGCAATTTCTTAAATAAGTCCTCGCTAATATGTCGTCCTTTGGCACGGAGAATTTCAACGGCATTCTTGATTTCATTTGCGGTTACCAAGCCTTCTTTATATGCCGCTCTAAGGATGCCTACAGTACCCATTATATTGAATCCAATTGTTCTTGCAATCTGTCTGGCTCTGATTTCATCTATAAGAATAAGGTCAGCTTTGATACTGTCCGTAAGGACAAGGGCTTCACTTTCGCCAAGATCCAGCCCTGTTGTTCGGCGGAAAAGGGAAACTTCCCTGTCATTTACATTCTGAATGCTGATAAAATCGCAATTTCTCACAATCTCAGCTTCATCTGTAAAATCAGGATTTACGGTAAGCTCATCAAAAACAGCCTTAGGAATATATACTTCGCCAAAAAGATTTCTAAGAAGGTCAAGACGATTGATTTTAAGAAGGGAAATAAGAGGAGTTGTATCAGCAACTACAATCATGCGTGCAGCCTCTCTTTTTCTCTTAGACGCTCGTATGTGGCAACATCTTCCTCAACATCGCTCCAATCCATAGTAAAGTATGGGATGCCTTCTTCTTTATATATTTCTATGAGCTGCCATTTTGTAATTCCAAGAATTTCCGCAGCCCTTCCATGTGAAATTGTAAGGTTCCGTATAAAGGGATGCAGAAGTAATGCACGCTGCAAAAGCTCCGTCTTTGCATCTGTAGATTCAATAAACTGAGCCATTGCAACGGGAATATTCATCTTGACTGTCGTCATTTCCATGATTTTACCTCCCATTGTAAACTGGATATTAAAAGTATACCACAAAAGAAGGAATTGTACAGACAAAACTCAAATACTGAACTGACCCCATAAATTAGGACACCCACGGAGGTGTAAAAATGGGGAATAATCAAAAGTACAGCATTGACTTCAAGCTGCAAGTCGTAGGAA
>ERZ842401.7481-NODE-7481-length-11156-cov-3.478245_pt1 | contig 11156 bp, 10 predicted proteins | sample MGYA00521270_ERZ842401 | MGnify/ENA primary metagenome ERZ842401 (study PRJEB31892, sample SAMEA3878208) | bioreactor metagenome | biome: Moose rumen | place: Sweden | collected 2011-10 | study: EMG produced TPA metagenomics assembly of the PRJEB12797 data set... | reverse complement strand
ACTCAGAAATAAAATCTTGTTCTACATTTTGCGGTAATGATAGAGAAATTGTCAAATATTTTGGCTCCGCACCTGAAGCGGCAATGTCAGAAAGATTTACCATTACAGATTTGTAACCAAGCTGATAGGGAGTACAAAACCGCATTTTAAAATGTACATCTTCTACCAAAGAATCCTGTGTTACAACAATACCCAAATCATTTAAATATGCACAATCATCCCCGATATACTTAGAATTCAAAATATTTTTTATGGTCGTTATAAATTCTTTTTCTTTCATTTTATACTATATCGTGTTCAATAAGTGAAACAAATTCGCTAACTAACGCATCATCCCATTTTTTGCCGCCTTCAGATTTTATTATCTCTAATGCATCTTGAGAAGACATTTTTGATCTGTATGGTCTCTGTTCTATCAGAGCAAAATACTCATCTATTATCAAAATAATTTGAGATGTTAGCGGAATTTCATCTTTTGCAATTTTATTCGGATACCCTGTACCATCCCAATTTTCATGATGATGTTCTATTATTGGCAGAACATCTTGAACATATGAAATAGGCTTCAAAATTTCACGCGCAGCAATTATCGGATGATTTTTAATTTTTTCCTTCTCTTCTTCAGTTAGCGGAGTAGCTTTTTGAAGTAAACCCGGAGAAATCATTAAATTTCCGATATCATATAAAAGCATAGCAACACGCAAATTATCAACATCCTCTTTTGGTAAATCAAATCGTTTTGCAAGAGTAACAGCGGTTAAAACTTTACTTTTAATAACACCGCTTTCGTGCATTGGATTATACAATTTAGTTAACATATCAGAAACAGTAAATAATATCTCCTGTTTCTTTTCATTTTCATCAGTTGCGGCTTCAAGTCTTGAGCATAAATCTTTAGATAGCTGTCGAGCCATTGGTACTCTGTTTTTAGATAAAATATCAATAAACGTATTGATAGCAATTTCTTGCCAAGAAGTTTCTGTAATCGGTTTTGCAAGAGTAACTTGATTTCTGCCGTTGCGTTTTGAAGCGTACATAGCTTGATCTGTTAATTCAAGAAGCTCTTCCGCATTCTGCGTATGCTCTAAAAATGTTGCAACTCCCAAACTTCCTGTAATATGACCAATAGTTTCAATTTCAGCACATTCAATAGATTTACGTATTCTTTCCGCAGCTATCATCGCACCTTCAGAAGTAATACCGGGAAGTAATACATCAAATTCTTCTCCGCCAATTCTGGCAGGGATATCTACAGAACGAGCATTCGATTTTAAAACATTTGCAATAGTTTTTATTGCTAAATCACCGTAAGAGTGACCGTATGTATCATTTATTTTTTTCAAAAAATCCAAATCAATTCCAATTATTGAAAACGGTTGTTTTAAACGTTTTGATCTCGCAATTTCCTTATTAAGAGCTTCTTCAAAATATCTTCTGTTATATAACCCTGTTAATGCATCAGTAACAGCTTCCTCTCGAACCGCTTGAAATAAATCAGCAATAGTTATAGCCATTTCTATTTGCTTTGCAAATAACCCTAAAAAATCGGCCTCTGCAGGTGCTAATTCTTCTCTTGCAGAAAACACACAAAACCACCCAAATTCATTATCTCGCGGAAGTAAAGGTATCATTATAACAGATTTTACAGGTTGATTTTGCAAAACTTTTGCAACGGTATCTTGGGACAATTCAGGCAAAACTGCCTTTAATGACAAATCTATTGACCTTGTTTGTATAATTTTTCTTTGAATCAGAGTATCAGCAAATACACTTTTTTTATCATAATTTAATCGTCTTGTTTGAATTGCAGGCGGGCCGATAATTTGATTTAATCTTGCAATTAACTCATCATTAGATTGCGCCAATATCCTTAAATAATCGCCCTCTTCATCATTAAATTTTTTAATAATAACACAATGCCTGTAGCCAAGTTCACCTTGCGTACTGTTTACAATTGCTTCCAAAACATTTTCTAAAGGAGTAGAAGAATTCATCATATCCCATATATGCTGCAAAGTTAACATACGTTTATTCGCATCGTGAAGCTCTGCTGTTCTTATAGCTATCTCTTTTTCTAATTCAATATTACGTTCATAAATTTCAAGATAATCACGTTTCTCGTTGTATATATTACTCTCAACTTCCGAAACTTTTTTTGTAACTTCTTTAAATTTATCAAAAAAACTCATGTGTATTCCTTGAAAAAATTAATACAGACAAATAATTATACTATGCTATTTCTTAAATAGCAACGATTAATAGATTTAAATGTAATAAATTAACAATAAAATTATATGTAAAGCATTTATTATACATTTATCTACTCTGCATCAGGTAAAGTACCTTTAACTTCCGCAATTACATCACAACCCAAATTAAAAACTTCATGGAGTGATTTAACGGCTTTTTGAGCATCTTTTTTATCTATCAAACAACTTATTTTTATTTCTGAAGTTGATATCATTCTGATATTTATATTATTTTGAGCAAGTGTTTTAAACATTGTGGACGCAATCCCGGGACGATCAATCATGCCTGCACCGATTATAGAAACCTTGGCGATTGTATCATCAAAACTTATATCTCCTGCGCCAAGAATTTCTTTTACTTCCGTTAAAATTCTTTGAGTTTTTTCTAAATCTTCTCTGTTTATAGTAAAGGCAATATCATTTGTATTAGAGATTTTTCTTGCATATGATTGAATAATCATATCTACTGAAATATTTTCTTTGGCAAGACTGCTGAATAATGTTGCCGCTTCACCCGGAGTATCAGGTATGTCACATACAACAACACGTACTTGAGTCAAATCAACTGCTACTCCTGCTACCGGTTTATTAATTTCCATTTCGTCTACTCCTAAAATAAGTGTTCCCATATCATCGCATTTGAAACTGCTTCTTACTCTTAACGGCATTTTATATTGTTTAGCGGTTTCAACACTGCGAGGATGAAGCACATTTGCCCCTGCATGAGCTAGTTCTAACATTTCTTCATATGAAATTTCGCTAAGTTTTGATGCATTTGGTACAACTCGCGGGTCAGTTGTATATACCCCTTCTACATCTGTATAAATATCACATCTTTGTGCATTCAGAGCAGAAGCAACCGCAACTGCAGAAGTATCAGAACCTCCTCTGCCAAGGGTTGTAATTTCGCCGTCTTCTGTCACTCCTTGAAATCCTGCAATAACAATTATATTACCTTCATCAAGGCTTTCTCTTAATTTATCTGTTTTTATATCAATTATTCTTGCTTTTGTATGAACATTTTCTGTTATAATACCAATTTGTGCAGCGTTGTAACTTATCGCCTTATGGCCTTGAGCTTGAATAGCCATTGTCAAAAGCGACATAGAAACACACTCCCCTGTTGACATAAGCATATCGAGTTCTCTTGCATTTGGAGCTTTGTTTATATCATGAGCCATTTTTACAAGATGATCAGTCGTATGTCCCATAGCAGACACCACAACAACGACATCATTACCAAGTTCTTTTTCTCTTATTACAAGCTTGGCAACATTCTTTATCTTATCCACATCAGCTACGGATGTACCGCCAAATTTTTGTACGATTACCTTTTTCAATTTATTTTCTATTCCCTATAAATTGTTTAACATATCTTCGAGCTCTTGCTTTTGCGGGGTATAATCAAACTTCCCGAGTTCAATCGCTTTTTTCGCACATGAAATTGCTTCTTTTATATTATATTCACAAACATCTTTCTTTACAAGTGTATATTGCGTTAAAAATAACAAATTTAGTACATTTGCATTATTAGGATTATATTTTAGAGCTTTATTCAACTTCCTATTGGCCTCTTCATAATCCGAAATACTTATTAAAAATTGTGCATACTCTGTTAATACTTCAACATTTTCAGGTCTTTTTTCAATAAATTTGTCATAATACTCAATTACTTTATAGTTATCATTTAATGCTTTATAAACTTTAGTTAAATTATAATAATTGTATATTTGATTGGAATCAGTTTTTAAAGCCTTATTAAACATTTCTTTTGATTTTTCATAATCGTTTTGATACAGATATTCAAGGCCTAAACCTTCTTGAATATACACATTTGAGGCATTTTTCTCTTTTAATTCATCTAACAATTCGAAATTACTCCTATAAGCCCGAGCCAGCGCCAAACCTATTTTTGCCTCAATAAAGTTCTCTTCTTTTTCGACTGCAATTTGGAATTCGTATTCAGCCATTATAAAATTTAGCAATCTTAGATATGATTTGCCCCATTCAAAATGTAATATTGAACTATCCAAACCTTCTTTTAATGCTTTATAGAAAGTTATCTGATTTTTTTCGTAATCATTTTGAATTGAATATATTTCAGATAAAACGAAATATGCAGGGAGCATTTTTGGATTGATTTGTATAGCTTTTTGCGCGTATATTAAAGCTTCTTGATATTTATTTTGCAAAAGCTTAAGGTGTGCATATTCATAATTGCTGCTTTCATTTGGCGCAACTCTGGTCAAAAAACTAAGCTTATCTTCTGCTATCTGATATTCACCACACCTGATTTCCATAACAGCAGATAATAAAATTGCAGTATAATTGTATTTACTAATTCGAGCAGCATAATTAAATTTATCTTTTGCAAGCGCATATTTTTTCATTCTCATATAAGTCATTCCCCAGCCTGTATATATATCGGTATTGTTAGGGTTTAACTTATCTGCCTGCTCAAATGCTTCTATTGCTCTTTCAAATTTGTCTGCATACAAACAATTCATACCAAGTGCAGACCATACCTGTTTATCATTTGGGTTTAATTTTATCGCATCTTCAAGATATTCGACTGCTTTATTAAAATTTTTATTTTGTTCTTCAACATATCCCAAATATTTAAAAACTATAAAATCTTGATTAGAAATATCTAGTGCTGATAATAAGATTTTTTTTGCAGCTTCTAAATCATTTTTTTCAATAAATTTTTTAGCCTGATTAACAAGTGCAACATTAGGAAGTGATTGCACTATAGAATCATTCTTGTAACTATCGACAGAATAATTTAAATTTTTTATATTTTCATAAATTTGCTTTAACTTGTTAAACAATCCACAACCTCTCTAAATGCACCTTGCCCGCCTTGTTTACTTGTTATTTGAATATTTTCTACTTTCTTAACATTATCAACAGCATCAGGTACGGTTATTTTATATTTAGAATACTGTAAGCACTCTATGTCATTTATATCATCACCTATATATAGATATTCCTCTTGAGACAAATTATATTTTTTTACAATATATTTTAAAATATCTATCTTTATTCTTATATCTTGGTAAACCTCTTTTAGTGAAAATGTTTTTGCAATTGTTTCTATTGCAGAATTTTTTTCACCCGAAATAATAGCCGCATCAAAACCCTGTTTTTTTAGTATTGAAAATGCCATTACATCCTTAAAATTTAATTTTCTGCTAATTTCACCGCTATCACTTATATAAACACAATTATCCGTAATAACGCCGTCAAAATCAGTTATAATCATTTTTATGGTTTTTGGTAGTTTTATTGAGGACATAATTATTCCTTTTTTGCGTGTTCACAAACAAGTAACTATTTGATATAATTATATCATAAATTTCTAATAATCAGAGAGCGATTTAATGTTTGAATATTTTTATATAGTTAATACTTTTGTTATAATTTTATTTATTTGCTTGTTTATCATTACAAGAAAAACAAATAAACGCTGGTCTAAAATAAATGACTATTTGGGTAAAGTTACAACTACAGTTGATTCAGTAAGATATGGGGATTTAACAACAAAAATTAATAAATTGGACCATCCGACATATCAAAATGTTACAGACAGTATAAACAGAATGGTTGAAACTCTGAATGATAGAGAAAAAATGATTGCGGAATATCAATCTGAGCTAATGAATCAAAACAGATTATTAGAATCAGTCATAAATTCATTGTCTGATGGGATTTTGATTATTAATGATAAATTTGAAATTTTGAGAGCTACCCCAAAAATACTTGAATGGTTTGGACTTAAAAAAGGTAAAAATATCATTGGCAAAAATATTTTTGAATATATTCAACTATCCGATGACAATGCTAAAACCGATAGACTTGATAATGTTGAAGTTTTTATAAAACATACACCTTCCGGAAACTTTATAATAAATTCTCAACCATTAAATCATATTGATAAAAAACGGTATGTCATCATAATAAAAGATGTAACTTCCGAACGCGAAATTGAAACATTAAAAACAGATTTCGTTGCAACTCTTACACATGATTTAAAAGTTCCGATTGTTGCAGCATCAAATATGATAGATTTATTCTTGGCTAAAAAATTCGGTGACATATCAGAAAAACAAGAATATGCCCTTTCTAACATGAAATCCTCAAATCAAGAGCTTTTGAATTTGGTACAAATATTATTAGAAACATACAAAATTAGCGATAAAGGGATTGAATTATATAAAGAAAAGATATACTTAAATACTTTTATAGAATCAATTGTAAAAGAGATGCAACCTATTGCAAATGATGCAGGTATAAGCATTATATTTGAACAAAAAACAGATTTTTATGTCAATGCAGATACGCTTCAACTTCAGCGTGTAATAAAAAATTTATTAAATAACGCTATTGACCATAGTCACACAAAAAAGAATATTGAAGTTGTTCTTGGCGAAATTTCAGGATTTATAACAATATCTGTTATTGATTACGGACAAGGTATACCAAAAAATGAAATAAAAATGATATTTAACAAGTATTATTCTGCAGCTAAAAAACTTCGCAAAGTCGGAACAGGATTGGGCTTATATTTATCCCAAGAAATCGTGCACGCTCACGGTGGAGAAATAATCGTTGAAAGTGAAGAAAATGTTAGAACTGAATTCTGTGTAAAACTTCCGTCATAATTTATGTAAATACATTCTCTTGATTAATATTTTCTTACAAAGCAGGTATACATCCTGTTATCACTCTATCAATTCCTGATAAATCTTTTATTACCTCTATCGCCCCAAACCCGCTATCCTTCATTAAATTCATAACTTCATTACTTTCTCCGATACCCGATTCAAATAAAAGATACCCGCCGTTATTCAGGTATTTTGGCGCTTCCGTAATTATTTTTTCGTAAAATTCAAGTCCTTTTTCATCTTTTGTGTAAAGCGCAATATCAGGTTCAAAGGTTACTTCTTTTTGAATATTTATTTTTTGTGAAAAAGGAATATACGGAGGATTTGAAATTATCATATCAAATTTCTCATCATCCCTAATCATAGAAAATAAATCAGATTTTCTAAACAATGCTCTATTGAATAATCCCATTCTTTCCATATTTTTATATGCCACCTCAATTGCATCAACAGAAATATCTGAGCCTATTACAGTCGCATTAGTATTTTTTGCGATAGTGCATGCTATGCAGCCTGAACCTGTACACATGTCAAGAATATTTTTTAATTTATTATTTTTGATAATTTCTATTGCCTTTCTTACAAGAAGTTCTGTTTCATCTCTTGGAATTAGAACTGTAGGATTTACTATAAATTTTTCGCCCATAAAATCAGCTTCACCGATAATATATTGAATAGGTTGACGGGTAGAAGCTCTTAATTTTGCTTTTTGCTCAACAATTTTAAGCATATCATCTGTTAATTTTTTGCCCATAATAATATCCGCAATTCCGTAGCCGGCAAAATGTTCAATAAGCATTTTTACTTCAATATTTGCCTCATTTCCTTCTATTCCTGCGTCAGTTAATATTTTTACAATATCTGTTATAAGCATTTATTCTTCCTCTTGCTTTTTATAATACTCATTGTGCTCTGTTATAATTTTGTCAATTTCATTTCTTGCATCAAGTTTTGATTCAAGCTCTTTTTTTTCGATATTATATTTTTTGCATAATCTGTCATAATAATAAAGTTGTTTTTTTGTAGGAGGTTCTTTTGACATTTTTACCTCTTTTAAAAATTCACGTTTCTTCTTTTCGTATGCTTTATTTGCTTCTATTAACGGACGCTGTTTTTCTTTATATTCGTAATATTTTTTGCATTCTTTGATATATTTTTGGGTATCATTTTTAAACCATTCTTCTTCAATTATATCTTTTATAAATTCAAATCTCGAAGATTTCAGCTCAAGATAGTATGTTTCATCATATACAAATTTTTCCCAAACCTCCTCAACTGAAAATTTCGGATTACTTTTAACTATTGCGCGTAAATGGTTGCATATAGCTGATTTCTGGCTTTTTGTAAAATCAATATAAATTTGTTTTTTAATTTCGTACATACAATTATTTTAAATTTTAAAGTTAAGTAAGTCCATATTTTTACAAATACGAAATCTAAATCAGAATATAAATTACTGTAAAAAGTGTTATTATTGCAGATGCCCCGACAATTATCCAAAACGGAGAAATTCCTGTCTTTCTTGGGACTGATTTCATAGAAGTGACTTGAGGTTTTCGCTTTTTGGCGGTTGACTTTTTAGGCTTTGTTTTTTGAGGTTGACTCAAAACTGTATCAGATTTCACTTTTTGATATTTTTCCGAAAGGGAATCTGATTTTTTGCCTGTTGCAAGCAATTCCACGTCATAATGTAAATTTAAAAGTTTTTTATCCGCTTTTTTATAAAAAATTGCATAACATAATGCGGCTTCAAATGCTCTTTGTAAACACTCCAGCGATGTTTTTGCATCCTTTGTCACAGTTGAAGAATGAACCGAAGAATTACCTTGCTTTTTTAAAAAATATAAATCATCAATAAATTCTTTTTCTTCTTCTGAATTATTTGTTTTATCTTTTAATGTAGCGAGCATTTCATCAAATGTCACTTCTGTTGTGCGATTAGAGCCTAAAACATTACGGCATAAATGTTCTCCAAATCGCCTTGTTTGTCCCATACATTGCTCAAAAAACTCACTACGATACAATCTTTCAGCATCGTTTATAATATCATACAAGTTTTTGTCCACATCTATTAAAAAATCGAAATTTGATTTACTCATATTCTAATTATATCAAAAAATAATGAAAACAAAATTATACAAAACTATATGCATATATGTTATAATATTAATATAGTTTTAAGAGGTTTTTTGATGTCATATTATGATGATTTGTTGAAAAAGATTCCTAAAATAAAAAAAATACTTGATAATGATAATGATGCCTCAATTTATCATTACACAAAACCTGAAAAGCTTTTAAATATTTTATCAGGAGGAACTTTGAGATTTTCTAATGTACTTTATCTTAATGATAAAGATGAGGTCGCATATTCATATAAATTGATTGTGCAACTTATTGACCAAATGCCTGAGTTAAATTCAGATTTGTTTGAAAAAATTCGAAATCATTTTATTAACAAATACAAGCATATAGTTGACGGAAATAGCGAGCTTGAAAATAATATAGAATATTTTACAACTTCATTTTCTACGGATAATGATAATTTAACTCTTTGGAACAATTATGCAAAGGGCAAAAATTACACAGGATATAACATAGGTTTTAGTAAAAGAAAACTTGTTAAAGAAATGAATGATAATAATTTTTTGCCAATATACGGAAGCGTAATTTACGAACGTACAAAACAGGCAAAAATTATTCGCTTTATTTTTAAAAAATGGAATAATATGTTCGAAAAAGCAGCCCGAATGAAACGACCTAACAAATTAAAACTCTTTGATATTATGTTTGAGCTTTTAGATGTTTTAAATATAGTTAGTATATTTTTCAAAAATCCACAATTCAAAAGTGAAAAAGAATATCGTATAGTTGTAGTTAATGCTTTTGGGACTCCTGATTCCAAACAAACTAAAGTGGTTGAAAAAAACGGACTATTTGTTCCTTATTTAGAATATAAGTTTGAAAAGGATTCCGTCACTTCAGTAAACATTGGACCAACATTCGATGAAAATATATTCTATACAAGCACAAACAGATTACTTCTAAATTTTGGTTATAAAAATAAAGAAGTAAATCGCTCAAAAATACCTTTAAGATACTAAATACTAGTTGTTATAATTTTTATATCTGTAACTTAAAATACTGTAACTGTCGGGAGTTGTATCAGAATCACTCCCATAAAATACAGACATATCAGATGTAGCTTTACGATAATTTGCCTCATCCATCATTTCCTGTTTATTACAATCATACCCAAATGCTGCAATTTCAGCACTTGTAACTCTGCCATCATGATTTTTGTCCATTTCATCGAAATTGTCTAATATTTTTGACACTTGAGATGCAGAATACATTCCGCTTGCAGCCATTTGAGATAATTCTTCTCTTGATACACCTGCTGTTGATAATGTTTGTGAAAAATTATTCATCTCTGCTGCACTTATTTTCCCGTCACCATCTTTGTCAAAAGATGCAAAATTATTCTGAAAATATGATGCAAATGTTTGATTTAATGTTAAATAATTTGTTTGATCATTACGTGCCGCCGCTATATTTTTCACTGTAACACCATCTTGAGGATATAATGATGCAAGATATGCATATGTATTTGCTAAACCTGAATTAATACCATTAATTATTGAATAACCTGAATTTGCCATAAAATAAACCTTTTATTTTCTACCTTCAATTATATAATAATGATGTTTTAAAAAATGTCAACCTCAATATGACAATTAAACACTTTTAATATTAAAATATTTGTTATATAATATACCCATAAATATTAAATAGGAGAGGGATATGGAAACATTATCAGCCATTGAAGGAATAATTACAAAAGTTATCGGGCCGGTTATTGACGTTGAATTTCCGTCAGGAAATTTACCCGGAATTTACACCGCACTAAATATATTTACACAAGATGGCAAAAAAATCGTTACCGAAGTAGAACAAATGCTTGGCTCTAATAAAGTTAGAACGGTTGCAATGTCATCTACAGATGGTCTTAAAAGAGGTATGAAGGTTGTTAATACGGGTGAGCCTATTAAAATTCCTGTTGGTAAACCGATATTAGGAAGAATTTTAAATGTTATTGGTCAACCTGTAGATGAAATGGGAGATATTGTAACTGAAAATTATCTTCCTATACATAGGGAATCTCCAAGATTGACTGATCAAAACACAGAAATAGAAATTCTGGAAACAGGTATTAAAGCTAATTTTCAGTTACAATATC
>ERZ842401.7480-NODE-7480-length-11156-cov-48.503738_pt1 | contig 11156 bp, 4 predicted proteins | sample MGYA00521270_ERZ842401 | MGnify/ENA primary metagenome ERZ842401 (study PRJEB31892, sample SAMEA3878208) | bioreactor metagenome | biome: Moose rumen | place: Sweden | collected 2011-10 | study: EMG produced TPA metagenomics assembly of the PRJEB12797 data set... | reverse complement strand
TGCCTAAGAACAACTAATCGTATGCTGGCATTACGCTAATATCAGAATAATGTGGGGCGGCAATCCGCCGCCTCACATTTCCTGAAAAGATTAGCGGGCGCTAAAGGGCTATAGCCCCAATAAGCCTTATAGGCCCCATGAGGCCTAAGTAATAATAAAAAGAACAGGATATGCGAAAGTACCTTTGTGGCATGCTGCCTGTGGCAGCGCTGCTTTTAGCGGGATGTACGCAAGACGATGTGGCACTCAGTGATGCCACACCCGCCAAGGCCGTAGCCATCACTTTCGCCTGCTCTGCCGACGATGACGCCGGCCCCTCTGCCACCCGTGCGGCCAACGGCTACACGGGCGTTATCAATAAAGAGAACAACGAACTCTACTACACCGGCTTTGGTGTCTTTGCCGCCCAGAGTGCTGACGGCAAGCCCGACCTGATGTATAACCAGCAGGTGGAGTATGTGTTCCGGCCCGACTCCCCCATCGAAGCGGGCTACTGGACCTACACGCCCCTGAAGTACTGGCCTGCTGACATCAGCGACTGCTACCTCTGCGCCTACGCCCCTTACGTCGACATGCCCTCCAGCCCCCTGCCCTCTGGCACCACGGGCATCACCGGCATGTCATCTAATGACGACACCACCCCCTATCTTGTTTATACGCGCGCGAGCCATCCTGAAGACAACGTCGACCTGCTCTGGGGCTACTTCAAGCCAGAAGAGCGTGCCGTAGCCCGTCTGCAGATGCATCATGCCCTGGCCCGTCTGCGCCTTAACCTCACGCTCACCAGCGACGTGCCAGCTGGCACGAAGGTGCTGTTGCGCCAGGTACGCCTCAGCGGCACGATGGCCCAGACAGGCCACCTCGTGCTCTCGGGCCATGCCACCAACGCCGCCGGCAAGCTCATCCCTACCTGGACTGACCAGACCCTTGCAGCCACCACCATCGACGTCTATGCCGACCCGGAGAACCACTCCGACAGCTACGGTGTCGTTGCCGAAGGACTGCGCTATGTCGCCGACCTGCCCTACGCCTGGCAGCCCGCTGGTCTGACGAAGAACCAGCAGGTCAACGTACTCTGCATGGGCGACTATCCCAGCTTTGTCTACCTGATACCGCAGGGCGGCGAGTTTGCCCTCGACTGCACTGTCTACTACACCCTCGTTAAGAGCGATGGCACCACTGAGCATGGCCTGCGCAAGACCGACTCTCCCGCCACGCTGCCCTCGCTGAATGGCAACACCACCTACGACCTGAACCTAAATATTTCGCTGACATGAAGAGACTGGTGAAGACACGGCTTATGGGGCTTATAGGGCCTATAGGGCTTATAAGTCTTATAGGGTGTGCGAGCGAGCAGACGGAGGGCGGCCAGGACATGGCACGGCCCATCGCCTTCAGCACATACGCCATGCAGCCAGTCACCCGTGCCGACTCGTCGATGATGGCCACCGACGGCATTCCCGGCGGTGCGAGCATCGGCGTCTATGCCTACTACCACGACGGCCCCGCTACCTGGAGCGATGCCGCCCTTCCCAACTTCATGTTCAATCAGCAGGCCACCAACCAGGGCCTCGACCAGCCCTTCAGCTATTCGCCCCTGAAATACTGGCCCAACGAGGAGAGCGACAAGCTCTCGTTCATAGCCTACTACCCCTATGTGGCCAGCGGCACTGCCCATGGCATCACACCACAGCTCACCAATGCCGATGCTGGTCTGCCCACCTTCCTCTTCCAGGTGAACAGCAACGTGAAGTCGCAGGTGGACTTCATGGTGTCCGACCTGCTGCCCAACCTGCCCGAGAGCCGCGCCCTCGACGATGCTCCCGGCACCCCCTTCAACAACCTTACCATCACCGACCGTGTGCGCTTCATGTTCCGCCACGCCACGTCGAAGATAGAGTTCCGCATCACCGTCGACGACGATGTGCGCCAGGACCTCGCCTACTTCACCCTCAACTCGCTCGCCCTCACCAACATCTGCAATGAGGGCCTTCTCACCCCCACCTATACAGCCGGCAGCGGTTCTGCCGCTGGCACCACTACCCTCAGCTGGGTCACCACCTGGTCCGGCCATACCACCGCCTCTACCACCGACTACTCCTGCAAGACCACCGAGGCCTACCTGCTCCTGCCCCAGCAGCTCAGCGACGCCGCCCAGCTCACCATCAGCTACGACCTGGCCTTCAAGAGCGACGGTACCACCTATACCTACGACGCTGCGGGCAACCTCATCCCCACCAGCCAGTACGTCTACCCCAATCGCACGGCCTCCATACAGCTGAACACGCTGAAGCCCGCCGGCAGCAGCACTGCGCTCGACGAGTGGCTGCCCAACCACCACTATGTCTACACCATCCACCTGGGTGCCCACCGCATCGAGTTCACCGGTCAGGTGGCCGAATGGGGCGAACAGGTGGCCATAGATGGTATCAAAGTAGACCAGATGATAGAATAAGAAAAGCCCTATATAGAAGACAATGATGACACAGGCCACACATACAGCCCATCCGTTGCTGACAGCCCTGCTTGCCCTCCTGCTGTCAGCAGCCTGCTCCGAGAGCGTCTCCGACGTTCCCGCCTCTGGTGTGCAGCCTGTGCCTATGGCCTTCAGTGCCCGCATAGCCGACATCACCACCCGTGCTGCCGGTGGTGGCGAGCTTACCGACGCCCTGCTCAAGGCCCAGGGCTTCGGCGTCTACTGCTGGTACACCGGCAGCGACGCCTTCACCACCCCCCTACCCACCACTGCCCGTACTGGCAGCACCCAGCCCTACGAGCTGCTCATGCGCAACCAGCAGGTAGTGTGGGATGCGGTTTTGCCGCAGCCTCAGTGGGTCTACTCCCCCACCAAGTACTGGCCGCAGGACCCCAACGAGAAGCTCACCTTCCGTGCCTACGCCCCCTACGCCAGCTACCTCGTCACCGACGCTTCCACCGGCATGCCCCAGCTGCCCGTCGTGGTCGCTGCCGACGACTATCACAACAACACGCAGCACGACCCCCTCTGGGGCACGGGCGTCACCGATGCTGCCGACACCCGCTATGGCGAGCACTACACCGACATGACCTATACCACCAGCAGCCACCGCACCACGCCCGGCCTCACTGCCGACGACACTGCCGACGGCTACATCCACTGGTACTTCCACCACGGCATGGCCAAGATAGTGTTCCGCGGACTGCTCGACGCCGAGAGCAACGATGAGAGCGTCACCATCACCAGCATCAGCCTCACGCCGCTCTACAACCAGGGCCTGCTCGACCTGAGCAGCCCCACGGCCTCGGCCACCGACAAGCCCACCTGGGACGAGCGCAGCGGCAGCATGGAGGTAACGCTCTTAGGCACCGACCTTGCCGACGCCACCATCCGTCGTATCGACAAAGGCGGCTGGACTCAGCTTACCACCGACGACCGCGGCCTGCTCATCATACCCCGCGACTTCAGCGGCACTAACACGCCGCTGACGCTCACCGTCACCTTCACCACCCCCGATGGTCGCGAGGTGGTCATGGCTACCGACATCACCGAGCATCTGCGGGGCAACACCGTCTACACCTTCAGCATGACCGTGAGCAATGCCCTCAGCGTGGCGATACAGTCGGTGAATGCCGCCTTCACGCCCTGGGCCGAGCAGACAGACGACCATGAGTTGTATAACTGGTAATGAAATATCTACCGCAATGACCGAAGCACAGCTACATACCAGCAAGCAAGCAAGGGCTATAGGACATATAGGGCATATAGGCCTTATAGGGCTTATGGCTGTGCTGGCAAGTTGCTCTGCCGACCACAGCGAAGAGCCGCGCGCCACCCTCACCATGCAGCTGCAGCCCAGCGTTGCCGGCTATGAGGAGGTGGTGCGGCAACCCACCACCCGCAGCTGGACTCCACCTACCGGTTTCTATCCCTATAGCAGCATGGCCAGTTGGTTCCCCTCGCAGGAGAATATCACCAACCGCAACATCGGCATCTATTTCACCCGCGGAACATCAGCCGACCTCACAGGCCAGTTCATCTACGTCGCGAGCAAGGACGAGTGGTGGACCACCATCGAGCTGGAGCAGTCTGGCGTCATCGGCAATACCTACTACCTCTATGGCTACGTGCCCTTCGACCGCAGCATCACGACCACCCTCACCCCTCCTGCTGGCGGTTTTTCCGCTGGTGCCACGCTCACGCTGAGCGGCCTGCCCACGGTGACACCTACCGAGGTCTGCGTGGTAGTTGGCGTGAAGAAAGGCAGCAGCGCCGACAACGACGGCGGTATAAAACTCGGGCAGTTCGATTATGAGTTGAACAGCGGCGACAACAACTACGTGTTTCTGCTCTTCGACCACATCTACTCAGCTCTGCGCCTGCGCATCAATGTCAATGAAGACTACAACGCCCTGCGCACCATCAGGCTGAAGCGCATGACGCTGACCCCCTATGAGGGCGACGCCGCCGTGAAGTCTGCGACCACGGCCACCGTCAGCCTGTCGGCCAATCCCGATGGTCTGTCGCCCATCAACAGCATCACCTTCACCCCCGACGCTACCAGCGCCGACGTCGATGAAGTCGTGCTGTTCGAGCCTGCCGAGGGCACCGACGGCATCGACCTGACCACCACCTACACCGACTTCTGTGGCAACTTCATGCCGCAGGGCATCACCAGGTTCAAGCTGGTCAGCGAGTACGATGTCTACGACAAGCAGGGCAACCTTGTCCGCCCAGACCAGCGTGCCGAGAACAAGCTCGACATTGCCACCCTGTTTCCCCCTGCCAGCCAGTTGATGCATGGACGCATGTTCACCCTCAACCTGACAGTCAACCCCACCTACCTGTATGTGCTCTCTGAGCCAGATTTGCAGTTTGATTATTAAGTAATGAGATATAAGTCTGATAAGTCTAATAGGTCTAATAAGCCCGATATGCTGAAGACGGTCTGCCAGACTGTGCTGGCGGTGCTGCTGACCATGTTGCCCCTTGGCCTCATGGCGCAGGCCCGCATTGGCGGCAATATCTATGGCGGCGGCAACCAGGGCAATGTGGAGGGCAACTCTACCGCCACCATCTACGAGGGCGACCTGAACGATGTGTTCGGCGGCGCCCGCATGGCCAATGTGGGTGGCCGTGCCTTCGTCAACATCGACGGCGCCCATGCCTCAGGCTATATCCTCATCAACCATGTCTATGGCGGCAATGACATCGCCGGCACCATCGGCTCGTCGACCGTTCCCACCGAGCTGACCAAGGTGGGCGAGGGTGTTACGATGAACCACGTCACCGACAGTTGGAACGCCTTTGTGCGCACCAGCTCCACCCAGCATGTCGACTCTACAGGCGAAGCAGGCCACAAGACCAACACTACTGGTGTCTACATCGGCCAGCTCTTCGGCGGCGGCAACGGCGACTACAGCTACTCCGACAGGAAGGCCAACGACAAGTACGATGTCACCGTTGATGGGATGACCATCGAGGTGGACAACAAGCCCGAGTTGGCCCGCACCTATATCGAGATTGTGGGCGGCTCCATCGTCAATGCCTTCGGTGGCGGCAACAACGTCACCGTGACCGACAGCACCGTCATCTGCGTCGACAACCCCAGCGATGTGGTCAGCAGCGTGAAGAAGGACGGCCAGAACCTGCTGGAGAGTGAAGACCGCCTCATCGCCATGAGCCTGAACCCCGGCTACTCCTACGCCACGAGCGACGCGTTCCAGATAGGCAGCTTCTTCGGTGGCAACAACAAGGCCGAGATGAAGATCCGCCCGCGATGGAAGCTCCTGAACGGCAGTATCCGCAACCTCTACAGCGGTGGCAACAGAGGCGACATGTCCAGCCCTGAGGGTCTGCTGCTGCAGATTCCTGCCTACTCGAATATCGTTGTCGACAACCTTTATGGCGGCTGCCGCATGGCCAATGTCATACCGAGAGATGCCTTGGGCCGCGAGACCACGGCCAGCAGCATCAGCGCCGACGACGACGGCAACGCGCTGTTCATCCCTGGCGGCTTTGCAGCCCGCAGCCGTGTGCTGGGCGGCGACGTCAACAATGTCTATGGCGGCAACGACATCACGGGCACCGTCTCTGGCGGCAGCACCGTCGGCATCTACACCTCCGTCCGTGGCAATGTCTATGGCGGCGGCAACGGCTCCTATCCCTACACCGACAATGCGACTCTTAAAGACGACCCCACCTACGGCGACTTCTACTATACCATTCCCGAGGGGAAGACCTCGGTCCAGGCCCTCAACGCCTACCGCCCACATGCCGAGCAGGTGTCCATCTATGTGGCCGGCACGTCAGAAGCTGAGAAGACCATCGTCCATGGTTCCATCTTCTGTGGAGGCAACAGCGCCTCGCTGTCATCGGCAAAGACCAACCCGAAGGTGGAGCTGAAGGTTGGCTCGCATGTCATTGCCGACAATGTCTATCTCGGCAACAACGGTGAGCACATGGTGGAGACCAACGAGAAAGACGACACCCACTATATAGAGGGCGTGCTGCGCACCTACAGCAAGACACTCCAGGAGGTAGACCCCGTCAGATATGCTGGCAACACACAGCCGTTCAGCACGCTGCCCATGACCGATTCCATCACCTTTTCGCAGTACATGGAAGGTGCCGTCATGACGCTGATGCCCAGCGTGGTGTTTGCCAAGTTGGCTAATAACGACCCCTCCGACTATATCCCCTATAGCTCCTACTTCGGCTCCATCTTCTGTGGTGGCAATGTGGGCAGCATGAGGGTAGATAACAGGAAGACAACCCTCAATTTCTCTGAGAGCATCATCGTCTATGACAAGGTGGTGGGTGGCTGTAACAATGCCAATGTAGCGCAGTCGAGCTTCAACGCCACCTACGAGGGCGGGCTCATCGGCACTCCCGAGGCTGTCACCGGCGACAAGCTGGAGCTGAACTTCCGCGGTCTGAAGATACAGCCCCGGCGCTGGATTGTTGAGCGCGACGCAGACTATAACATCGTCTACCGCGACGATGACGGCCAGGTCACCACGGCCGACCTTGGCCACGTGACCTATCAGAAGGATGGCGGCGGCAATGAGCTGGAGTGGAACACCGTCTCTTCCGCGACAAAGAAGCAGACACGCCCCGTCACCTCAGGCACTGGCTCGACCACCGCTGCCGACCTGGACCGCCGTCTCTTTGGCGGTAACATCTATGGTGGCTGCTACAACAGCGGCCACGTCAACGGCAATGTGGTCATCAATATGGACGCCTCGGTCATCGACCGTCTGGGCGAGCATGCCGTGTTCGACCAGGTAGAGCAGGAAGGTGGCGAGGCCAAGCTCTATGGTCACGACAGCTACAACATCACCCAGCGAGTCTCTGGCGTGCTGCTCGACAAGCAGGGCATGGACGTGCTCGGCTCTGCCCTCAACGTCTTCGGTGGCGGCTACGGTATGGATAGCGAGATATGGGGCAGCACCACCATCAACCTCAATGCCGGCTACACCTTCCAGCTCTTCGGCGGCGGCGAGCAGGGCGTCATCGGAAAACCCAACGACCCGGAAGACAGCGGCTCGCTGTCGTACACCTTCAACGGCAAGACCTACCGTTATAACCCCAAGTACAGCTGCACCATCAACCTGAAAGGCGGCTACCCCGGCGTGGCCCGCGATGCCGATGGTGATCACGCCAACATGGCCGCTGCTGAGTTCCTCTATGGCGGCGGCTTCGAAGGCCCCGTCTGCGGCAACACCATCGTCAACCTGGGCGATGGCCGTGTGTTCAACTCCTTTGCCGGCTCGTGCAATGCCGACATCCTGGGCCATACCGAGACCTACGTGGGTCGTCAGCCGACAGCTGACGGCACTGGGTTCGAGGCAGGCTTCCCCTACATACGCGACCATATCTACGGTGGCAACGACCTGGGTGGCGAGATCAAAGGCTCGAAGGACTTCACCGCCAGCGTCAAGTCCACCGACCTGCCCTACGTTCACGGCTACACCAAGCCCGAGGGCTCAGCCACCGGCACCTCGCCCGTGCTCACCGCCTCGGCCTATACCGAGTATGTGCAGGGCCGTGTTGATTACATCTTCGGTGGTTGCTACGGCGACTACGACTACAAAGACCGTGAGCTTGCCGATTATACCTACGACAACGGCCTGAGCAAGGAGGGCTTCACCAAGCCCCGCATGGGCAACGCCTTCGTGAACTTCCGTCCCAACACGTACGACCGCAATGTGGTGAAGCGCATACACGGTGCCGGTCAGGGCCATCTGAAAGGCATCGGTGTAGACTCGCTGCAGAACAGCAGCTACATCCTGATAGACATCCCGAGCGATGCCAAGACGACCTATCAGACCCTCGATGTCTTCGGCACAGGAGCCTACAGCGGCATCGGCATGGGTGTCGACTCAGCCACCGTGGCTGCCGCCCCCGACCGCTACTCGGCCATCATCGACCTCTTCCGCGGCGTCATCAACAATGTCTATGGCGGCAGCTATGAGGAGGGCTTTACGCGGAGGGCTATCGTCAATGTGCCCCGAGCATCCACCATCAAGGTGCAGAACCTCTTTGGCGGTGCCTTTGGTGCCGACCCGCTCTATCCCTGCGATGTCTACGAGGCCCAGGTCAACTATCACAGCGAATCGGCCACCGTTGCCCACAATATATATGGTGGCAACAACAACGCCGACCGTACGCTCTATGGTCAGGTGAACATCGACGCGCCCGTGTGGCAGGACAAGGCCTCGGGCTATCTGGCCAAGGTGTTTGGCGCCGGCTATGGCCAGGACACCTGGTCGCAGTACACCGAGGTGAACCTTCTTGACGGTGCCCAGGTCTACGAGGTCTATGGCGGTGGCGAGAAGGGAAAGGTCATCAACGTGCCGTCGCTGCTCATGTGGCAGAAGAACGAGAAGACTGCCGGTCGAGACCTCGACCTCAGCATGCCGGGCTATTTCGAGTGCGGACTCAACCACGACGTGCTGGTCCACGAGACCCGTCTTGGCGGCAAGTACAACACCAACGTACACATCAACGAGGGCGCCACCGTCGTCAACTATGCCTATGGTGGTGGTCTGGGCGACACTGAGATACCCTGCTCGGGCGATGTGATGGGCACCTCGTATATCGACCTGCTGGGTGGCAAGGTGCTCAAGGACATCTATGCTGCCGGCACCTCTGGCGCCGTGAGAGACTCGCTGGGTGTTACCAAGGATGGCTTTGAGCATACCGACGGCCAGCATGTCAACGGCTTCACCGCCAGCAGTAACGCCTACATCGAGGGTGGCACCTGCCGCAATGTCTATGGCGGCGGATGGGAAGGTGCCGTGGGCTATCATAGTGGTAGCATAGAAAACCCATACACCGACGACATACCCGGCGAGACCCATGTCGTCATTGGCAAAATCGACGGCGCCAGCTTTGTCGATGGCATACCCGCCATCGAGCGCAATGCCTACGGTGGCGGCGAGGGCGGCGCCGTCTTCGGAACGACCAACATTACCCTGAACCGCGGCTACATAGGCTACCGCTACTTCGAAAGCAAGGCGCTTGCCGATGCTGATCATGTAGCCTTTGCCAATGAGGTTCAGAACACCACTGCCGACCCTGATGACATTCCTACTGATGTCGCTGACGGTGGCGGCTGTTATCAGGAGAAGCTGCACGACGAGACCTGGAAGGGCGACGGCACCAACCGCCTCAATGACAGTGGCAACATCTTCGGTGGTGGCTATATTGACAACAGCAGTGTCGACCAGACCAACGTCTTGATGCTGGGTGGCGTGGTGCGCAATGCCCTCTTTGGCGGCGGCGAGATTGCCGCCATCGGTCGTGGTGTCATCACGGCCAGCGGCACCAACAACTCCGTGCGCACGCTGAAGGGCATCTATAAGGCCGGCCATACCAGTGTGAAGCTCTACGATGGCCAGGTGCATCGCAACGTTTTCGGTGGCGGCCGCGGCTACAACAACCTCGGCGAGGGCGGCACGCTCTACTCCGACGGCTATGTCTTCGGCCAGACCGAGGTGGATATCTACGGTGGCGAGGTGGGCACTGACGAGGAGTTGGAGAACGGCAACGGCAACGTCTTCGGCGGTGGCGACATCGGCTATGTCTACAGCGCCTACGAGGAAGACGGCAAGCTCTATGTAGGCATCAAGGACGGCAGCCGCTATGACGATAACTACGAGGGCTACTACTACGCCTACCAGATGGGCGACAACCACTATATTCCTGCCAATTATGTATATAGTCTGACTGACCCGAACTGGCTGATGGAAGACGGGGAGTATATCCTCACCGAGGACTGCAAGGTGCTCATTGAACCCCATGCCAAGGTGAACGACATCCGTGTGCTCATCGACATCAAGGACAAGCAGATGGTCAATGGCGTGGAGCAGACGGTCATCCTCTATTCCCGGGGAACCAGTATGTCAAACGAGCAGTTCGCAGCCCTGCCTCAGTACATCCGCGACACGCTGACGATAAACACTCATTACGCGCCGGTCACGTCGGTCACCATAGGCAAGCGAACCTACGTGCCGGGAGAGTATGTCGAGACCGATACGCTCAACACCATGCAGAACAAGAATGCCGACATCAGCCGGTGGAGCTGTCTCGACACCCGTGGCATCATCATCCACAACGCCATCTTCGCCGGTGGTAACACCTCGTCCGGCTCGTCGAAGGTCTATGCCAATGCCACCTCTATCTTCGGCAATGCCACGGCCTCTGTCCACGACATCTATCACCGCGACCTCATCACCGTGGGCACTGGCCACACCGGTGGCCTCTATGGTGACGGCAACCTGACCTTCGTCGATGGCTACCGTTGCCTGAACATCACCAACTACGGCACCGACTACTACACCATAGAGAAGGAAATCAACATCGACCAGTATCACGCCCTGCCCGAACGCGAGGCCGCCTACTACGAGCTGCGCTACAAGTGCGAGAAGAGCTGCGTCGACAAGGACGGCACGCGCTATACGCCGGCCTCAAGCGACGGTCAGACCGCAGCCTCTACCATCAGTGCCGACGACCTCATCACCCTGTTCCAGGGCATCTATTTCAATTCGTCCGGCGACACGAAGGCCCTTTCTGAGAGCGATGACAAGACGGGCTGGACAGCACTGCTCAAGGTCGACGGCACGCCCGACCCCGCCTTCTGGACTGAGAACGGTGTCTGCTCGCGCTATGCCGG
>ERZ842401.7479-NODE-7479-length-11157-cov-22.722482_pt1 | contig 11157 bp, 15 predicted proteins | sample MGYA00521270_ERZ842401 | MGnify/ENA primary metagenome ERZ842401 (study PRJEB31892, sample SAMEA3878208) | bioreactor metagenome | biome: Moose rumen | place: Sweden | collected 2011-10 | study: EMG produced TPA metagenomics assembly of the PRJEB12797 data set... | reverse complement strand
CGCAGCAGGTTAAACTTCTATTGCCTAAGCATGACACAGTTCATCTGACGGCCTCTAAAAAACAGTATTGCAGGAAGCATCAGTGCCAACAACTTCAAATAGTTTCTCCTGATGTAACACCTTGCACCATTCTCCTCTGTAAATGTGACACCATATCCCGTTAAGAACACAAACACTGGAACGCCTATCCATCCCAAATGCGAAAAGAATTCGGCTGCAAGGTTTTCACCAGAAATCAACGTGCTAAAGAAGCTGTCGGCGTTGCCACTAACAAACGACATTTCGTTCTCTCTGGAAAATCCCCATAGTCTGAGATGCAAGAAATTGTGAAGCACGATGAATGCTATGGCAACTCCGCGCAGCACCAGAGAATTGTCTTTCGACAATAACGATTTGATCATATACTCCAATTACAAATGTTTAGGTCTTCTATCCTTTTCTGAAGGCGGGGTCATATAATCGGGGCCGAACTTGTCTATCAGACACTGATGATAGGCTTTGGTAATATAGGCTTTAGTATCTTCAAATGACACTTCCATCACCTCCTTCAGGACATCTTTATCGTAAAGTTTTGGAACATCGCCAAAGTCTGTATTGTAACTGGCTTTCTTTTCTGTATCTTTTCCATTAGATCTTTGCATTAGCCAGTTGTATAAACAAACCTTCTGTTTCCTCGTCATTAGCGTTCCTGTCACATAAGAAATAAAAGTAGCTGTTCGATACAACAGGTTACCCTTCTTGAAACGAGGCTTTGTCTTCATCATTCCTTGGGCAAATCGAATTTCCAGAACTCTGATTTTCCTTGCAAGCCTTCCGTCTGGTGCATTGTCTACGACAAAGACATCCATTGTTGGTTTATGCCCATCAGTTCCCTTATCTTTTAGACGAATCCTGTCAATCCACAGGGCTTTCGGAGTCCCATGCTCATATACAAGCTCATTACTGATTTTTAAACTCCTTAGCCTCTCATAATTTTGTCTGTCAAGCATCACGTCCAGATCGTCATCCCACGGGATGAACCCTTTATGACGTACTGCGCCCAGCAAGGATCCCCAGTCAAGACTGTACTTGATATTTTTCGCAACACATAGTTGATGGAACGCTTTCAGAAGTGCCAAGAGTTTCTTTTGCATTGCTAACGTTCCGTATCGATTGTCTGTATCCATATCATATTTTACTACTAACAATTCTTAGTACATCCTCAAAACACTTCATCTCGCCAATCTCTTCAGGCTCCAAACTGATGTCGAAGACCTCTTCCAGTTCTGCTATGAGGTTTAGCTGGCCCATGGAGTCCCACGCTTCACAATTATTCTGAGAAACACTTCTGTCTACTGTGGCCAATTCAAAAGTTTCTCGTATAATTTCCAAAATCTTTTCTTCCATTTCTCTTCACTTGATTATTATATGATAATACTCTTCCGTCTCTAGATTAGCATCTGCCAATGAAATGTTATATCGCTTTGTCCCATCAGTTTCTTCCGATAGGACAGAAAAGCCATTCTTATCAAAGAAATCAGCCACCTGTCCATTTTTCAAAGTCGGCAAGAAAGAAGCTTTGATACTATCAAACCCTTCTGAGCGAAGTTGATGGAGAACTCTCTTCAGAAAAGCATGTTCTATCCCCTTCCCTAAAATGCGACAACTTAGCAAAAAAGTGTCAATAACATTCCCTTTGACTATAATACAACCAGTGATACCACTATCACCAAACTTATCAGCTACGCTCAGGCACCAGATTCTCCAACCTTCTTGCAGGAATTGCCGGATATCTGCATCTGTATAGCGCTTCGTGGTCAGGTTAAACTGGTTTGTCTTTTGTGTCATCTGAGCAATACGGGGAATATTAAACTCATTGGCAGTTTCGATAGTCATCTGAATATCAAGCGAACGTAAAAATTCCGTCAAGTCGCCATAGCTCTGTCGTTGCTGTGCACGTTGGGCATTCGCTTTATACTGTTCCGTTTTCTTCTTATCCTCACTGGTCACAGAATACACGCGGAAATACTTATCTACAATCTCTTTGAAGAATGCTGGCAACTCATAAGGCTGTGCTGGAAACTCTGGAACCTCCACCATTGGCAGCATCTGTCTGATTAATTCCCGTTCGGCAGGATTGTCATCCACAAACACCATGCTATCAAGACCTATATTTAGCTCTTCTGCCAAAGCTTTGATGTTGGTGGCCTTGTCTGTCCAATTGATGCGCCAAGTAGCAAAATGCTCCTTCTTCAGCACCATAAACGGGTTCTTTTCCCATGCTTTCAACACATCCTCCTCATTATTCTTTGAGCAAACAGTGAGAATTACACCACTCTTACTCAACTCCAGCAATGCTTCTTGGAAATAAAGGAAAGCCTTGCCAGGATAATCACCACCCAATTTGAGACCTTCAATGCCATCCTCACCCAGCACACCACCCCATAAAGTGTTGTCAAGATCAAGTACCAGACACTTCTTCCGTTTCAGAGATATCTCCTCCAATTTCCGTGACCACCATTCCATAAATGGTTTCGCCAGCTTTGGGTTTATGCCCATTTGTGAGATAAACCAAAACTTCCAGTCAAATACGTCCACAGCAGGATATTGCCGCGAGAATTCACGAATGTCTATCAACTTTACATTGGCATTCTCCATCTCTGCCTTCACCAGTGCCAGATTATACTCTGCCACCGCTGACATCAGTTCCGTACCCGATGTAAACGGCACGGAATAGGCGTTCTCGTCCATCGGCAGCACTATGAACGTTTTGGTTTTATCCACTTGTTCCAACACAAACTGTAGTTTCTGGGCATACCCCTTGACTTCAGCACACAGTCGTTCCATGTCATACTTCACTGGCAGCTGGTAGAACCACACATAGCCATCCACATCCGCCGGGACGTAAGAGATGTCATCATACCCAGAAAAGGAGTAGCTCCTTGGAAAGAACCGCTCCACGGTGTTGTTTCTATAAACAAACATTAAAGGGAAACAAAATTTTTAGAGTCACATCCTTTAGATGTAACCAACCATATTAATAGCAAACTGTTTTTCAGTGAATAATCACCTGCCTGTAGGCAGTATGGGATTTTCAGTCAGATAGGAATCAATATACCCCAAATACTCCGTAATAGAAATCTCCTCATCCTTCAGGTGGTGAATCGTCATGTAGTCAGAGAAACTACCGTAGAAATCATTATATTTGTACCAAATGTCAGAGGAAGAATATGCCATAATTCCTTGGGGGAGGTCACGATTTACCACAATCCAACGGCGGAATTCCAAAATAAGGGTTTCAGGATTGTCTAAATGTGGTCTCACATCCCAACCATTGATATCCGACAAAGCTATCTTCAACTTATATGGCTCGTTCTCAAAAATCAGGAACACCTTTTCATCACCTCCTATTCCATAATCAAGTCCTAACTCAAAAGGCATATTCATCCTATAGTATTCACCTTCTTTGTCTGACTTCATCTTGGACAAATCGTGAACACTATATTTCGCATCCCTCATCAAAGCAATGATTCTGGAAAGCCTGTTTGACTTGGAATCCAAATCTGATGAAGCTATCTTGACTTCAAGCCCATAGAATCTTGATACAAACAATAGCGCTCTCAAAAGAGGGAGATACTCGTTGTCAAAGGGACAATTTATGAAAATGGCATTCTCTTTCATTGAGTTGACTTTTATCCTCGGGGAGGAAACGGGTCATTGCCATAGCTTCGGCGGTCTGCAATTCTACCATCCATATTATGGATATACAACTCCAGACGTTCACTTTTTCCGACTCTTCTTCCATAATCTATAGCATCAGCCTTCGAACCGAAGACCTTGCTCGCTCTCATGGAGCCTTCTCTTCTAACTTTCCATTCTCCTTGAGAATGCACAACATGCAGATTTTTTGGCATAACTTCAATGTATAATAATTCTACACTGCAAATATACGCATATTTCCATAATCTTCCAAAATATTCTTCCTTTTTTTGAAAGATTTAACCATGAAATATGTAATTATTCTGAAAGAACCGTTCGCGGTGTTCTTAATCAATTATCTCCGCAGGCTCTTCTACCAACTCTATCAGTCCAATGTTTTTGTTAAAGAAGAATGCAACACGCGACCCTCTGAAAGCTACAGCCTCCGCAGGTCTGCTTACCATTACATAGCATTCTTTACGCAACTTCATGGCAGCCTCATCTATATTCTCCACAACATAACAAGTATGGTAAGGTGTCACGCCATTCTTCGCCAATGTCTTGCATACAGGAGAGGTTTCATCCACAGGGGCTAAGAGCTCCACCGTAGGAAAGCCCTCTCTTGTCAGCCAGCATATATTCACATTCTGGACAGGGTCAAAGACAATGTCACTCATCCTATAGCCCCCCTCTTCATAGATAGCAGCCGTAGCATTAATACTATTCACGGCCACCCCTATGTGATGAAACTTAAACTCTGGTAACATTGCTATCAGTATTCAATAATGGGAGAAATCTTACACCCATGAAACACTACCCGAGCCGTTCCCCAACTTAGACCAGCTCCAAAGCCACTCATCACCACCCGACTGCCATCTTTCAGTTTGTCATACAGCTCCGATACGATGGTCAACGGAACAGATGTTGAACTAGTATTTCCATACTTTTGTATACAATAAGGCACTCTCTCCTTATCAAACTTCAACTTCTTGACGAAAAAGTCTGTCATAAATTTATTCGCCTGATGGAACACCAACCAGTCTATATCGTCCATTGTCGTCCCAGAAATCTCAACAATTTCCTTGACACTCATGGGCACGCGTTTCATGGCAAAGTTAAACACATCCATGCCATCCATATAAACCTCCAAGCCTGTACGGATATTACCATCCTCTTCAACTTTCTCCACACAGGAGTCTGGCGTTATCATGTTTCTCATACCATCGCGTATGATAACGGCATCTTTGCCCGAGCCATCACTCTTCAAGATAAATATAGATTCCTCAAAGTCGCCTTTCTCCACCAAAGTGGCAGTAGCACCATCTCCATACAAAGGCCAGTCCACTTTATCACGCCTATTCACTATCTTCGAGAATGTCTCGCCATCCAACAGCAAAACACGCAATCCCATATTGGCATAAGCATAGGCTGTGCTCAAGGCAAAAATATAACCGGAACAGCCCAAGCTCAAGTCCATACAAAGTGTATCATTTGACAATCTCAGCCGATGTTGTAGAATCGGAGCTGTGGCTGGTATTCTATAGTCTGCCGTCTGACTCATAAACAATAAGACATCGATACTATTTGGATCAATACTATTATCCTCTATCAACTTTACAGCAGCTTTGTAGCATAAATCAGAGGCACAGACATCATCATCCACCACACGACGTTCTACGACCCCGATGTTTTGGATGGTCTTCTCTATCTCTTCTTGGGGAATCAGATATCCCAGATCCTTATTATACACTATCTTTTTCGGCACACAGGCACTCATCGCCGTGATACCCACATTTTTATATCTGATAATTGCCATAATACTTGATTATTTCAGGGTGAGTCCTCCATCTATCACCATACATTGTCCTGTAAGCCAACGACTTGCATCAGACAGATGAAACAATACTGCATTGCCCACATCCTCCGGCGTTCCCAGCCCAAGTGGATACCTTACTTCTTGCTTCGTGAATGTTTCTTCGTCAATATTGGTGCCTGACAACATTTCAGTCCTGACAATGCCGGGAAGGATAGCATTTACACGAATCTTCTGACCTGACAGCTCAGAGGCCAACACTCTGACAGCAGAGTTGATAGCACCTTTAGATGATGCATATAGCAATGTTCCCTGCACACCCATCACAGACGAAACCGAAGAAATAAAAATGATGGATGCACCGTTGTTTACCAGTTTCTTCTTTAAAAGCATCTGAACTAATATCAACTGAGAGAAATAATTAGTCTGAAACATCCTTTCTATTTTTTCTTTCTTGACAAATTTCACAGGTATAAACTCATTGACACCAGCACAAAGCACTATTCCATCCAAAGGCCTTTGAATCATTCCAACAGTCTCTTTCACCTGGTTCTCATCGTTCAAGTCACATACGTAGATGCGATGTCCAGTACCGGCCAAGGAATCATAGGTCTGTATTAATCGTTCCTGATTCCGTGCCAGTAAGGTCACATGTCCTCCTTGTTGGGCAATCATCTGTGTAAACACTCTCCCCATACCAGAAGAAGCTCCAGTAACAAGTACATGTTTACCTTGAAGTGATAATGGATTCTCCATGTTACAGATGTGATTTTACCGTATCAAACAAATCTTGAAATGTGTTGGCATGTCGCATCTCATCGGCCGTCAGTTCCACATCATATTCATCACTTACCATAGCCATTGTAGCAAGAGCTGTCATTGATGTCCACTCATCCAACTCCCTAAACAAAGTATTAGGTTCTAACGTGCTCATGTCTGTGTCAACAAACACATCTTCAAATTTTTCTATAAATTCCTTTATTTCCATCTTTCTTATATTTTACAATTTTATTCTCTTTGCAGGATTTCCAATATACATAAAACCATCCTGGGGCCTATGCATCATCACGCTATTTGCACCCAAACGCACATGGTTCCCTATTTTTAGATATTGCAAAACTACACTTTGGACCCCCAGGAAGTTCCTGTCTCCGATAGTAACCCCACCTGAAATGTTCACAGAGGGCATTACTACATTGTAGTCGCCTATTTTAACATCATGTCCAATTGGAATATTACCATTGAAAAGATTGAAGTTCCCGATATGGACATTACAACTGACAAGACAGTTCGAACAGAATATATTTCCCTGTCCCAACTCTATACTCTCTCGATCCAAGAAAGTAACGGTTGGGGCAAATATATTTGGGAAATAGACACAAGGATTATGTATTCTACTTACTATTGAATGAATAGCATCAGAGCTACCCACGGCAACAACTACAGCGAGGAGCTTTTCATAACGGTTCAGCCAATCGGTACCACCCAACACCCGACCATATTTGTTTTCCGTTCCCCATAACGACACACTATCATCGATGAATCCTATGAAGTTCCATTCTCGTTTTTTTTCATTAATAAGGCGGAGCAGACAAGCCACTTCCCTTCCTAATCCTCCTGCACCGAATATTGCTATATCTTTCATTATTGTAAAATCAGTGTTATTCGTGTTCAATTATCCCCGTTAAATGCTTCCATCGTCGCCAGACCACCCCCATTGATATCAGTGCGTTTCAATACTTTTAAGACGGTAACCCAGATTATCTTAATGTCTGTCCAAAAACTTACATGCTCCACATACCACACATCCATTTTAAATTTTTCCGTCCAGCTGATGGCGTTACGTCCATGACACTGGGCCCAACCTGTGATGCCCGGACGCACCTCATGGCGGCGAGCCTGTTCTGGGCTGTATAAAGGTAAATATTCTGGCAATAGTGGCCGTGGCCCTATTAGCGACATGTCACCTTTCAAAACATTGATGAGCTGTGGCAACTCGTCAATGCTTGTTGAGCGCACAAACTTCCCAACTTTTGTCAGTCGAGCCTCATCAGGCAACAAATGGCCATTCTCATCACATTCATCACTCATCGTCTTGAACTTGATAATCTTAAAAATCTTTCCATCCTTTCCTGGGCGTTCCTGAAGAAACAGTGCTCCTGCCCCCTTGTTCAAAACGGTCAAGAGTAAATAGACCACCAACAAGACAGGGCTGAGACATATGATTGCTACCAGCGCCACACAAAAGTCCAGCAAACGCTTAAAAAAATGTTGATACATGCGCTCTCACTCTAAATTATGGACCCTTAGACGCCAGTTCTCGCATAAAACAACCTCAAGAAGTCATCCTGCATCTTTTTGCGTTGCCTCGGATGGTAGAGCTCGCTGTAGATGTAAAGATAAATCTTACGGTAGTAAGCGAAGTTAGACACTCGTCCTTTTCAGACCCCAGAATAAGTCTGCGGACTGATGGACAGTTCCTTGCAGACTTCCTCATAGGTACAGTCTGCCAGTGAAGCGTAGTCACTGATCAGACTTCCCAATGCACTTAGAAATGGATCTGAATGTTTCATTTTTCCTAAATAATCGTTAATTCAACCAAATTTATTTAACACTGCTTCCAACATGTCGGAAGCACCCATTAAGTGATTCTTTTTATCTTTGCTCCCGTTATTCACCGTAATGATTACTGCTATGAATCAAGAACATTTCTACTTAGTAAAACGGTCGCTACCCAAGAGCGACATTGACAAACTGTTTGACGAACGCATCACACTGCAAAGCCGGCTACCGCCGCTACAGCCCCTGTTCCGCATGTTCGACACCCCTTGCTTCTACCGTGGCGAGCTGGTGGCCGACTGCGGCAAGGCCAAGAGCGGGAAAACCACGTTCCTGTCTCTCTTGATGGCATGTGCCTTAAAGCCTCAGCAGCTGGCCTTGGAGCGAGTCAGCGAGGAGCCCGTCAAGGTGCTCTGGATTGACACCGAACAAAGCCTGCAGTCTACGCAGGAGATACTCAAGGAACGGGTCTTCTCCTTGACAGACCCCTGTCCGGAAGCTCCGCCACAGAAGAAGGAGGAGGCTCAAGGTGTTTCTTCAACTTTTTTCGACGAACATCTCTATGCGTTCAACCTCCGTGGCATGGGCTATGACGTGCGGCGTAAGATGGTGGAGCTCGCCATCAATACCGTCCAGCCTGACCTGGCCATCATTGACGGCATCAAAGACCTCATGACCGACATCAACGATGCGGTGCAGGCAACGCTCATCATGGAGCAGCTGATGGCATTAGCGAAGGCGGTGAACTGTTGTATGGTCTGTGTGCTGCATCAGAACAAGAGCGAGGCCGACCGGAACATGCGTGGTTCCATTGGTACCGAGCTGACCAACAAGGCTTTCGAAGTGTTCCAGTGTGAGTATCTCGAACGTCATCAGCTGTTCAAGGTGTCACAGACCCTTTCCCGCAGACAGAGAATCAGGCAAGACCTCTACTACAGCCTTTCTGCTGACGGCAGACCCGTCACATGTGATGCCCCCGAGGAGCAGCCGCGTGACGCCTTGGGTCGGTGGGTAAGTACCAAGGCAAAGTCGGAGAACCTGCTGAAGCTGTTCACCGATGCCTTGGAAGGCCGTTCACAGCGTCCCTTCAATGAGGTCATGGCCTGTGCACTGAAGAAGTGCGGCGTGGCCGATGCCAAGACCTACTACCAGCTGTTGGCTGCTGCCGAAGAGCGAGGCATCATCCGGAAAATGCTGCATCCCGTTACGAGAGCCACCTGGATAGCCTTGACCGACGACGGTACGCTGCCTTTCTGACGAATTAATAATTATTTATTTAATTATTTGCCCATAAGGGCAAATTTAATTTAATATAATAATAACCTGCGCGAGACGATGAAACTAAAAGATATTCTTTCGCCCTCCTTCAAGGACTTCCTGAAGCCCTCGCCGCCGATGGTTGTCGTGAAGACCGACTCTGACTTCTGCAGGGAAGTCGTCCAAAAGCGCTTCCTGACCCAGCAGCAGATGCAGCATGCTGCCCTGCGCTATCAGTTAGGCAAGAGCCGCAGTGGCCGTACCATCTTCTGGCTCATCGACGAGCTGGGAATCGTCCGCGATGGTCGCTTAGGTGACACCTGGGTGTCGGGGATGCTGAAAGCCAGAGTGCCGGAGTTTCGGCATTGCTGGCATGCGGAGCACTGTCTCTTTGGGCTCCATCTCATCAGCGAGACCAGCGAGGCGGCTGTTGCCGTCATCGACGCTATGGGCAGCGCGGTCGTCCTGTCCGAGTTGTTCCCACAAATGGTATGGCTGGCACCTGCCTCCTGTTTCACGGTAGACCTGTTGGCACCGCTACAGGGTCGTCAGGTCATCCTGTTCCCTCGTACTGATGCCACCGGCAGCAACTATCTGTTTCATCTCAGTCTCGCCGACACAGCCCGTCGGCATTATGGCCTTGACATCACGGTCAACGAGGTGCTGGAACAGTATGCCACCGCAGACCAGAAGAGCCGTGCCATCGACCTCGTAGGCTATCTCTTTGAAGCGTCGGACCATCAGGCTGCAAACGACCCGAATTCAGCCTTTATACAGTCCGGAATCAGCCTTTATCCGACCCGTAATCAGCCTTTATTCCAATTAAATCCGTTAAGCGTATGAAATCAATGACCAAACAACAGCTGGCCGACAAGGCCGGGGTGAGTCTGAACACCCTCAACCGCTGGTGCAAGCCCTTCCGTCAGGAGCTGGAGTCGCTGGGCCTGCAGCCCAAGGCACGTCTGCTGCCTCCTGTAGTCATCAAGTACCTTGCCGACAGGTTAGGCATCGACCTGTAGTCGCTTTATCTCACTTTATTTCACTTTATCTCACCTTATCTCCCTTATGCCGCCACAGTTCACCACCTGCCCTAACAGATGTCGTACCTTTGCATGGTCGGGGAAAATCCCCGATGAGAGTTGCGAGCAGCGCTTGTCGCGCGGAAGCCGTACTTGCCTCTCTCCATCAGTTTCACTTATCACAAACAGTATTTATGCCAGTATTTGTAAAAGTAACACAGAACAAAAACGAGAAGTCTGCGGCTCACAACAAGTGGTACGGTCGTGTAGTAGCCACCAAGACCATGAGCTATCAGGCACTCTGCAAGCACATGTCGGAGCACAACTCCGTCTATGGTGAAGACGTCTGTCTCGGCGTTGCCAACAAGCTCCAGTCATGTATCCTCGAGCAGCTCTTGGAGGGCAAGAAGGTCCAGTTCGGTGAGCTCGGCACGTTCTACCTATCAGCCAAGAGCAGCGGCGCTGCCAAGGAGGAGGACTACAACCTGGGCGTCAACATTGAGGGGCTGTTCCTCTGCTTCGCTCCCAGCCGTACGGATGTAAACAATCTCTCGTCGAAGATGCTGAAGAAGAAAGCCACGCTAATGAACGTCAAGGACCTGGTCGAGAGCAAGGCCACGTCGAAGAAGGACGAGAGCACAAGTGACAATGAGTCAGCGAACACGGATAACACTACTGGTGGCACCGAAGGTGGCGGAGATGACAATAGCGGTGGCGATGGCTACGGGATTTAAAGTTTAAAGATTAGAGTTTATTGCTTATGAAGAAAGAGACTTGTGCAAAATCCCTATCATATTGACCCCCAGCGACTCATGTAAATTGACCCCCTGT
>ERZ842401.7478-NODE-7478-length-11160-cov-3.575597_pt1 | contig 11160 bp, 5 predicted proteins | sample MGYA00521270_ERZ842401 | MGnify/ENA primary metagenome ERZ842401 (study PRJEB31892, sample SAMEA3878208) | bioreactor metagenome | biome: Moose rumen | place: Sweden | collected 2011-10 | study: EMG produced TPA metagenomics assembly of the PRJEB12797 data set... | reverse complement strand
AGGTTCGTGGGCGACGTGCTGACACTGGGCATTGGGCGTGAGGGCGAACCATACGAAGGCATTGGGCGCGGCATGCTGAATATTGCCGGACTGCCCGTCTACCGCGATGCACAGGGTGGGGTGGGTACGCCGACAAGCGACAATGAGCGCACGAAGATTACGCTTCAGACCCGCCATCTGGTGGTGCTGATTAATGGCTATGACGGCAACGAGCAGCGGGTCGTGGATAATGCCTGCTTCATCCAACAGTTGCTGCGCCAATATGCCGGCAGCAACGGCGGATGCGTGGCTGTATACCGATAACGCGCTGAAAACCAGCGTGCAGGCTTATACTTGTTTTATTGAAAGGACAATGCGGTGGCGGCGGTGGTCTATCTCGATGACCTTCACCATGACGTGCTGATGCAGCTTCACCACGTCGGTGGGGTGGGCAATGCGGCGGTTGGCCATCTGCGAGATGTGCACCAGGCCGTCTTGATGGACGCCAATGTCGACAAAGGCGCCGAAGTTGGTGATGTTTGTCACGATGCCGGGCAGCACCATGCCTTCCTCCAGATCGCCGATGGTCTGCACGCGGCTGTCGAACTCAAACTCCTCCAGCTGTTCGCGAGGATCGCGTCCGGGCTTTTCCAGTTCTTTCATGATGTCGTTCAAGGTGGGCAGCCCCACTTCGCTGGTGACATATTTCTGGATATTCACGCGTGAACGCAGTTCCTTTTGTTCGATGAGGTCTTTTACGGTGCAGCCCTGGTCCTTGGCCATCTGCTCTACGATGGCATAGCTCTCAGGGTGTACGGCACTGTCGTCCAGTGGGTTCCTGGCGCCGGGGATGCGCAGGAAACCGGCACACTGCTGGAAAGCGGCAGGCCCCAGGCGGGGCACCTTCTTCAGCTGGGCACGCGACGTGAAAGCACCGTGTTCGCGGCGATAGTCCACGATATTCTTGGCCAGCGTAGCGCCCAGGCCGCTGACGTATTGCAGCAGATGGCTGGAGGCGGTGTTGAGGTTGACGCCCACAAGATTGACGCAGCTTTCCACTGTCTGGTCCAGCTGGTGCTTCAGCTGTGTCTGGTCAACATCGTGCTGGTACTGGCCCACGCCGATGCTCTTCGGATCGATTTTCACCAGTTCGGCCAGCGGGTCCATCAGTCTTCGGCCTATGGAAACGGCACCGCGCACGGTGACATCCTCGTCGGGAAATTCCTCACGGGCCACTTTGGAAGCCGAATAGACGGAAGCACCGTCTTCGCTGACAACGAAGACGCTGACCTGCTTGCCGCCCTCTCCGGAAAGACAATCCTCCACGAATGCCCTCGTCTCGCGGCTGGCCGTGCCGTTGCCGATGGCGATGGCCTCGACGTGATAGTCTTGCAGCATCTGCTGTATATGCATGGTGGCCTGCATGCGGCGGTTGACTGGGGGATGAGGGAAGATGGCCTCGTGATGGAGCAGATTGCCTTGAGCATCGAGGCATACCACCTTGCAGCCCGTACGGAAACCTGGGTCGATGCCCATCACCCGTTTCTGCCCCAGCGGGGCACCGAGCAGCAGTTGGCGCAGGTTTTCGGCAAAGACACGGATGGCCTCTTCGTCGGCCTGCTTCTTGCTGAGGTTGCTGAATTCAGTCTCTATTGAGGGTTTCAGCAGGCGTTTATAGCAGTCTTCTGCAGCTTCGGCCACCAGTTGCTGGCAGGCGGATGACAGGCTTCCCCCGTTGGGTCTTACCCATTGGTGCTTCAGACGGTCGATGCATTCATCATCGTCGACGGGGTCGATGCTGAGGCGCAGAATGCCATCGGCCTCACCCCGGCGCATGGCTAGCAGACGATGGCTGGAGCAGCGGCGCAGCGGCTCCTTCCAGTCGAAGTAGTCGCTGTATTTGGCCGCCTCATCGCTGTCTTGTTTCGCTTTTACCACCTTCGAGGTGATGATGGCCGTGCGACGATAGCTGCCACGCAGTTGCTGGCGCGAGCGCTCGTCTTCGCTGATGGTCTCGGCAATGATGTCCTGAGCCCCTTTCAGCGCGGTGGCCATGTCGGTGACTTCGCCGACGAGGAAGGGACGCACGGCCTTTTCCAGTTGCTGCTCACGCTGCAGGAGAATGAGCTGTGCCAGCGGCTCCAGCCCTTGCTCACGGGCCACTTGGGCACGGGTGCGTCGGCGGGGCTTGTAGGGCAGATAGATGTCTTCGAGCTCGGTGGCATCCCAGCAGTTGCTGATGCGCTGCTCCAGTTCGGGCGTCATCTTCCCCTGTTCGGCGATGGTCTTCACCACGGTTTCCTTGCGCTTGGCAATCTCTTTCAGTCGCTCGTTCTCGTCGTTGATGGCCGCTATCTGCACTTCGTCTAGCGCGCCAGTACGCTCTTTGCGATAGCGCGAGATGAACGGAATGGTGCAGCCTTCATCCAGCAGCGCCAGCGTGTTTCCTACAGCTTCGATGCTGAGGTTTAGGGCTTCGGCAATGAGCCGGGCTATGGTCTTTTGCTCCATTGTTGCTTTATTCGTTGTCGTGAATCACTTGGCGGACTGCCTCGATGGTAGCATCGAACGGGCCGGTGTGCTCCAGCTTCAGCGTGCACATGGCTGCTGCCAGGCGTCCTGCTTCGTCGCATGAGGCCCCATGGGCACGGGCATAGAGATAGCCGGCTGCGTAAGTGTCGCCACAGCCGGTAGCATCCACTACGCGGCGGGGCGGATAGCCTGGTATCTCATAGAATTTGTCATCGGCATAGATGACGCTTCCGTAGCTGCCCAGGGTGATGAGTACTTCGCGCACCCCCCAGCTGCTGATCAGCCGGGCTGCCCGATGCAGGTCGCGCTCGCCGTCGGTCAGCACGTCGATTTCGTGCTCGTTCACCTTCAGGATGTCTGTGCACTTCAGGACGCGCAGCTTGTCGCGCCAGTCAACGGCATAGACCTTATGGTCGCGTACCTCGCGCAGATAGCCCTGGACATCAACGCACACACGTCCTTTGGAGGCCAGATACTCTACCACCTCAGGGGAAAAGTCGTCCACCAGCAGGGTGCCTAGATGGAACACGTCGGCCTCGACGTCTTTCAGCTGCCCGATGGTGAAGGGTGCAGCTTTTGAGAGTACGCGCTGCTTGCGGTTGTTCATGTTCTCGCCGTACTTGTTTTCAAAGTAGACGCTGGTAGGACTGCCAAGATCGGTGAGGTCGATGCCTGCCTGCTGCAGCCGGCTTATTTCATGCTTCAGGTCGTTGCCCACAGCGGTGATGACCCCAAAGCTGACGTCCTGCGGCAGATGGTGTATAGCCCAGGCCACATAGTAGGCCGTTCCGCCGGCGCAATCTACACCGTCGGGCTGCTGAGGGGTGACAATGCGGTCATGTGTGATATGGCCGATGCATAGAATTTGTTTTTTCATGACTGACTATAAAGGTTTTTGGTGAGCAGGTCGCACACACGTTCCAGATTGAGGCGGTCTGTGTCGTCGAACGTTGCCAGTTCGGTGCTGTCGATGTCGAGAACGCCCACGGGTTCATGCTGATGATTGAAAACAGGGACGACAATCTCTGAGCGGGAGAGACTGCTACAGGCTATATGTCCGGGAAATTGCTCCACATCGGGCACCACGATGCTTTGCTGTTGGGCAAAGGCAGTGCCGCAAACACCACGGCCGTGGGCAATGTGCATACAGGCCACCGTCCCTTGAAACGGCCCAAGGCGCAGTTCGCCCTGGCGCTCAAGATAGAAGCCCACCCAGAACCAGCCGAAGCGTTCTTTCAGGACAGCACTGACATTGGCCAGTATGCTCATTTCCTCGTCCTCGCCTTTTAGAAGTGCTGCCAACTGGGGCAGCACTTCGTTGTAGATTTCCTGTTTTTTGTTCATTCCAATTTTTTGAGTTGGGTAGCTTTTACTTGCGCTTCTTCCAGAGGTTGGTCATGTCCTCCAGCGTCTTGCCCTTCGTTTCGGGCACGAGCTTCCAGACGAAGAGGGCAGCAATCACGCAGATGATGCCATAGAGGCCATAGGTGAACCAGTGGCCGAAGTCATCGCCTTCGCTGAGGTGCATGTTGAACATGGGCACAAAGGTTGACGAGACAATGAAGTTGAAAATCCACTGGAAGGCCACGGCAATGGCCACAGCTGCGCCACGGATGGTGTTGGGGAAGATTTCAGCGATGAGCACCCAGCAGATGGGACCCCATGAGAACATGAATGAAGCACTGTAGACCATGATGCTGATGGCGGTGACCATCTCCATGCCGGCATGTCCGAAAGTGAAGGCAACGCCCAGGGCGCCGACGGCCATGCCCAGCGAGCCGCAGATGAGCAGCGGCTTGCGGCCCAACTTCTCGACGGTGAACACGGCTACTAGCGTAAAGAGAATGTTGACAATGCCCATCATCACGGTGAAGGTCATCTCGTTGTCCATACCCATGTCCTTGAAAATACGCGGAGCATAGTAGAGCACGGCATTGATGCCCACAGCCTGCTGGAACACGCTGAGCATGATGCCGATGAAGATGCACATGAAGCCATAGGTCATCAGCTTTTCCGTCTTCACGGTCATGGTGTCCTTGATGTCCTGTATAATCTGTGCGGCCTTGCTGCTGCCGTTGATGCGCGAAAGAATGCCAAGGGCCTTCTGGTCCTGGCCGATGCTGACCAGGTAGCGCGGCGTCTCAGGTACGAAGCAGATAAGCAGGGCGAAGAGTCCGGCGGGAACAGCCTCGGAACCGAACATGTAGCGCCAGCCCGTGGCAATGGTCCAAGGATCGCTGCTGCTTGACACTGCGTAAACGCCCTTGCTGATTTCGTCGAGTACAGGGTTGGAGTGCCCGTTCAGGATGATGAAGTTCACGAAGTAGACCACCAGCTGACCGAAGATGATAGCGAACTGGTTCCATGAAACCAGCATGCCACGGATGTTGCTGGGAGCCACCTCGCCAATGTACATCGGGCAGATGGCAGAGGCCAGGCCCACGCCGATGCCGCCGATGACACGGTAGATGTTGAACATGATAAGCAGCGAGTAGGTTGGAGTGCCATGCTCAAAGAACAGGAACTCGGGCTCCATGGAACCCAGCGCCGACACGAAGAAGAGCAGGCCGGAAATGATGAGCGACTTCTTGCGGCCCAGGTGTGTGGCCAGCAGGCCTGAGAGGGCCGAGCCGATGATGCAGCCGATGAGGGCCGACGACGAGGTGAAGCCATGGATAATGTCAGTGTAGGTGAAGTCTTTGGCTCCGATGAAGAACGCTTGCAGTCCCTTCTCGGCTCCCGAGATAACTGCTGTGTCGTAGCCGAAGAGCAGTCCGCCCAATACGGCTACCATGACGATGGAAATGAGATAGCCGCGGCTACCTTTGTCTGTTTGATTCATGATACTTTTATTGTTAGTTGTTTAATTATTGAGTGACAATGAATTTATGGAGATCGGTATCAGCGCTCGACGTTCCTACCATGAGCTGGTATTCGCCAGGCACTACGCGCATAGTGTTCGTCTGGGTGTCCCAGGTTTCAAAGCGTTCGCGGGGGAAACTGATTTCCACCTGTTTGCTCTCGCCGGGCTTCAGACCGACGCGTTGGTAGGCACGGAGCGTTTTCTTCGGCCCGTCTGTATCTGCTGTGCGGCGCATGTACACCTGAATGGTCTCGGTGCCGGTTCGCTTGCCGGTATTCTTCAGCGTCAGCGTCACCTTTCCGTCGGCATACTGCGGGTTGCTTATATTAAAAGATGTGTAGCTCAGTCCATAGCCGAAGGGATAGAGAGGCTCACCCTCGAAATAGCGGTAAGTGCGGCCTTTCATGCGATAATCCAGGAAGTCGGGCAGCTGCGAATCGTCCTTGTAGAAGGTCATGGGCAACTTACCGCTGGGATTTGTCTTGCCAATGAGAATCTCGGCCAAGGCCTGTCCGCCCTGCTCGCCGCCATACCATGCTTGCAGGATAGCATCGCAGTATTCGGCTTCGGGCGTCAGGGCGACAGCTCCACCTGAACAGTTGACAAAGATGACTTTCTTGCCGGCCTCATGCAGCATGCGCAGGAAATCGCGCTGGGCTTGTGGTAGTTCGATGCTGGTGCGGTCACCGCCTTTGAAGCCCGCTTCATCCACCTTCATCTGTTCACCTTCCACGCGAGGAGAAATGCCGCCTACGAAGACGACGGTCTGTGCTGCACCTATTTGCTGAAGCACCTGCTGGCGGGTAGGGGTGTATTTCTTGTTGATGTCGAACTGCATGTAAGCCATGTCGTCGGCCTGCACGTATTCAATGACGAAAGTGTAGCTCTTTCCGGCTTTGACATTCAGCTCTTTGTTGGCTTCTTGCAGGCGGTGAGGCTTCCACAGGTTGATGACGGTATCGCCATTGACGATGACACGGGCTTTGTCGTCGGCACTGAGACAAAGTTGCAGCAGGGCATCTTCTTCCGCCTTGAATGTTCCCTCATAGCGGGCGGAGAAATGTTCCAACTGCACGCCTGGGGCAAAGACGGTGGCACCGCCATTGCTGAGCTTGATGGGTTCGGTATATACGACCTTGGCAACAGCCTCCCCTTCCAGTTGCTCGTTGTTCCAGTAGGTTCCTTTCAGACCGCGCTTTCCGTCGGGCGTAGTGAAACGGTCGTAGAAGCTCTCCAGCACTTCGCTGCGTGTCAGTCCGCAGCCGGGAATATATTTCAGGTTCTTCCCCAGCAGGTTGCGCAGTCCTTGTAGTGCCGTAATGGTGTAAGTGGGATAGCCTGAATAGTTGCCCCACATCATGACCGAGTCGTTGGCGTTTGGACCCATGACTACAAGTCCGCCTCTGGCTTTTCCCGAAGAGAGAGGGAGAATGCCATTGTTCTTCAGCAGGACGATGCCCTCTCGGGCCATCTGCAATGCCATTTGTTTATGCTCGTTTGAGGCGATGACGCTTTCCGGTATTTTTGTCCATTCCACCATGTCGTCGGGATCGAAATCCCCCAGCTTCATGCGGCCGATGAGCAGGCGGCGCAAGCTGGTGTCGATGGTTGCCTCGTCAATCCATCCGTTTTTCACGGCATCTTTCAGGTTGCCGTAGGCATTGCCACATTCCAAGTCGGTGCCGGCACGTACGGCGATGGCCGTAGCCTGGTCGGCCTTTTCCACCACATTGTGATAGCCTGGCAGAAAGTCGGAAACAGCCCAGCAGTCGCTGGTGACCAGTCCCTTAAAGCCCCATTCATTGCGAAGTATCTGTTGCTCGTAGCGGTTGTTGGCACAGCAGGGCTCGCCGTCAATGCGCTGGTAGGCGCACATCACCTCCTCCACGCCGGCCTCTTGCACCAGTGCCTTGAAAGCAGGCAGATAGGTTTCCCACAAATCGCGCTCGGGCAGATCCTCAATGTTAAAGGTGTGGCGGTTCCACTCCGGACCGCTGTGCACGGCAAAGTGCTTGGCGCAGGCCAGCAGTTTGCGGTACTTGGCATCGTCGGGGCCTTGTAGTCCGCGCACCACGGCGCAGCCCATCCTTGCAGTGAGGTAGGGGTCTTCGCCATAGGTCTCCTGGCCACGCCCCCAGCGAGGGTCGCGGAAGATATTGATATTAGGCGTCCAGAACGACAGACACTGGTATTGCTTGATTCTTCCTGAACGCTTGGCTTGCTGGTTCTTGGCACGGGCCTCGTCGCTCACGGCATCGAAAACCTGTTGCAGCAGGGCATCGTCCCACGAGGCGGCCATGGCCGTGGTGATGGGGAACACGGTGGAGAACCCGTTGCGGCCCACACCATGCAGCGCCTCGTTCCACCATTCAAACTGCGGAACACCCAGCCGCTCAATGGCTGGCGAGCTGTGCATCATCAGGCTCACTTTCTCCTCCAAGGTCAGGCGGCTGAGCAAGTCTTCAGCGCGTTGTTCTACGGGGAGTGCCGTGTTGCGGAATGGAAGAACCTGCGCCGCTGCTGTGGTTGTAGCGGCAATAAGCAGGGTAAGTATCGTTTTCTTTTTCATGTGCGGTTAATGGAAAGAAACGGATATGTCTTAGCGAACAATGAACTTCTGGCCTTCGCATACATAGATGCCTGCGGGCAGTCCCTCGGTGTTCGTGGCATTGGCACGGACTAGGCGTCCACGGGCATCGTAGATGTTGCGCGGCATCTTGTCGCTGAGCAGACTGGCGATGCCGTTGGTCTCAATAGCCTTCACGAAGAGCAGACCTTCCCCGATGCGGCTGGTGTCCCATTCAATGCCGTTCTGTATGTCAAACTGCGGCGTGCCCTCTATGCTTCCTGCTGTGAAAATGCGAATGCTGTCGCCCACTTGCAGTGTGTGGTTGGCTGAAGGAACAATGCGAATGGTACCGTTCAGCGTAAGTTTGGCTGCGCCCTCAATGCTGGTACATCCGTTGCTGGTCGCTGTGGCACAGCGGCCGGCTCCGATGACGAGTATACCGCTTTCGCTCAGTGTCAGATTCTTGTTGTCGATATAGAGGGCGCCGGTGGTAGCTCCTTCGGTCAGTCCAGGGCATATTGTTCCGTTTATGGTGATGGAGGAGTTGGCCAGTGCTGATGCCTGTTTGTTAGTGCCCGACAGCACTGCACCGGCGGCTACGGTGAGCCGGCCTGTTCCCAGCTTTCCGTTGGAGCTGAGCATCAGTTCACCTTCATTGATAGAGGTCGTGCCCGTATTGTCGCTGGCTCCGCCCCATGTCACTTTGCCGGTGCCCAGCTTCACGAAGTTGGCGTTCGAGGTCACCTTGCCGTTGAATGTCCAGTCTTCATCGTTGCCCACCTGCCAGGTGTTGGCACCCACTGAGGCTCCGTTGCTGAAGGTGCAGCTGCCGCCCAGCTTGCCAGTGCCTGATACCTTTCCGATGCGGAAGGTCTTGCCGCTGTTCTGCACTTCCACGTCAGCCGCAATGTTCATTGTTCCCTTCGGCATGCCCGAAGAGGTGTCGAGCGTGAAGCGCCCCGTGGCATCACCATTGGAGACGGGCTTCAGGGTTCCTTCAAAGTTGCTCAGGTTGACGGCAACATGGGTGCGCGTGGCATACCACTTGCTGGCACCGCTGCCGCCTGTACGCACAGGGCAGGAGATGGTCAGTGTGCCTTCGCCTGTGATTTTGTTCGTGTAAGAAGCGTCGTTCACCAGGTTCCAGGTGCCGCTCTTGCTCTTTGGCACGGCGATGGCATAGCTGCTTCCGGTGTTCTCGTTCAGCGTACCGCCTTGGAATTCCACGGTCTTGGCTGGCGTGTTGGCATTGACACACTGCACGGTGCCGGCCATGATGATGAGCCGGTTCAGGCCTGAGTTAGAGATGTTGAGCTTCATGTAGCCGTTTCCTTTCTTGGTCAGCACGGTTCCCGACATGGCTTTCTCGACGATGAAGTCTTGCGTGTTATTGATGATGCCGCCCTCTTCGCCCTCGAACTTGATGGGCGAGCCGTTGGTGACAGCTGCCGTGGTGCGCAGTTCGGCTCCGTTTTCCATGACGAACTTGCTGCCCGTGGTGGTGACGGCCCCGAGGTTGCCCAAGGGCTGGTTTGCATTGGCCAGCGAGCTGATGCTTACTACGCCGCCCGAGAAGCGGTTGCCGCCCGTGTAGCTGTTGTCGGTCTTGATGGTCAGCATGCCTGTGCCTTGCTTCACCAGGGTGGTGTTGCCCACCAGGGCACCGTTGCCGCTGAAGGTGTAGGACTTGGTATTGTTGACAAATACGGTATCGGCCTCCAGGTTTCCATTTAGGTTGACGGTGAACAGGTTGGCGCTGTCGTCGAAATGCACGTTATCGCCCGTGACGAAGATGTCGCTCTCTCCGTTGCCGTTGCTGAAGTTCTCGGTATTGGCCATGTTCCAGACGTTCGATTCGCTGCCTGTCCACGTTACGTCGCCGGCATCGCGCACGCCCGAAATAACAAGGTAGAGCACATTGTCGCGCAGCTCCAGGTTAGCCTTCAGCTTGGTGCTGATGCCTTCCAGCAGAATGTTCTCAATGCTGCCCTTCAACTCTTTCACCGTACAGATGGGGTAATCGCCTGGCTCGATGTCTCCATTTCCAATTTCAGGCTGGGCAAACTCAAACACGGGGTTCAGATACTTCGGACCGTAGTTCCAGTTCTTTGTCTCGATGCTCAGGTACCGGGTGTTGATCATGTCGGCCTGCTGCCCGCTGATGTCAAAGATGACGCGCGAGCCAAAGCCCAGCAGCAGCGAGTCGGTGGTGATGGTGCTTACCTTGTCCTTGCCGGGGCGCAGCTTGGCATCATAGTCCATCTTGATGCTGCGGAACTGTCCGCCATCGCTGTTCAGCTCGGCAAAACGGTTCAGCCAGACGGGAGACTGTAGCAGCGTGCCATCGAAATTTAGCGTGCCGGCCCAGATATTGGTCTCACCGGTGTACTGCTGCTCCACGGCAGGCAGGTTCAGAATGCCGTCTCCCTGCTTCACAAGGCGCATCGGCCCGTTGAAGGCGGCTCCGCTGACATCGCAGGTATAGTATTCATAGTTGATCTTGGCCCCGCCGTTCAGCGTGCGGCTATTGGTGCCCTGCACCCACGATGGCACGTTGAAGGTGACGATGTAGGGCTTGGCACCTTCGGCTACGCTGATTTTTGTGTCGTTGGTTTCACATACGATGACATGCTGGTCGTCCACGCTGGCGCCGATGATGCCTCCGTTAGCCACTTCGGTGCGGTTGGTCATGGTGAGGGGTGGGGGAGCCATGGTGATGCCCTCCAGCTGTCCTACGAAATAGCTCTTGTGGGGGGGCTGGTTATAGCCAACACACTGCCACACCATGGCGTTGCGATATTGGTGGTCGTGCCACAGGGTGTATAAGTTGTAAGTTGTGGGAATGTTCGTTGTGTAGATGCGTATGGTTCTGCTGCCGGTGGTGCCGTTGCGCATCACCACTTCCTCGCGCCAGTCGCCTAATATGTCGGCAATGGCACCGGGATTGTTCTTGCTGCTGTTGGCCGTGTTCGTGCCGTCCATGGTAATCAGTCGGCCGCCGCCGGGCTTGTAGATGGCACCGCTGCGGGCTGCGCTGCCTGGCGAGTCGAACACTTCGTCGAGCAGGTCGCCGTCCCAGTAGATGCGCTGGTTCAGATGGCTCCAGAAAAGGGCATCATTGGTTCCTTCAGTGGCAGGTCCGCCGCTGATGACCTTATCGGCCGTACACGATACCAGGCCCGTCTGTGTGCCGCGACCCATGGAACCGGCGAAGCTG
>ERZ842401.7477-NODE-7477-length-11160-cov-5.453309_pt1 | contig 11160 bp, 3 predicted proteins | sample MGYA00521270_ERZ842401 | MGnify/ENA primary metagenome ERZ842401 (study PRJEB31892, sample SAMEA3878208) | bioreactor metagenome | biome: Moose rumen | place: Sweden | collected 2011-10 | study: EMG produced TPA metagenomics assembly of the PRJEB12797 data set... | reverse complement strand
CCCCCCGTGCCCGCTTGACACGACTACTTCGAGGAAGAACTCTTCGGCAAGTACATGGGTGGGTACCCCGAGCGCCTGGGCATCTCCTGGCAGGAACTCATGGACATGGGCCGCGAGAACCCCGGCAGCAACGAGCGCTTCTGCATGAGCACCTTTGCCCTGAACACCACCCAGGAGAGCAACGGCGTTAGTTGGCTGCACGGCGAGGTGTCCAAGAAGATGTTTGCAGGCATCTGGAAAGGCTATGCCCCCGAGGAGTCACACGTGGGCTACGTCACCAATGGCGTCCACATGCCCACCTGGGCCGCCAGCGAGTGGAAGGCCTTCTACAAGCAGGTGCTGGGCGACGACTTCATGGAGAAACAGGAACTTGAATCCACTTGGGCTCCGTTGATGAATGTTCCCGACGAGAAGATTTGGGAAATGCGCATGATGTTGAAGCAGAAGTTCATCCGCTTTGTCAAACGAGACTTCCGTGACAACTGGCTCAAGAACCAGGGCGACCCCACACGCATCACCAGCATCGTCGAGAAAATCAATCCCGACGCACTGCTCATCGGCTTCGCTCGCCGTTTTGCCACCTACAAGCGCGCCCACCTCATCTTCAATGACCTGGAGCGCCTGAGCAAGATCGTCAACAACGAGCGCTATCCCGTGCAGTTCATCTTTGCCGGCAAGGCCCATCCTGCCGACGGTGCCGGCCAGGGTCTCATCAAGCGCATCATCGAGATCAGCAAGATGCCCGAGTTCCTGGGTAAGATTATCTTCCTCGAGAACTATGACATGACGCTGTCCAAGCGACTCATCACCGGCGTTGACGTGTGGTTGAACACCCCCACACGACCTCTCGAGGCTTCGGGCACATCGGGCGAGAAGGCCGAGATGAACGGCCTGCTCAACTTCTCGGTGCTCGACGGCTGGTGGTATGAGGGCTTCCGCGAGGGTGCCGGCTGGGCTTTGACCAGCAAGCGCACCTACACCGAGCAGGCCCAGCAGGACAAACTCGACTCGGCCACTATCTATTCGATGCTTGAGAACGAGATTATCCCCCTCTATTTTGCCAAGAACAGCAAGGGATACTCACCCGAGTGGATCCAGTACATCAAGAACTCCATCTGCCACATTGCGCCCAACTACACCATGTCGCGCATGATGAGGGACTACTTCGTGAAGTTCTACCGTCCACAGGCCGAGCGTGCCGCACGCCTCACCGCCGACGGTTGCGCCCTGGCCAAGCAGATTGTGGCCTGGAAGCAGCGTGTCGCCGACTGTTGGGACGACGTCCACCTGGTGGGCGAGATCATGGGCAACCGCGAAGCCATCGCCAGTGGTACTGCCGACATCGATGTCACCATGCGACTCGACACAGCAGGCCTCAAGCGTGACGTGTGCCTCGAACTCATCGTTTATCGCGTGGAGGATGGCCAAACCACGTTCTACCGCAAGGCTGCCTTCGACGTCGTGGCTGAGGACGGCAACGTGCTCACCTACAACTGCAAGGTGCCCTTCCACGAGAACGGCATGTTCCACTATGCTTACCGCGCCTTCCCCTGGAACGACAACCTGCCTCACCGACAGGACTTCGCCTACCTTAAGTGGTTCTAATCACAGTAAAATAGATAGCAAAGGCCCGCAAGACAACCACCTGCGGGCCTTTTTTTTGTTCAGTCATGTCTCCGCAATGCCCCCGCCGCCCGCCCTGTCCCGTGGAACGAGGCTCCGCCTCGGTAATGCCTCCGCCGCCCGCCTCAAGACGGGAAAACGCCCTACAAAAACCTCCCAAAACCCAAAAATCATAGTATTTTTTCTTGCCTTTATCATTTCTTTTGTATTTTTGTAGGTTAAATGCAGTGATGTGCCCTGATGTGGGCTTCACAAGCCATTGTCAACTATCAACTTCAACTGTTAACTGAAAACGGTGTTCGGTAAAAAGGGAAATATGCTGTCGAGGGTCGCCGCCTGGGTGGGCGGGGGCTTGCTCGGCATGGTGGTGGCGTTGCCGTTTGCCGCCTACATCCCTTGGGTACAGAACAAGGCCGCCGACCTGGCTGCCGAGTATGCCAGCAAAAAGACGGGCATGGACATCAGCGTGGGCGACGTGAACATCAAGTTCCCGCTCGACATCACCGCCACCGACGTGCAGGTCATCGACCAGAACGGCGACACACTCTTCAAGGCCGATGAGGTGAAGGCCGACGTGAAGCCCAAACCACTGATCGACAAGAAGGTGGAAGTTGATAAAGCCTCGCTCAAGGGTGCCAAGAGCCAAATCAAGACCGAGGATGGCTCAATGGACCTGGACGTGGATCTCGACGAGGCCAATTTGGACGGCACCCGTGTGGACCTGAACAACAACACGGTGAACCTGAACAATGCGGCTCTCAAGGGGGGCAAGGCCAAGATGAGTTACAAGCCCGAGAAAAAGAAACCCGAAGAGAAAAAAGAACCCAGCAAACCCTGGAGAGTCAATGCTAACAAGGTCACTGCCGACGATGTGGACTTCAAGATGGACATGAAGCCCACCGTCGATAACCTGGATGCTAAGGTGAGCCATGCCGAGGCCCGTGACGTGAAGGTGGATACCGGCGGCAAGACGGTTGACGTGGGCGAACTGGATGTCGATAAGGCCGATGTGAAATATGAGCATCCCAGTGAGAAGGATGCCAAACAATATAGAAAAGACCACCCGATGCCCAAGGATGCCGCAACCGATAACGGAGACGACAAGCCTTGGAAGGTCAAGGCCGACAAGGTGCGGCTGACCAACAGCAAAGGCAAGTATTCCCAGACGGGCAAGAAACCCAACAAGCCCGGAACAACGCTCGATCCCGATAACATCGAGGTAGAGGACGTGAACGCAGCCATCGACAACTTCGAGATGGACGGTGACAACCTCAAGGTGCCCGTCAAGCACCTCTCAGGCAAGGAGCGCAGTGGCCTGCAAGTCAAGGATGCCAGCGGCACGGTGACCAAGAACAAAAACGGTCTGGACCTGGACGACATGAAACTCAAGACCAAGGGCAGCGACATCAAACTTGATGCACATGTGGACCAGGACATGCTCGACGGCAAGCCCAACGGCAAGGCCACCATCGACACCGACAGCAAGATAGACCTCAACGAGGTGGAGAAACTCGTCCCCGAAGCCCGCAATGCCCTCAAGGATATCCCGCACAACAAACCCGTGCGCATCAAGGCCAAGGCGCGCGGCAATGACAAGCGACTGGATGTCCAATCCCTGGATGCCGACGTGCCCGGTGTGGGACGCATCAAGGGCAAGGGAACCATCTATAACCCCACCGACATGGATCGCATGAAGGCCGACCTTGACACCGAGGTGGATCTGCGTGACCCCAGTGTGTTGAACAAGATGCTCGGTCTGGATGGCGTCAAACTGCCGCCCATGAAGATGAGCGGAAAAATCAATAAGGAAGGATGCCGATATGTCGCACGCAACCTGCGCATCACCACTGGCGGCGGCTCGATGCGTGGCGACGGCTACTATGACGTGTGCAACGAGAACTATGACGTGGACGCCAGTTTCAACAACTTCCCCGTCAAGTCCTTTGTGCCCGACGTGGATGTCAAGAACCTCACAGGAAGCATCAATGCCCGAGGGCACGGCTTTGACTTCACCGATTGCGGCTCCACATGGACCGATGCCACTGTCAATCTGGCCAGCGCGCGCTACAACGGCAACCATTATGGTAACCTCAGAGCTCGTGGCAAACTGCGCGGTGGCTATGCCGACGTGTATGCCTCCAGTGCCAACAAGGGCTGCGACCTTGACGTGAATGCCCATGGCACCATCTGCAACGACCACTATGTGTTCACCGCCGACGGCAACGTGCGTGACCTGGACCTGAACCGCCTGGGCATGTATGACGGTGAATGCAGGGGCAAGACGCGTTTGCATGCCGAGGGCGACATTAACTTGCGCACCCAGGAATGGGATGCCGAAATGACATTACGCGACATCGACTGGCACCTCGACAGCAGCCTGCTCGTGACCGACGAGGCGACTGCCTCATTGCACAGCACGCCATGGGAGACCTGCTTCACTTTCCAGAACGAGGACAACTATGCCCACCTCAATGCCCCTGCGGGCATGATGGCGCTGGTCGAGGACTTCTCCAAGACGGCCCAGGAGGTACAGCGCCAGTACAAGGAACGCTGGATTGACGTGGAGCGCCTCAAGGAGCCCATGCCGCGATTTACCTTTGACATGCAGATGGGTGCCGACGGACTGGTGCAGCGCTACCTGCAGCAGTACGAGGTGGACTTCCGCAACGTTAGTTGCGAGGTCAGGAGCGACAGCAGCATCTACATCGACGGGCGTGCACACGGCATCAGTTACGGCGAGACTAACATTGATACCCTCACGATACATGCCAGCGAGTTGCGCAACAAGTATCTGGCCTTCCAGGCACACATGGGCAATAGGCCTGGCACGTGGGACGAGTTCGCACAGGTGGATATCACCGGTGGCTTCAAGGGGCCGGCTGTAGACTTCATGCTGCATCAGCAGAACATCAAGCACGAGACAGGTTACCGCTTGGGCTGCAACGCCCGATTGGACGAGGACGAGGTGCAGATGCGCCTCTTCGGTAAGGATCCTGTAATCGGTTACCGTCATTGGACCTTCAACGAGGATAACTATGTGAACGTGGACTATCGCACGCGCATGCTCGATGCCGACCTGCAGTTCAGCAGCGACAGCAGCAGTATCGAATTGTTGACTACACGACTGCCGGGTGACAGCACCGAGAATGTCCAACTCAATATAGACAACCTGCGCCTTGAGGAGTGGACACGCATTGTCCCCATGCTTGACAAGACGAGCGGCACCCTGAACGCTGTCGTGGACATTAACTGGGACGGCACCAATGCCGACGGTGACGGCACCATCGACATCAAGGATTTTGTCTATAACGGCAAACCTGAGGGTGACGTGACGCTCAATGCCGACTTCGACTTCGACCCGTCGACGGCAGCCACAAGCCTCACTGCCGACCTGATTCTCGATGGTAGTGAGGCCATCACCTTGCGGGGTTCGCTCAACGATGCGACGGCGCCCACGCCACTCAGCATGGAAGCCCGCTTCAACCGCTTCCCGCTCGCACGTGCCAATGCGTTCATCCCCGGTGACTACATCTGGCTGGATGGCTATGCCATCGGCAGCATGGCCGTCAGCGGCACCACCGATGATCCTCACATCCACGGCTATCTCACGGCCGACTCTGCCACGGTCAATCTGCCACGCTATGGCAGTTCGCTGACGTTGGCACCTGACCGTATCCCGGTTGACGATAATGTGATTACATTCAATGATTTCAGACTCACGGGCTCCAACCGTAGCCCTGTCATCATCAACGGACAGGTGGACCTGCGCGACCTCGATAACATGATCATCGACCTGACTGCCCAGGGCCGCGAGGTGCAGTTCATGGACAGCAAGCAGGATGACGTGACCCAAATCTTCGGCAAGGGCCTTGCTGATATCAATGCCACGGTCAAGAGTCATGGCAACATGATGACAGTGCGAGCCGATGCCACCTTGCTTTCGGGCTCCAACATCACTTATGTGATGCGCAATGACATCACGCAGCTATCATCGGCTGTTGATGAGGACATGGTCACTTTCACCGACTTCAATGGCACGGGCCATGGCCAGACTATCCTGGTAACGGGACGTGGCAGCAGTGCCAACAACATTTTGGTCAACCTCAGTGTCGAGCAGGGTGCCAAAATCAATGCTTTCCTGTCCGAGGACGGTCAGAACCGTGCCACCGTTGACGGCTCTGGCAGGCTGCGCTATTCTCTCGATTTTGCGGGGCGTGATAACCTCACTGGCTCCTATACGATTGTCAATGGTAATGTGCGCTACACGCCACCGCTGATTACCCAAAAGAATTTTGACATCACCAACGGCAGTTCAATCACCTGGACGGGTGACATGCTCAACCCGCAACTTGACCTCAGGGGAACAGAGCATGTCAAGACGAGCGTCACTGGCGATAAAGAAGTACCACAGCTTGTGGACTTCATCATCATTGCCGACGTGGGCGGCACGCTCAATAGCATGGACTTGAAGTTTGATCTGGCTTGCGAGAGCGACGTGACAGTGCATGATGAGTTACAATCGATGAATGACAATCAGCGTTCACAAGCCGCCATCAACCTGTTGCTCTATAACACCTACTCGGGTACCAACAGTGCGGGTAATATCAACAATCTGACGGCTTCGTCGGCATTGTTCTCGTTCTTGCAGTCTCAACTCAACGCTTGGGCAGCACAGACATTGCCCGGCATTGACCTCTCGTTTGGCATCAACCAGTATGAGGGTGCGACCAGTGGCACTGAGACCAGCTACAGCTACCGCCTTGCCAAGTCGCTGTTCAACGACCGCTTCAAGATTGTCGTGGGCGGTGAATACCGCACCGAGGTCACTGACGAGGAAGGCATCGCCAAAAACCTGTTCAGCGACATCTCGCTCGAGTACTTCCTCAACGACAAGGGCAACAGGTACCTGAAGCTCTTCCGCCATGCGAGCTACGAGAATGTGCTCGAGGGACAGGTGACCGAGACGGGAATTGCCTATGTGCTCAAACTCAAACTCAACAACCTCAAGAACCTGTTCAAGTTCAAGCACTCGCGCGAATACCTCTTGCGTGACTCCATCGAGAAAGCCCGCAAGGCCGCGCTCAAACTCCAGGAGGGTGCCATTGATGCCATCTCAACCCAGGAGGATTACTTCACTGTGCCCCTCGATGGCAATGATATCGACAAACCCACCGTAAACCGCAAGAAAGATGATGACGAGAATACACCATAAGAGTAACTGCATCTGCCATGTGGTGCTGGCCGCGGTACTCTCGCTGCTGGTCGCCTCTTGCTCGACAACCAGGAAACTGGGCGAGAACGATATCCTGTACACTGGCGTGAAGCACCTCAAGTATCATGAGGACACAGTCAAGGTGGATGCCGGTGTCAAAGACGACATTTTCACCACAATCAATGTCCGCCCCAATAACCCGCTCTATTCTCCCTATTACCGCACACCTTTCCCCTTCGGGTTGATGATCTACAACAACATTGATGAGGATGCGACAGGTTTCTCAGGGTGGCTTTACAGGCATTTTGCGGCCAAGCCGGTGCTCATCCGCCGTGTCAACCCGCAGGCCCGTGTGGACATGATCAACACCATCCTGCGCAATAATGGCTATTTCACGTCATCGGCAACCTACAACCTGCATCCTGGCAAGAATCCCAAAAAGGCCAAGGTGTCCTATGATGTCACCATCAATGCTCCTTACACCATCGGCAGGGTGGAGTACACCGGCAGCAACGAGCCGGTGATGCGGATGGTCGATTCGCTGGCACGAGAGAACCATTACCTGCGCACGGGCAGCCGCTACTGCCTCGATTCACTCAGTGCGGTGCGCATCGACATCACCAACTATGTGCGCGACCATGGCTATTATTTCTTCCGCCCCGAGTACATCCAGTATCTGGCCGATAGCGTCCAGGATCCTGGTGTCATCCACATGCGCCTGACTGAATCGGGTGATATCCCCAACAATGCCAAGCGTCGCTACATCACCAACGAAATCACTGCCACGGTGGTTAACGATGCCGCCAAGGGAGAGCCAGACACCATCCATGATTCCCGTTGCACGCTCATCCGCTATGAGCCGGTCTATATCAAGGATCGTGTCATCCCCTCGTGCATCCGTGCCCGCAAGGGGCGCACCTTCCGCGTCAACAGCATTGACCGCACACAGGCGGCATTGTCCAATCTGGGCATCTTCAGCAACGTGAACATCCAGGTGACACCGCTCGATAGTGTTACCCCCCAGGGTGACGGCTTGCTGGACTTGGAAATCTATTGTCAGCTGGACAAACCCTGGGAAGTGACCTTTGAGATGCATGGCACGTCCAAGAGCAACAGTTTCATCGGACCGGGTATCGAGGTGGGTGCAACGCACAAGAATGCCTTTGGGGCAGGGGAGAAGTTCTCGGTGGATATCTATGGCGACTATGAGTGGCAGACCAGTGGAGGTGACTACAAGAACTCTGATCTGGACTCCTATGAGTTTGGTATCGAGGCCAAACTTGACTTCCCGAGGTTGTTGGCACCAAAATTCCTGTACCCATCGCGCCGGTACACTAACTGGACACGTTTCTCGATCAGTGCCGACCTGATGAACCGCCCCGGTTTCTTCAAGATGGCGCAGTTGAGCACTGCCATGACATGGGAGTGGCATGCCAATCGTTACTCGAGCCACGTGTTGACTCCTTTCCGTCTCACTTACAATAAGGTGATCAGCAGTTCTGTTGAGTTTGACTCAGCGATGGTTGACAATCCCGCCCTGGCGCAAAGTTTCCTGGACGTGTTCGTGCCCAAGATTGAGTATACCTACACCTATGACCGCCAACTCAATAGCCGCGACCACATCAACTTCACTGCCGCTGTGGCCGAGGCTGGCAACGTCTTCTCGGGCGTCTGGTCGATTTTCAAGAGCAAAGGGACCAAGGAATTGTTTGGCACTCCATTCTCCCAGTTTGTCAAGGGTCAAGCTCAAGTCGTGTGGACACGCAAGTTGGGCATTGCGGGCGAATTGGCGACACGAGCCTTGGTTGGCGCTGTGCATGCCTACGGCAACATGGATGAGGTGCCCTACAGGGAGCAATTCTATGTGGGTGGCTCTAACTCGGTGCGAGCCTTCCCTGTGCGAACCGTGGGTCCCGGAAGTTATCATCCTGACAGTGTTGACCGCTATTCCTACTTTGACCAGACGGGAACTTTCAAGTTCGAGGCCAATGCTGAATACCGTTTCCCCATCTTGGGCTACTTTAAGGGTGCCGTCTTTCTGGATGCTGGCAACATCTGGCTCCTCAAGGATGATGAGCACCGCCCTGGCGGAATGTTGAAGATGAAGAACTTCTTCAACGAGCTGGCCGTGGGAACAGGCCTGGGACTGCGCTTCGACATGTCGATGTTGGTGGTGCGTGCCGACCTGGGTATCGGCATACACGCCCCCTATGACACAGGCAAGCGAGGCTACTTCAACATCCCATCGTTCAAGAAGGGGTTCGCCTTCCACCTTGCCATCGGCTACCCCTTCTAACCAACCAAAAAAGAGTTAGGAGCCATCTAACTCCTAACTATTAACTGTTAACTATTAACTGTCGTCTTGCTTTTCTTGATGCTGGTGACGATTTTGTCCTCCTTGGCATCGATGACGATGGTGTCGCCTGGCTTGGCCTCCTCTCGCAGCAGCATCTCGCTCAGCGGATCCTCAATCTCGCTCTGGATGGCGCGCTTCAACGGGCGGGCACCATACTGGATGTCAAATCCGCGGTCGGCAACCAGACCTTTGGCCTCGTCGGTGATGTTCAGTTTCAGGCCGTTCTCCTCGACGCGCTTGTAAAACGAGGCCAACTCGATATCCACAATCTTGAGGATACAATCGCGGTTCAGAGAGCCGAAGGTCACGATGTCGTCCACGCGGTTCAGAAATTCGGGTGAGAACTGGCGGTTCAGGGCCTTGCGGATGACCGAGTCGCTGCGCTCCTTGGTCAGTTCATTGGTATTGAAGCCCACTCCGGCGCCAAAGTCCTTCAGTTCCCTGGTGCCGATGTTGCTGGTCATGATGATGATGGTGTTCTTGAAATCTACCTTGCGACCCAAACCATCGGTGAGATTGCCCTCGTCGAGCACTTGCAGCAGCATGTTGAACACATCGGGGTGAGCCTTCTCAATCTCATCAAGCAGCACCACGCTGTAGGGGTGGCGACGCACCTTCTCGGTTAACTGGCCGCCCTCTTCATATCCCACGTAGCCCGGAGGCGCGCCCACGAGCCTCGAGACGTTGAATTTCTCCATATATTCGCTCATGTCCACGCGAATGAGCGCATCGTCACTGTTAAATAGGAACTGCGCCAATTTCTTGGCCAACAGGGTCTTGCCCACGCCAGTCGGTCCCAGAAACATGAATGAGCCGATGGGACGCTTGGGGTCGCGCAGGCCAGCACGGTTGCGGCGGATGCTGCGGGCAATCTTGTCGATGGCCTCGTCCTGGCCGATGACCTGTTTTTTGAGCTCGTCGGTCATACCCAGCAGACGGATGCCCTCGCTCTGGGCAATGCGTTGGGTGGGCACGCCAGTCATCATGGCGACGACCTCGGCGATATGCCCCTCGTTGACGGTCACGCGCCGTTTGTCCAGCTCCTGCTCCCAGCGTTCCTTGGCCTCCTGCAACTCGGCCTTGAGCGTCTCCTGTTGGTCGCGGTAACGGGCGGCTCCCTCAAAGTTCTGAGCCTGTACGGCCTTGAACTTGTTGGCCTGAGCCTCAGCGATACGCTCTTCCAGGTCTTCAATCTCCTTGGGGGTATCCACCTTGGTAATGTGTACTCGTGATCCTGCCTCGTCCATGGCGTCGATAGCCTTGTCGGGGAAGAAGCGGTCACTGATGTAGCGGTCGGTTAGGGTGACACACGCCTTGAGAGCCTCGTCGGTGTAGTTCACGCCGTGGTGCTTCTCATACATCTCCTTGATGTTGTGCAGGATTTCCAGGGTCTGCTCGGGTGTCGTGGGCTCGACGAGCACTTTCTGGAAACGTCGTTCCAGGGCACCGTCTTTCTCGATGCTCTTGCGGTACTCGTCGAGCGTGGTGGCTCCGATGCATTGGAACTCACCTCGCGCCAGGGCGGGCTTGAGCAGGTTGGCGGCATCCATCGAGCCGCTGGCATTGCCGGCTCCCACGATGTTGTGGATCTCGTCGATGAACATGATGACATTCTTGTTCTGGCTCACCTCGTCGATGACGGCCTTGAGGCGCTCCTCAAACTGGCCGCGGTACTTGGTGCCGGCCACAATGGCGGCCATGTCGAGCGAGATGATGCGCTTGTCGAGCAGGGTGCGAGCCACCTTGCGGTCCACGATGCGCTTGGCCAGCCCCTCGATGATGGCGCTCTTGCCCACACCAGGCTCGCCAATCATCACGGGGTTATTCTTCTTGCGGCGGCTCAGAATCTGGGCCAGTCGTTCAATCTCCCCCTCGCGTCCCACAACCGGGTCCAGGCGCCCCTCGGCCGCCTCACGGGTGATGTCCTTGCCATATTTATCGATGACGGGAGTGGCAGAATTGTCACCCC
>ERZ842401.7476-NODE-7476-length-11161-cov-33.685755_pt1 | contig 11161 bp, 9 predicted proteins | sample MGYA00521270_ERZ842401 | MGnify/ENA primary metagenome ERZ842401 (study PRJEB31892, sample SAMEA3878208) | bioreactor metagenome | biome: Moose rumen | place: Sweden | collected 2011-10 | study: EMG produced TPA metagenomics assembly of the PRJEB12797 data set... | reverse complement strand
CGCTGATGCTACGCTCGTTCTCGTAGTCATCGTAATAGTAATGGTCGGTACCGATATCAAAGAAGCGATATCTCTTCAGATGAATAATCTGATGTATCTCGAAATATAAACAAATTGTTTTCATAATTATCAATTTTCAATTATCAATTATCAATTAATTACTCTTCCCAGCCAAGGGTTCTCCTGTACAGCGTGCGGATCCATGTGCCCACCTTCTCCCAGGTAATCTGGTCGACCTCTTTCTTGCCCTCGTCCTTGAGGTAGTTGAAGAGCGAGTCGTTGACGCAGATGCTGTAGATGGCATCGGCCAGGGCGTGCACATCCCAGTAGTCCACCTTGATGCAGTTGTCCAGAATCTCGGCGCAGCCTGACTGCTTGGAGATGATGGAAGGCGTGCCGCATTGCATGGCTTCCAGGGGCGAGATGCCGAAGGGCTCGCTGACCGACGGCATGACATAGACATCGGATGCCTTGAGACACTCGTACACCTGCTTGCCGCGCATGAAGCCGGGGAAGTGGAAGCGGTCGGCGATGCCGCGCTCTGCAGCCAGATAGATCATGGCATCCATCATGTCGCCCGAACCGGCCATGCAGAAGCGCACGTTGCGGGTGCGGTGCAGCACCATGTTGGCAGCCTCGACGAAGTACTCGGGACCTTTCTGCATGGTGATACGTCCGAGGAAGGTGACCACCTTCTCCTTGCCGGTGTGGTCGGGACGTGGAATGTCCTGATACTCTTGGGGCAGGGGATAGACGGCGTTGTGCACGGTGTAGCACTTGCGCGGATCCTGATGATACTGGTTGATGACAGTCTGACGGGTCAGCTCGCTGACGCACATGATGCAGTCGGCATTGTCCATACCATTTTTCTCAATAGAGTAGACGGTGGGGTTCACCTTGCCGCGCGAACGGTCGAAGTCGGTGGCATGAACGTGAATGCAAAGAGGTTTGCCCGATACCTGCTTGGCGTGGATGCCGGCAGGGAAGGTAAGCCAGTCGTGGGCATGTATGATGTCGAACTCTTCGGTGCGTGCCACCACGCCTGCGATGATCGAATAGTTGTTGATCTCCTCGTGCAGGTTGCCGGGGTATCCGCCAGCAAACTCCATGCATCCCAGGTCGTTGACGTGCATATAGTTGAAGTCGGCATACAGGTGCTCGCGGCACTTGAAGTAGTACTCCGGGTCCATGATGTTGCCCACGCGCTGCTTCACGTAGTCGTAGTTCACGTCGCGCCAGGCAATGGGCACGGCGTTCATGGCTACGATGCGGCAGGCATGCTGACTCTCGTCGCCAAAGGGGTGGGGCAGGCAGAGCACCGTGTCGATGTCGCCCTGAGCCTTCAGACCCTCTGATATTCCGTAATTAGCTGTGGCGAGTCCACCAAACACGTGAGGAGGATACTCCCATCCAAACATTAATACTTTCATAGTCGTTCCTCCTTATTTTTGATACGAATATTTCTCCAACAGCTTCATGGTGCGCAGAATCTCGGCCACGTTCATGGCAAAGGCCATGGCACCGCGTCCGTGGAAGGGCGGGTTGCCGTCGAACAGCTCCGAGATGGTGCCGATGGCATGATAGTCGATCTCGTCCTCGTAGCCCACCATCTGCCGCTCAATGAACGACAGACGCGAGCGCTTGTAGAGTTTCAGGCAGGCCTCCATGTAGAATCCTCCCAGCCAGGGCCAGGCTGTACCCTGATGGTAGGCATAGTCGCGCTGCGTCTGCGGTCCTACGTACATAGGGTTGTAGCCGCCGCTCTTGGGCGACAGCGAGCGCAGGCCCTTGGGTGTGAGCAGCTCGCGCGTACATATATCTACAACGCTCTTCATCTGCTGCTGCGACAGAGGAGAGTAGTCGAAGACCACGGCGAAAATCTGGTTGGGGCGCACGCTCCAGTCCATCATGTTGCCGTCGACATAGTCGAGCAGATAGCCGTATTCGTTGACGAAGGTGTCCACAAACGACTTCTTGGTCTTCAGGGCCAGCGCCTCCAGTTCCTGTGCGCGCTTTTCATCGCCCTTATCGGCAGCCATCGAAGCACAGAACTTCACGGCGTTGTACCACAGGGCGTTGAACTCCACGATATAGCCCGAACGGGGCACTACGGGACGACCGTTGGCCTTGGAGTTCATCCAGGTGATGGCCTGGTCGCGACCGTCGGCAAAGAGCAGACCGTTGTCGTCGAGCCGCAGGTTGGGGTGTCCGTCTTCCTTGATATAGGTGATGATGTCCTGCAGCAGTTTGCCGTATTTCTCGAAAGCCTTGTCGCGGCCCACGTACTTGGCATACTGCTGGATAGACCAAACGGCCCAGAGGGGCACGTCGGGCTGGTCCATCTCATAGATCTTCACACTCAGGGGCTTGCCTTCCATGAACTCGCGCAGACCGCGCTCGGCGGTGTTCATCACCAGCTCGAAGTAGTCGGCCTCGTCGATGGCCAGCGTCAGGCCGGGCAGCGAGATGAATGTGTCGCGGGCGCGGCACTTGAACCAGGGGTAGCCTGCCAGCAGGTAGCGGGTGTCGTCGGCCTCGCGGTTGTGGAACTGATGGGCAGCCGTCACCAGACAGTGGTAGAAGTTGTCGCGCGGCACGCGCACGTCGATCTCTTTCTGGAACAGGGCTTTCAGGGTGCTGGTCTTGATGCTCGAGGTCGAGGCGGCGAAGACGATGCTCTCGCCCTTCTTGATAGGCACCTCGAAGTAGCCAGGCACATAGAGGTCCTCGTTCGAGGCGTAGCCGCGCTCCTGCTCCTTGGGATACTCGATGCCGCGGTACCAGTCGGGCTGGAAGACGAACTCGTTCTTCTTGTTGAACTGCATGTACAGATTGGGGTAGCCCTTGTACATGCACGTCTTGATACCATTGTCGATGGTCTGGTAATCGCGACTGGCCACTGAGTTTTCGTGGGTAAACTGCCGTACGCTGCGGAATGCCAGGAACGGGCGCAGACGTAGTGAGGTGGCTGAGTGTGCCTCCTCCAGGGTGTAGCGTATGAGGATGCGGTCCTCATAGGCCTGGAAGATGGTCTCTCGCTTCAGCACCACACCTCCCACACGGTAAATGGTGGTAGGTACGAGGCTGGCATCAAACTCACGGATGTACTTGTGTCCCTTGGGACTGAAGTTGTTGCCCTGATACTTGTGGAGGCCCAGGTTGAACTCGGCTCCGTGCTGCACCACCGTACAGTCGAGCGACGACAAGAGCACATGGTTCTCGTCGTCAATCTCAGGTACGGGAACAACCAGCAGACCGTGGTACTTACGTGTGTTGCAGTCTACCAGCGTAGACGCGCTGTAAGCCCCCGATCGGTTGGTGCGGAGCAATTCACGACGCAGACTCTCCTCCAGGTTCGTCATCACGGCTTTTTCGAATCGTAAATAACTCATAGTTCCTATCTTAGGTTTGTTGAATGTGTAATAGTTGTTTTAGATTTCATTTCCAAAAGTACGCATTTTTGCTGGTACTACAAAACATTTGGCATGTTTTTTACACTTTTTTGGCCAAAAAGGGCTCTTTTAGGGCCTGATGACCTCCGTTCGTCGCGATTTTGTCACGTGAAGTTGCTTTTCCGCCGCTCAGTCGGGTATCAGGAAATGGATGACTTCAGGATCCACCCAGACCTGATATTCGCCCGAGGGACGTTCGGCCTGTCGTCCGTCGATGCTCACCAGCGCCTTGCCCGAATCGGCTGTCATCCGCCGCACGCGATAGGGGTGCACGCTGCGGTGGTTCAGCAGGCGGCCGCTCACCAGCAGCCACAGGCCTTCGATGAACTGCTTGACGGGCGGGTTGTAGATGACCGACACGTCGAGCATACCGCTGTAGGGCACGGCGCTGGGGGTCTGTCCGTAGCCGTGTGCGTTGCCTATGCAGATGGTCATCACGCTGCGGTCAATGACCTCGTAGTCAATGTTCAGCCGCATCTTGTAGTCGTGCCGGTGAAATACCATCAGCACCAGTGACGACAGGAAGGCCAGCTGCTTGGAGCCGAGTATCTGTCGGGCCTGCCGCCTTAGGTTCATGATGTCGGCGGTGAGGCCAATGCTGATGCAGTTCAGGAAGTAGCGTTGCCGCTGGGTGCCGTTTTTGTCGCAATAGCTGATGCAGCCCAGGTCAATCTTCCTGGTGCGGCGCTTCTTCAGCCATACCGTCGTCTGCTCGTCGTTGTCCTCCTCGAAGCCCCAGTAGCGGGCGAAGTCGTTCATCACGCCGTTGGGCACGACGCCCAGCGCCACCTCGTCGCGCACCTCTTGGTCTTCGCGCATCAGGCAGTTGACTGCATCGTTCAGCGCGGTGTCGCCGCCAACGATGACGATGGTCTTGTAGCCGTTGTGAATCAGCATGGTCATCAGCCGCTCTACGCTGTCGGCCGATTCGCTCTGCACAAAGTCGTAGAGCACGTCATGGGCATCCAGCTGGCGCTGCAGCTTCTGCCAGCGCTTGCCGTTGCTGCTGAAGATTCCTTGCTTCGGGCAGTAGATGATGCCCCATCTTTCATTCGCTTCACTCATATTCTCTGCTTTTGGCCTTTAGCTTTTAGCTTTTGGCCTTTTTAAATTCGCTAACAGCTAATGGCTAATAGCCAAAAGCCCTAATATTTCCGCTATTTTCTCGTCCATGGGCAGGGCGGCGTCAACCCAGTGTATGGTGACCCCCCGGCGCTCCATGCCTCGGAACCAGGTCATCTGACGTTTGGCAAACTGGTGAATGGCTATCTCCAGCCGGCGCACCATCTCGTCGTAGGAGAGTTGCCCGACGATGTGTTCCGTCACGTACTTATACTCCAACCCGTAGTAGGTCAGGTCGGCGGCAGGTATTCCCTCGGCCAGCAGGCCGCGCACCTCGTCAATCATGCCTTCCTCCAGGCGGGCCTTCAGCCTGCGGGTGATTTTCTCGCGGCGCAGTTTGCGGTCTATGCTCACACCAATTATCAGTGAGTCTATGGGCGGCAGTTCGCGCAGCGGCACAGGGTGTTCCAGATTGTAGGTCTCTATCTCGATGGCACGTATGGCCCGCTGGCACGAGTCGACATCGGTCGTGTTGTGCATCGTCGAGCCGCTTTGTGTCTTCAGAGCGGCAAGCATCTCCGTGAGTTCGCCTAAGCTCTTGCCTTCCAGACTGTCGCGTAGTGCCTGGTTCTGCGGCACGGGCGACAGTTTGTAGCCCTTCAGCACAGCCTCGATATACAAGCCTGTGCCGCCGCAGAGTATGGGCGTCTTCCCTCTACCTATTATATTATTATAGGCATCGAAAAAGTCCTGCTGATACTGAAACAGGTTGTACTTCGTGCCTGGCTCGCAGATGTCGATGAGGTGGTAGGGAATAGCTATTGGCTGTTGGCTGTTGGCTGTTGGCAACAAATAATCCGCCAGGTCCTTGCCCGTGCCGATGTCCATGCGGCGATAGACCTGACGCGAGTCGGCCGAGATAATCTCTGCGCCCATCTCACCGTCGTCCGTCCTTGGCAGCGCACATGCCAAGGCTGCTGCCAGCGGTGTCTTTCCGCTGGCTGTAGGGCCCAGTATGGTAATCATCCGTGTCATATCTCCGTAGCGTTTAGGTTTTCGTCTGCAAAAATAGCAAAAAAAAGCCATCCTGCAAAGCAGAATGGCTATAAATTACAATTGTCAATTATCAATTGTCAATTATTTCAGCTCAGCGAGGTACTTAATGGTGCGAACCATCTGAGAAGTGTAAGAGTTCTCATTGTCGTACCAAGCAACAACCTGAACGAGTGAGTTGCCGTCGCCAATCTTGCTGACCATGGTCTGGTTAGCGTCGAACAGTGAACCGAACTTCATACCGATGATGTCGCTGCTGACGAGCTTCTCCTCGGTGTAACCGAAGCTCTCGTTCTGAGCAGCCTTCATGGCAGCGTTGATACCCTCAACAGTTACCTCACCCTTGACAACAGCGTGCAGGATAGTGGTAGAACCTGTAGGAGTCGGAACGCGCTGGGCAGCACCGATGAGCTTGCCGTTCAGCTCGGGGATAACGAGACCGATGGCCTTGGCAGCACCCGTTGAGTTGGGAACGATGTTCTGGGCACCGGCACGGGCACGCTGAACATCACCCTTGCGCTGAGGACCGTCCAGAATCATCTGGTCGCCAGTGTAAGCGTGAACGGTGGTCATGATACCGCTCTGGATGGGAGCGAAATCGTTCAGAGCCTTGGTCATAGGAGCCAGGCAGTTGGTGGTGCAAGAAGCAGCCGAGATAACGGTGTCAGCAGGAGTCAGCGTCTTGTGGTTAACATTGTAAACGATGGTGGGCAGGTCATTGCCGGCAGGAGCAGAGATAACAACCTTCTTGGCACCAGCGGTCAGGTGGGCAGAAGCCTTCTCCTTAGAAGTATAGAAACCTGTGCACTCCAGAACAACGTCTACGTCCAGCTTGCCCCAAGGCAGCTCAGCAGCGTTAGGAATAGCGTAGATAGTGATCTTCTTGCCATCAACTACGATGTAGTCCTCACCAGCCTCTACAGTGTGCTTGTTCTCACCGAACTTGCCACAGAAACCACCCTGAGCGGTGTCATACTTCAGCAGGTGAGCCAGCATCTTGGGGCTGGTCAAGTCGTTGATTGCTACTACTTCATAACCTTCAGCCTCGAACATCTGACGGAAAGCGAGGCGACCGATACGGCCGAAACCGTTAATTGCTACTTTTGTCATTTTTACTTTATTATTAAAGGGTTTAATACTAAAATCGAGTCTTTTTTGCCTCTAATGAGCATTTTTTTCTCTTTTCGCGTGCAAAGTTACGAAAAATTTCCTAAATTTGCACCCAGAATCATTCTTAATTAAAGTGAAAAGTGAGCAGAGGAAAGTGAAAACTGAGATACATCAAGCCGTAACGCGAGATATTGCAAAACGCAGTTGACAATTTCACCTGTTCATCAAAGGCTAAACAGCAAACATTATATTATAAGGTAAACATTAACAATTAAAAAGTAAAGTTATGGGATTTATTAAAGAATTCAAGGATTTTGCCATGCGTGGCAATGTGATGGACATGGCAGTCGGTGTCATCATCGGCGGTGCTTTCGGTAAGATTGTCAGCTCGCTGGTCGACGACCTCATCATGCCCCTCGTCGGTAAGGCTATCGGCAATGTCGACTTCACAAGCCTGTTCATTAACCTGAGCAACGACACGAAGTACGATTCGCTCGCAGCCGCCAAGGAGGCTGGCGCCTCTGTATTCGCCTACGGACAGTTCATACAGAACACCGTCGACTTCCTCATCGTTGCCATCTGTATCTTCCTCATGCTCAAGGGCATCAACAAACTGATGAACCTGAAGAAGAAGGAAGAGGAGGCTCCCGCCCCCGAGGCTCCCAAAGGTCCCACTCAGGAGGAGCTGCTCGCTGAGATTCGCGACCTGCTGAAGCAGAAGTAATCATTGGGGAGGTATCCCATTTGCCTCTTTGACATTCCATCAGGGAGACCCTGGCGCTTAGGTATCGCCCAGGGCCTCCTTTTTGTTGCGCGGTGTGAACAAAAAGTTAGCAAAAGTCAATTGATTGTGACTATTTGAAAACTTTTCTTCGTTTTTATTTGCGTTTTAACATTATTATTCGTACCTTTGCGCCCAAAAATGCAAAATACGATATTATTATGAGTCAAGTTATCAAGCCAATAGGCTATCAGCGCCTGCTCGACATGAAGCAGACAGAGCAGGGCATCAAGCTGATCAAGGAGTTTTTTCAGGCTAACCTCTCCACGGAGCTGCGCCTGCGCCGTGTGACCGCCCCGCTCTTCGTACTGCAGGGACTGGGCATCAACGACGACCTCAACGGCGTGGAGCGTGCCGTGACCTTCCCCATCAAGGACCTGGGCGATGCCCGTGCCGAGGTGGTTCACTCGCTGGCCAAGTGGAAGCGGCTGACGCTGGCCGAGTACAAGATAGAGCCCGGCTACGGCATCTATACCGACATGAACGCCATTCGTGCCGACGAGGAGCTGGACAACCTGCACTCGCTCTACGTGGACCAGTGGGACTGGGAAGCCTCCATCCGGCGCGAGGACCGCACGGTGGCCTTCCTGAAGAACATCGTCGAGCGCATCTATGCCGCCATCCGCCGCACGGAGTATCTGGTCTGCGAGACCTATCCGCAGATTAAGCCCTTCCTGCCCGAGAAGATTCACTTCATACATGCCGAGGAACTGCTGCGCATGTATCCCGACAAGACTCCCAAGGAGCGCGAGGATGCCATCTGCGAGGCTTATGGCGCCGTATTTATAATAGGTATAGGCGGCAAACTGAGCAACGGCGAGAAGCACGACGGGCGCGCCCCCGACTACGACGACTGGAGTACGGTGGCTGAGGACGGTCGCCAGGGGCTCAACGGCGACATCCTGATATGGTATCCAGTGCTGGGCCGTTCGTTCGAACTCTCGTCAATGGGCATCCGCGTCGACAAGGAGTCGCTGCTCAGACAGTTGAAGATAGAAGGACAGGAGGCTCGCGAACAACTGTACTTCCACCAGCAGCTGCTTGGCGACAAGTTGCCGCTGAGCATCGGCGGTGGCATCGGGCAGAGCCGCCTCTGCATGGTGCTGCTGCACAAAGGTCACATCGGCGAGATTCAGGCCTCTATCTGGCCCGACGAGATGCGCAGCGAGTGCAAGTCGCTGGGCATATCGCTCATCTGATTTACGGCAGGTTTCTCGGCTAAAAACGCATTTATTCCGCTACAGCAGCCCAAAAACGGATATGTTTAGCGGAATAAATGCAATTTTATTCCAAATTTAACACTTAGTAGCTTGCTTATTTCGATTATTATTCGTAACTTTGCCGCCGTATGTGTACAATCATTGGAAGAAAACAGGAAATAGCAGAGCTGACCCGTCGCTATGAGAGCGGCAGGGCAGAGTTTATCGCAGTATATGGTCGCCGTCGTGTGGGCAAGACGTTTCTGATAAACGAAGTGTTGGGTGACGGCATGGTATTTCACCATACGGGTCTTTCGCCGTATGACCGCAAGCGCAAGGTCTCGCTCAAGTCGCAGCTTCAGAACTTTCAGTTCTCGCTGATACGTCATGGGCTGGAAGGAATCGCTCAGCCCAAGTCGTGGATGGAGGCTTTCTTCTTGCTGGAACAGCTGCTGGAACGACTTGACAACGGTTCGCGCCAGGTGGTGTTCATCGATGAACTGCCTTGGATGGATACGGCACGCTCTGGTTTCTTGACGGCTCTTGAAGCGTTCTGGAACGGATGGGGGTGCAGTCGGCATAACCTGTGCTTAGTGGTTTGTGGTTCAGCTACATCGTGGATGCTCGATAACATCATCAACAATAAGGGGGGTCTGTATGGTCGTCTGACGTGCGAGATGAAACTGTCGCCGTTCACGCTGTCGGAGTGTGAGCAGTTCTTTGAGAGCAGGAGAATCGACATGTCGCGTTACAACATCATCCAGGCCTACATGATTCTTGGTGGTATTCCGTTCTATCTCGACTGTTTCAATCCGTCGCTCAGTCTGGCACAGAATATCGACACCTTGTTCTTCAATCCGAAAGCAAAGCTTGGCGACGAGTTCGAACGGCTGTTCAACTCCGTTTTCGACAATGCAGCGGATTGTATGAAGATTATCCGGTTCCTGGCTAAGCGACATGCTGGTTTCCGTCGCGACGAAATAGCCCGCAAGACCGACATCAATCCCAATGGCGACTTCACCAAGATGCTGAAGGCCCTTATCGCCAGCGACTTTGTTACCCGATATGTGCCTTGGGGCAGTGCGAATAATGAGGAATACTACAAGCTGTCTGACTGCTTCTGCTGGTTCTGGCTGCACTTCAAGGAGGAGAAAGCCGTCACGGAACGCGATTACTGGCTGCATCACATGAAGGAGAGTGAGATAACTTCGTGGCGAGGGATTGCATTCGAGGAGGTCTGTCTGCAGCATATCCAGCAGGTCAAGATGGCTTTGCAGATAGCGGGTGTCAGTTCACAGGAATCGTCACTTGTTGTCAGCGGCGACAATGATGCAGACGGTATGCAGATTGATTTGCTGATAGACCGTGCCGACGATGTTGTCAACATCTGTGAGATGAAGTATTCCAAGTCGAACTATACAATAACGAAGTCATACGCTGAGAGGTTGCAGAAACGCATCGACGCATTGGAGCACAGCCAGCCCGACAAAACATTCCACCTGACCTTTGTGACCGTCAACCCGATAGAGCGGAATGCTTATTCTGACATCGTCAAGTCGGCAGTCACGGCTGACGAACTGTTCAGATAGCCCTTGTCAGCAGGGTCAACCCCCTATTCCGACTGGGGAAAAGGACTATCTGTGGTCACGTGGTCATTTAGGTTCAACCCATTTTACCACCCTTATACTAACCTCATAAAGCAAGTACAGGGGAATTGTTACAAGTACCAGCGTCATCAGGTCGGGCGGCGTGATAATTGCAGCTATAAGCATGATGACGAGAAAAGCATGTTTGCGGTAGCGTGATAGCATGTTGGCGTTTATGAATTCCAGTTTTCCCAAGAAAAAAGCGATGACGGGCAACTGGAACACCACACCCATCACCAGAGTCAGCGAGACGAATGTGGAGATATACGAATCGAGTGTGATGTTACTCACCACCTTTGCCGACACGCTATAGGTGCCGAGGAAACGGAAGGAGATGGGGAACAGCACGAAATAGGACATCAGCACGCCCATTAGGAACAGCACATAGATGACACCAGCCACCTGAACCGAATAGCGGCGCTCGTTCTCATAAAGAGCGGGCGAAATGAAACGGAACAGCTCATACAATATATATGGCGATGCCCCTAACACTCCTAAATATACCGCCGTAGTGATGTGCCATGAACTCCCAAATTCAGCGTTACTTACTGAGTTAATTTTTTGGAAATAAAAAAGACGTGGGAGTTTGTTCCTCCGCGCCTATCCCTGTAAGTCAGGCCTTCGCATTGCCCCCGTATCAAGGATAAGCAACGCAAGCCAGCCCACGCCGAGTGACATTATATAGTCCAACGCAGACGTTAACCACCAAAATACAATGATAGCAACGAAATGGCCAGGATATAATACACCCACGCAAACGCTTCGTTGCATTACCGCTGTGATACGAATTCAAAGTTGCGAAGTAGGGTGTCCAATTTGATGTACCCGTTATGCGACAAGTAAATTTCTCCTTTTACT
>ERZ842401.7475-NODE-7475-length-11162-cov-4.474025_pt1 | contig 11162 bp, 23 predicted proteins | sample MGYA00521270_ERZ842401 | MGnify/ENA primary metagenome ERZ842401 (study PRJEB31892, sample SAMEA3878208) | bioreactor metagenome | biome: Moose rumen | place: Sweden | collected 2011-10 | study: EMG produced TPA metagenomics assembly of the PRJEB12797 data set... | reverse complement strand
ATAATAAAAATATAATTAATATTAATAATAAATAATCTTAATAAAAATATAAATAATAATAATAATAATAATCAAATAAAGATTGAAATTTCTTCTGATTATACAAAAAGTAATATTGAAATGAATTTCAATTCTTTTATTTTTACCCATACACACAAACGAACAAAGCAGCTTAAACTTTAGTTTTCAAGCTGTTTTGTATCAATGATTGTACGTTTCATGTGTTACTCCCCTCCTGTTAAAAGTCTAATCCGGCTTCTCTGGCTGCCTCGGCAAGCGCTGCAACCTTACCTGCGTATATGAAGCCACCCCTGTCATAAACAACTTCTTTGATGCCCTTGTCCATAGCACGCTTTGCTATGACCTCTCCGAGCTTCTTTGCTGCCTCAACATTGTTGGTCTTAGAAAGGCCGCTCTTTACCTCATCATCGAGGGTAGAAGCTGCTACCAATGTATTGCCAACTGTGTCGTCTATCACCTGAGCGTACATGTGGTTGTTGGAACGAAATACAGAAAGCCTGGGTCTATCGGCTGTTCCGGCAAGGTGATGACGCATTCTTCTATGCTTTTGTCCGCGTACAACGGCTCTATTCTTCTTACTTACCATTGGGATATTTCTCCTTTACTTATTTCTTACCAGTCTTACCAACCTTACGCCTGATGGTCTCATCCGCGTACTTGATGCCCTTGCCCTTGTAAGGCTCAGGTCTGCGCTTGTCGCGGATCTCTGCTGCGAACTGGCCGACCTTTTCCTTGTCGATACCGCTTACAGTGATGTTGTTGCCCTCCACTGTAGTCTCGATACCTTCGGGATCAGTCATCTCAACCGGGTGTGAATATCCCAGGTTCAGTGTTAATGTCTTACCCTGCTTCGCTGCTCTGTAACCTACACCATTGACCTCCAGTACCTTCTTGTAGCCATCGGTCACGCCTGTCACCATATTCTGGATCAGGCTTCTGGTAAGTCCGTGCAGCGACTTCATTTTCTTGAGATCATTGGGTCTCTTTACGAGGATCTCTTCGCCCTCTTTTGTGATCTCCATCTCGACGGGAAGAGTCTTCTCCAAAGTGCCCTTAGGTCCCTTAACCGTCACATGATTATTTTCTGCAATATCAACCGTAACTCCGGCGGGTATCGCGATTGGCATTCTTCCTACTCGTGACATGCCCGTACCTCCATAAAAATCTTACCAAACATAAGCCAGTACTTCGCCGCCTACGGAAAGCTCTCTGGCCTTTTTATCTGTTACTATGCCCTGGTTTGTGGAAAGGATAGCTATACCCAGTCCTCCGAGCACCTGAGGGATCTCATCCTTGCCCGCATAGATACGCAGACCGGGCTTTGAAATCCTCTTGATTCCGGTGATGATCTTTTCCTTTTTAGCACCGGAATACTTCATTGTGACATGGATAGTCTTAAAAGAACCATCCTCCACAAGATCATACTTCTCGATATAGCCCTCATCCACGAGGATGTCAGCTATAGCCACCTTCATCTTGGATGAAGGGATATCAACAGTGTCATGCTTTGCAGTATTTGCGTTACGGATTCTCGTAAGCATATCCGCAATAGGATCACTCATACTCATATCTGTAATTACCTCCTTCTTACCAAGATGCTTTCTTGACGCCGGGGATCTGTCCCTTGTATGCGAGCTCGCGGAAGCAAACTCTGCAGATTCCGTACTTTCTGAGTACCGAATGAGGACGTCCGCATATCCTGCAGCGTGTGTACTCTCTGGTAGAGAACTTCTGCTTACGCTGCTGCTTAACCTTCATTGACTTCTTTGCCATCTTAAAACCTCCTCTACTTCGCGAAAGGCATACCGAAGAAACGGAGTAACTCGCGCGCTTCCTCGTCTGTCTTTGCCGTGGTCACGAAGATGATATCCATACCTCTGACCTTGTCAACCTTGTCATACTCGATCTCGGGGAAAATGATCTGCTCCTTGATACCGAGAGCATAATTTCCTCTGCCATCGAAGGAATCGGGATTTACTCCACGGAAGTCCCTGACGCGGGGCAGTGCTAAGTTGATGAGGCGATCAGCAAACTCATACATCTTCTCGCCGCGGAGAGTAGTCTTGCATCCGATGCCCATACCCTCACGGATCTTGAAGTTAGCGACTGAATTCTTCGCCTTTGTGATGACAGCCTTCTGACCTGTGATCTCTTCCATGTCCTTTGTGGCAGACTCAAGGATCTTCTGGTTTTCCTTTGCCTCGCCGACACCCATGTTTACCACGATCTTTTCCAGCTTCGGCACTTCCATGACATTCTTGTAGCCGAACTTCTCTGTCATCTTGGCAACTATCTCGTTGTCATAAGTTTCTCTTAATCTACTCAATTTAAATGCCTCCTTCCCACTTAATCGATGGTCTTGCCTGTGGCCTTGGCAAAGCGGACTTTCTTGTCTCCCTCTACCTTGAAGCCTACACGGCTTGCCTTACCATCGGATAGAAGCATTACATTTGAGATATCGATAGGCGCCTCCTGCTCGATGATGCCGCCGTTCTGGTTGGACATCGAGGGCTTCTGGTGCTTCTTTACCATATGCACACCTTCTACCACAACTCTGTGATTCTTTGTATCTACCGAGAGAACCTTTCCCTCATTGCCCTTGTCTCCGCCGGCAATGACACGGACTGTGTCTCCCTTTTTAATCTTACTTGTAGCCATGTCTCTTCCTCCTATAATACTTCCGGAGCCAGAGAAACGATCTTCATAAACTGTTTCTCACGAAGCTCCCTGGCCACAGGCCCGAAAATACGAGTTCCCTGAGGAGTCTTATCTGCCTTGATGATAACTGCGGCATTCTCGTCAAACTTGATGTAGGAACCATCCTTACGACGGGCACCCTTCTTTGTACGAACGACTACAGCCTTTACTACGTCACCCTTCTTAACAACGCCTCCGGGTGTTGCATCTTTGACCGTAGCAGTAATGATATCGCCGATATTGGCATATCTCCTCGTAGAGCCGCCCATAACACGGATGCAGAGGATCTCCTTCGCACCGGTATTGTCGGCTACCTTTAATCTGCTTTCCTGCTGTACCATAACAATATCCTTCCTTTCCAGTGTCGGAAATTATTTTGCTCTCTCCATCACTTCGACGAGTCTCCATCTCTTATCCTTTGAAAGGGGACGTGTCTCCATGACTCTCACGGTATCACCGATCTTTGCATCGTTGGTCTCGTCATGAGCCTTCAGCTTGTAGGTCTTCTTGACGATCTTTTTATACAGGGGGTGACGGACGTTATCTCTTACCGCAACCACGATGGTCTTATCCATCTTATCGCTGACAACAACGCCAACCCTGGTTTTTCTAAGATTTCTCTCTGCCATTTTTCTATCCTTTCTTTAAGATTGCTCCTACGCTTCCTTACTGTTCATGGTCATCACCGTCTGAATACGGGCGATGTTTCTTCTTACCTCACGGATACGTGCCGTGTTATCCAGCTGATTGGTCGCGTTCTGGAATCTCAAATTGAAAAGCTCTTTCTTGGCCTCTACAAGCTGAGCGTTCAGCTCGTCCACAGACTTATTCTTTAACTCGTCTACAAAGTTTGTCTTTTTCATCAGGACTCACCGCCTTCCAAATCCTCACGGGATACGATCTTACATTTGCAGGGAAGCTTGTGCGTAGCGAGACGAAGTGCCTCACGTGCTGTCTCCTCGGGTACTCCCGCGATCTCAAACATGACTCTGCCCGGCTTTACTACAGCTACCCAGTAGTCCAGGGAACCTTTACCTTTACCCATTCGGGTTTCAGCAGGCTGTGCCGAAACGGGCTTGTCAGGGAATATCTTTATCCAAACCTTACCACCACGCTTTACGTAACGTGTCATGGCGATACGGGCTGCCTCTATCTGATTAGACTTGATCCAGCAGGGCTCAGTAGCCACTATGCCGTACTCACCATTAGTGATCTTGTTGCCTCTTGTAGCCTTACCACGCATAGATCCGCGGAACTGCTTACGATGCTTTACTCTCTTAGGCATTAACATTAGCGGTTACCTCCTTCCTTTGCGTCATCGACTGCTGCCTTGACATTCTTCTTGGAGGGAAGGACCTCACCCTTGTATACCCAAACCTTTACGCCGACCTTACCATAGGTGGTGTCAGCCTCTGCGAAACCATAATCGATGTCTGCGCGAAGAGTCTGAAGAGGAATGGTACCCTCACTATAGCTCTCGGAGCGGGCGATATCGGCACCGCCCAGACGACCTGAGCACATAGCCTTTATGCCGAATACTCCGTTCTCCTTCATACTGCGGCTCATGCAGGACTTCATAGCACGACGGAAGGATGTACGATTCTCAAGCTGTGAAGCGATATTCTCAGCCACGAGCTGCGCGTCCTTATCGGGCCGCTTAACCTCCTTGATGTCCACCACAAGCTTTGAGCCTGTGAGCTTTGCGAGCTCGTCCTTGACCCGCTCGATCTCAGCGCCGCCCTTACCGATCACGATACCGGGCTTAGCTGTGTATACTACTACCTTTACACGATCAGATGCTCTCTCGATCTCGATCTTTGAAACACCTGCTGCATAAAGCTTTTTCTTAAGAAACTTACGGATCTCATGATCCTCAGCAAGATAGTCGGCGAACTTGTCATCCGATGCATACCATTTGGAATCCCAATCCTTTATGATACCGACTCTCAAGCCATGGGGATTAACTTTCTGTCCCATTCTACGCCTCCTTATTCTTTTCATCCAGCACAATGGTGATGTGGCTCATACGCTTTTCGATGCGATAAGCACGGCCCTGTGCCCTGGGTCTGATACGCTTCATTGTAGGTCCCTTGTTTGCATAGCACTCTGCTATGTAGAGGTCCTCTGCGTTAAGACCATTGTTGTTCTCTGCGTTAGCGATCGCTGACTTTAAGAGCTTCTCGATCACACCGGATGCATACCGGGGATTGTAAGCTAAGATACCAAGTGCTGTGGTGACATCCTTTCCACGGATGGCGTCGAGCACGAAGCATGCCTTTGTCACAGACATTCTTGCATAAGAAAGCTTTGCAGAAGGTCTTGTGTCTTTTATTTCGTTTCTCTCACGCTTTACCTGTGATCTATGTCCCATGGTAAAATCCTCCTTTCAAATCTTTCTTATTTTGCTCCGGACTTCTTGTCGTCCTTCTTATGTCCTCTGTATGTACGTGTAGCCACGAACTCACCCAGCTTATGTCCGACCATATCCTCTGTTACGTATACGGGCACATGCTTTCTGCCGTCATGTACTGCAATGGTATGACCTACCATCTGGGGGAAGATCGTGGAGCGGCGTGACCATGTCTTTATTACGGACTTATCTCCGCTTGCGTTCATAGCATCAATCTTTTTTAATAAGCTTTCATCTGCGAAAGGTCCTTTTTTTAATGAACGTGCCATTTCTTTCCTCCTTACTTGATAGCCCTACCGTCGCGGCGGCGTACAATGAGCTTGTTAGACTGCTTATGCTTCTTACGGGTCTTAAGACCGAGAGCGGGCTTACCCCAAGGTGTGCAGGGTCCGGGACGTCCGACAGGCGCTTTACCCTCACCACCACCATGTGGATGGTCGTTGGGGTTCATGACCGAACCACGAACTGTGGGACGGATACCCATGTGTCTCTTACGACCTGCCTTACCGATCTTGATAAGGTTGTGGTCGCCGTTGCCGATGACTCCGATAGAAGCGCGGCAGTTGATAGGCACCATTCTCATCTCACCGGAGGGGAGACGAAGTGTAGCATACTTGCCCTCCTTAGCCATAAGCTGTGCCGCATTACCTGCTGCACGAACCATCTGGCCGCCCTTTCCGGGATGAAGCTCGATATTGTGTACCATAGTACCTACGGGGATGCTCTCAAGAGGGAGGCAGTTGCCTACTCTGATCTCGGCGTCGGAACCGGATACTACGGTCATGCCGTCTGTCAGTCCCTCGGGTGCGAGGATGTAAGACTTCTCACCGTCCTCATAGCAGATGAGAGCTATATTTGCTGTACGGTTGGGATCATACTCGATACCGATAACCTTTGCGGGGATACCATCCTTTTTGTTTCTCTTGAAATCGATGATCCTGTACTTTCTGCGATTGCCGCCGCCCTGGTGACGGACAGTGATCTTACCCTGGTTGTTACGTCCGGCATTCTTCTTAAGGGAAGTAACGAGGCTCTTCTCGGGCTCACTCTTTGTGACCTCAGAGAAATCGGAACCTGTCATATTACGCCGGGAAGGTGTATATGGGTTATATGTTTTGATTCCCATTTTTGTCTCCTTTCAAATAATGTGTTTCTTATCGCACTTCACTGTGCATGGTTTGCGGTCTTAATCAAAGTCCGCTGAAGATCTCGATCTCCTTGGAGTCCTCTGTCAGTGTTACGATAGCCTTTTTGGTCTTTGCGGTCTTGCCTGTCACCATACCGCGGCGGCGGTTCTTGCCGTCCTTGTTGACTGTAGCGACCTTCTCGACCTTGGCACCGTCAAACATCTTCTCGACAGCTTCCTTGATCATGATCTTATTAGCATCGGGGTGAACGAGAAATGTGTACTTTCTGTCGCCCATGAGCATCATGCTCTTTTCGGTGATGACCGGCTTAACTATTACGTCATAATACTGTACGTTTGCCATTATGCATACACCTCCTCGATCTTTGATACGGCATCCTTTGTGAGAACGACCGTATTGTACTTTAATACATCAAATACATTGATGGTAGCTGTGGATGCAGTCTTTACCGTAGGGATATTCGCTGCGCTCCTCTGTACGTTCTCATCGTTTCCTTCGATCACTACGAGAGCTTTGTCGAGGTTTAAGTTTTTCATAACCTTTGCAAACTCCTTGGTCTTGATCTCGGAGAGCTTAAGCTCGTCTAAAACGATCAGCTTGTTCTCAGCTACTCTGGATGAAAGAGCACTCTTTAAAGCTGCTCTCTTTTCCTTTTTGTTCATCTTGAAGGAGTAGTCCCTGGGAACCGGAGCGAATACCATGCCGCCGCCTGTCCACTGGGGTGATCTGGTCGAACCCTGACGGGCATGACCTGTACCCTTCTGTCTCCAAGGCTTTCTGCCGCCACCGCTGACTTCGGAGCGTGTCTTAGCCTTCTGTGTGCCCTGGCGGTTGTTGGCCAGCTGCTGCTGTACTGCCATGTGAACCAGGTGCTCATTTACCTCTACACCGAAAACAGCATCGGAAAGATCGATCTTGTCAACTTCCTTGCCGTCCATATTGAAAACGGATACTGTAGCCATTTTACAAGTTCCTCCTTCCTGATTACTTTGCTGCCTTTACGGACTCTTTGATAGTTACGAGAGACTTCTTGGGTCCGGGAACTGCGCCCTTTACCAGAAGAATGTTGTTCTCTGCGTCTGCACGTACGATCTCAAGATTCTGGATCGTAACCTTTACATGGCCCATCTGACCGGGCATGCCCTTACCCTTGAATACACGGGAAGGTGTGGAGCAGGAACCATTTGAACCCTGATGGCGATGGAACTTGGAACCATGAGCCATAGGTCCGCGGTGCTGGCCGAGACGCTTGATCGCGCCCTGGAAGCCCTTACCTTTGCTGATAGCTGTGGCGTCTACCTTGTCTCCAGCCTCAAAGATGTCTGCCTTTATCTCCTGTGCGAGCTCATACTCGGAAGCATTCTCAAAGCGGAACTCTCTGACATACTTCTTGGGAGCTACGCCGGCCTTGTCAAAGTGACCCTTCTCGGGACGATTGACGCCATGGCGGTGATAAACCTTCTTGCTGCCGGCTGCGTCCTTGTTGACCGCCTTAACCTTGGCATCGCCAAAGCCTACCTGAACAGCCTCATAGCCATCGTTTTCTACTGTCTTTACCTGAGTGACCACGCAGGGGCCTGCCTCAAGCACTGTCACAGGGATGAGCTCGCCGTTCTCACCGAACACCTGAGTCATACCCAGCTTTGTAGCTAAAATAGCCTTCTTCATAATAACCTCCTTTGTTCATTCACTCCCGGGGGAGCCAGCGGAACAATGCTTTACATTAAAATAGTAAGTTTTACTTTTCCTTCATCTTTACATCGAAGAAAACACCTGCAGGCATCTCCAGTCTGGAGAGCACCTCTACCGTCTTCTGGGTCGGTGTGAGGATATCGATCAGACGCTTGTGTGTGCGCTGCTCAAACTGCTCACGGCTATCCTTGTACTTATGTACTGCGCGGAGGATGGTAACTACTTCCTTTTTAGTGGGAAGGGGAACCGGTCCGCTGACCTGCCAGCCATTCTTCTTTACGGTATCGATGATCTTTGCGGCAGATGCGTCTACCAGCTCATGATCATATGCCTTAAGTGTGATTCTCATTACTTGTGCCATAAAAAAAGTCGCCTCCTTATTTTTTAGGCGGTGACTGTACACTCTCCCGTGTGTGTCCAACAGATAATACAAGGAAGTACCACTCCTTGCGCTGCCTTCGGCTCACGTCGTTTCTGCCGGCTTTAAGTGGGTTAATCTCAAAGCTTCACAGACAATAATGTATACAGTGACCTGTCGTCAAGTTTCCGGCTCTGTACAGATTCGCTAAACTCGTCCTGCGCTACGCTTGTCCTCGTTAATCTCACCTGCACTAACAATCGCTAATTTCAACATTCGCTTCGCTCAGTTTCAATAAGCGATTGCTGAGCCTCATGACATTCGCTCCACGGAAAACCCGGCCTCACTTTCGCGGTGGCCGGCAACCTCACGCTTCTTTGCTATCAATGTCACAGCAAGTGGTAGTATACAGGAATTCTTTTAGAATTGCAAGAACTTTTTTCAGAAATTTAATAAATATTTAAAATCCACCGGAAGGCTCAAACAGAGCCCCCGCTCCCTCCTGGCTCTGTATACAGGCAAGCAGGGCAGAGACCTGGGGGTCCGAAAGCTCGATGCCATCCTCCGATCTGGACATATAGCTTTCAATGTGATCTACCAGATGGTTGTAAAAGTCTTCGACAAAAACCGGCAGCTCATCCAACATAGCGTTTATCTTTGCATTGTTCTTTTTATCCAGTGAGTTTCTGTACTCGTGACTCATCCCTGCCTCTCCTCAGCCTCTATACATCCGATCAGTCGTCATCCTCATCATCATCGTCGTCATCATCATCGCGGTCATCCTTTGACATATACTCCGTCTCTGCCATGATCACGGATAGCGGCGTCAAAGCACTCTATAGCCTCCATGCCGTCCACACAGCTGTCCACCGCGTACTGCTCCTCCCGCAGCGCACGGCTCACCAGCTCGTTCATATCCGGTTCATCCTCTGCGTATAGTATCCTCACTTCTCCTCCAAAAAGACCCCTTTAATCTGATGATGTCGGTCTCTAACAGATATCTCCCATCAGAAAGAAAATGTCTGCAGGAATTTCTGCCCACGCTCCGTAGTCGGATGGGCAAAGAGCTCCTCGGGATCGCCCTCCTCTATGATACGACCCTCATCGATAAAATTTTTATAGAGGTGCCGCACCTCTACCATGTATGGCATATCATTATCCTCCTGTCTGCTCATACCCATATCACTAATACTCTCCCTCCAGCTTGTTGTTCATCTCCTCCATTTTGGCCTCCGCCTTGTAGATGAGCTCACTGGCTTCCAGAAGATCCTGCGAGAAATCCACCTCCCCGCCCTCGGCATAGAGGGTCTTGTAGCGGATGTCGTGCTCCATGCTCGCCCACATATCCATGGCGGTGGTGCGTATCTGCATCTCCACGGGTACCAGCTGCTTTTTATTCATAAAGTACACCGGTACGCGAATGATCAGATGCAGGCTGCGGTATCCGTTGGGCTTGGGGTTTTTTATGTAGTCCTTTTCCTCTAAAATGATGATGTCGTCCTGAGCCATGATACGCTCGCGGATCAAATACACATCCTTTATGTAGGGACAGATCACCCTCACCCCTGCGATATCGAAAAGGTTGTTTATCGCAGCCGTGAGCGTGGCGTCGAGTCCTTTTTTCTGCAGCTTTCCCACTATGCTGTGAGTCGATTTCAGCCGTGTGTCGATATGATTTATAGGCACGCGCAGGCTTCTGTATTTGAACTCGTCCTTTATGATATCGAGTCTGGAGGTGGTGACATTTATGGCGGCATTATACAGGCGGAGTATCGGATCCATGGTCCGCGAAAATTCCTCGCCGATATTTGCTATATGGGACATATCGTCCTGTATGCCTATGGTCATAGGCACCAGCTCGTGGACGGAGATCGTCTCCTCCACCGACACCTTTGCCGCCTTTACCTCTTCACCATTTATGGAAGCGATCAGCTCCTCCGCCGTCATCTCTTCCTGCTTTTTCTTTTTTGCAAATCCAAACGCCAATTCTTTTTACCTCTAAATAAAATATCCGAAAGGCGATCGTCTCACCTCCCGGATATTATAACTCATAATGAAAAAATGTGTGTTAAAAATCTGTGAACTTTATCACACCTGTCATCGCGATGTCACTCCATCGCCGGTGGGGCGGACTCTGCGGTCACCTCGTCAAAGTCGGGCATCTCGTCATCCACCTGGATTTCCTTTATACGGAACTCATTTCCCTGGTACAGGTAGGTATTTTCACTGCCGCAGTGCGGACAGACCTTGGCATACTTAATCGTGTCATAGGTCTGCTTGCAATCTTCACAAAATGTGATAGCCTCTATGGGCTCGATGATGAGCTCGGCATTTCGGATGGTATCGTCTGTCTTGTCACCCTCACGCCTCACAGCCCATTTCCAGCAGTCCTGCAGGTACGCCGTAACTACACCGGACACCTTGCCCAGCTCGATGGTTACGGAGGATATATGGGGGGCATTGTTTTCCTTTGCCACCTCCACACAGTCCTTCATAACAGAAAAAACTACACTTAACTCGTGCATAAAAAATCTCCTTTAAAAAATCCGGCGAGGATCTTGCACCCCGCCGGACCAAAATCAACTGTCAAAAAGCCATTATGCTTTCTTGCCGCCGCCAAACGTGAGCTTGAGCGCCTGCTTAGCTCCGTAAGGCAGGATGTACTTGAGCTTGTCCTCAGACTTTCTCATGGTAGAGCACTCAGGATGATCCCTGTGGAGGTGGATCGCGTCAAACTCACAGCGTGTGGTGCAGAGTCCACAGCCTACGCAGCGGTTCCTGTCCACGACTGTAGCACCGCATGAGAGGCAGCGGGCGGTCTCTGTCTTAACCTGCT
>ERZ842401.7473-NODE-7473-length-11164-cov-3.918354_pt1 | contig 11164 bp, 10 predicted proteins | sample MGYA00521270_ERZ842401 | MGnify/ENA primary metagenome ERZ842401 (study PRJEB31892, sample SAMEA3878208) | bioreactor metagenome | biome: Moose rumen | place: Sweden | collected 2011-10 | study: EMG produced TPA metagenomics assembly of the PRJEB12797 data set... | reverse complement strand
CCGGTACTTGACGCAGTGTACTAGTTTGTGCCTGTCATTGCCTCATTAACGCCGACTATTCCCCCCGGTACTTGACGCAGTGTACTAGTTTGTGCCTGTCATTGCCTCATTAACGCCGATTATTCCCCGCCAGTACTTGACGCAGTGTACTAGTTCGAGCCAATCATTGACCTCATCCATGCCGCAAAAGAATCAGGATTGCGTGTCTGTATTAACACCGTACCCGGCCCTCTGAACCTGCACACTAAACTCTCTCCGCTCGCAATACTGGAAAACCACCCAGAAGATGCCTTCTCTATCCTGTAGCTCATGTAGTCAGGCCAAGCTACAAGATGTCCGTTGTCTATAATTACCTCTTCTCCGTCTGAGAGATTTATTGCGTGAATCGCTCCAAAACTTGACAGAAATACTATCCCTTTTCCCTTGACGTTCAGAACAAAAAAACCCTCCCGCGAAAATAACCCTTGAGAGAGATTCTGCATTGCCGTATCAACTTCTACGGTCTCTTCCGCCGCAAGAAAACCATCCTTCTGCACTCTCATTCCGTAATTCCCGTCAAGCTCAACATCAACAATCCCTCCGGGTGCTCTATGACCCAATAGTACACTCCCTTCACCTCGTGAGGCCGTTATACGCTGAAAGAAAAAGCTCTCTCCGGTCAAAAACTTCCTTGCCAGCCCTCCTAAAAAACCTTTATCTCCCATTGAGCCGGACACATCTAGATTCGCAGACATCGCTACCATTGCATCGGACTCCGCCTTCAGGGACTCCCCCCTCACCAAGTCGCAGCGCACTACAGGAAATGCATCCTGATGCAGGATCTCGTACCTCATACGTTCACGCCGAAGTTCAGACACAGCGCACGCAGTCCGCCCTTAAAGCCGGAGCCTATAGCGTTAAACTTCCACTCTCCTGCGTTACGGTAAAGCTCGCCCACTACTACTGCCGTCTCTATAGAGAAATCCTCTCCCAAGTCGTAGCGTATGAGTTCCTGACCCTTTGCCTCGTCTACTATCCTGATGTACGCATTAGACACTTGACCGAAATTCTGTCTGCGTTCTTCGGCCTCATGAATCGTTACTGTGAAATCTATCTTGTCTATACCTGCCGGAACTGCACCCAAGTCTATACGAATAACTTCATCATCGCCTTCACCTGCTCCCGTCCTGTTGTCTCCCATGTGCTGCACTGACCCTGATGAGTGCTTAGGGTTATTGTAGAACACGAAATCAGCATCACTCTGAACTTTTCCGTTTGCGCCGAGAAGAAATGCTGCTGCATCCAAGTCAAAAGCTGCCTGACCATCATATTTATTTATGTCCCAGCCAAGACCTGCTAATAACTTTGACAGACCGGGATTGCCTTTAGTTAGGTCAACTTTCTGACCCTTTGACAGACTTATCATTAAATAACCGCCTCCATTGGGAAAATTTCAGTCATTATAGCAGAATCATAATCACGGCGAAGCATCTGCACTTACTGCACAGCTTTTCACTGCATGAACATCACGAATGCCGCTAAACTCCCCGCAGTCATCACGGCAAGTACTCTCAACGGAGCAAACTTGAAGTACCTGCACAGACAAAATATCAGCGTCCCCGTCCCCGCCCACGCAATAAGGTAATTCCAGCTCACAGAATACGGAATAACTTCCGCGAAAAAGTCAGCCGTCCTCTCCCACAGCAAAAATATTCCCTCTACAGCAAACATTACGTAGCTCATCAAGGGTACGTTCAGAAGACGCAATATCCCGAAGCCTGATGCTATCGTCAGCGCAAACGTGAAGTACACCGGAGCAATGATATTCAGCACTAATCCGACTAGCACGATTCCTCCGAACGTACAGCTCACCTGCGGAAAAGTTACCAGAGAGACCAGCGGACTTATCATCAGCCACGAAAGCCTCTTATAGGGAAGCGTACTGATAACCAGAGCAGATATTACCGAGAGCCTGAAGCCTATATCCCAGAACATTAACGGCGAATACATCAGCAGTCCAGCTCCTGCAACGCACACAGAGTTCACTCCGCTCACAGTCCGGCCAAGTGCACGGGAAATCAGGGCAGTCTGAAGCATTACCCCCGCACGCAAAGCACTCGGCGCAGCTCCCGTCAGCAGGATATACACCCAAAGTATCAGCGAGAGGATTACAGCATTGTTCCCAAAGAACATACCCGCGCACAAAATCACTATTCCGACATGAAAGCCAGACACAGCAAGAAGGTGTACAGTCCCCCATTTCCTGTGAAGCTGGTTTAGCTGTTCATCACGGTCTCCTATCCATGCAGCTTTTAGGTATGCTCCAACTCGTGAAGGCATGTACATAGTCAGCCTGCGTGAGAGCAAATATCTCATTCTCGGAAAACTGAACTTCACTGCCAGCTCCTCAACATGCGCAAGTTTCACCCAAGCCTCAGCTCCTCTTGCTCCCCAAAATCTGCCCTCGTCAAAATCAGAGCCTTTTTGTCTTGGCCGGAAAGACTGCGTTACTCCGTCAAAAACTATCCTGTCTCCGGGCATCATCTCCATAAACTGAAGGCGCGTAACATATCTGCCTCCCTTGTCAGTGTCGATAACTGCTGCGTAAATCCTCCCCCAATTACGGACGCTGTTTACTGTCCCGGTCTCGTGAGTGAGAGTAAGAGGCTGTGCAGGAGGAAGCGTGAAGACGTGATACATTCTCAGAGAACACATCACGCATATCACCAGTCCTGCAGCAAATACCCTCCATTGTTCCGGGAACTCGTCCTCGTAAGAGCAGAACATCACAGCACTGTACACCGCAGGCACAATCAGCAGGAAGCTCCAGACTCCCGCACGGTCATAGAGTGCTGCTCCGGAGATAAGAGCCGTAAACACTCCCAGCATAGGAGCACGTCTGAGTATCTCCATCACCGAATCACTATCTGCGTCCGAATCTGGTTCAGCTTTGACGCGCCTATACCCTTAACGTTCAACAGGTCTTCAGGACGGGTAAATGAGCCGTGTGCATTACGGTACTCTATGATGCGTTGTGCCGTCGCCTGACCTACTCCGTTAATGCGCTGGAGTTCATGAGAGTCTGCGTGATTTATGTCTATGAGGTTCGTGCTCGTGAGAGTCTGGGGCTGACGAGATGAGGTTATGCCGGAAGAGTAACTAGTTCCTCCACTTAGAGTTACATGCGGGCGTATCTGCTCCAGCTTTGCCTGACCTATACCCTTAACGTTCCGCAAGTCCTCTATCCTCGAAAATGCTCCGTGTGAATTCCTGTAGTCTATTATCCTCTGCGCTATTGCCGGGCCTATGCCGTTAATGCGCTGTAATTCCTGAAGGTCTGCCCTGTTCACGTCAACTAACGCTGTATTTCCCCTTGCCTGCGTAGAGACTCCGGGAATCCTCACCGTCTCAGGTCTATTCTGCCTGGACTCTTCTCCCTTTGCCTGAACATGAACGTGTGCCTCATCAGCAAGAATCCCGGCCAAGTTCAGAGATGCCCTGTCAGCTTTCTGGGTGAAGCCTCCTGCTGCGTCTATTGCCTGAAACACGCGGGAGTCTTTAGAGAGCTTGTAGACTCCGGGAGACCTGACAGCTCCGGTAACGTAGACGTACCGCACTTCAGGAACGGAAGGGTCTGTAATTTTCTGTGCGGGCGGCTGGACTTCTGGAGTGTTCGGAGATTCTGCGGCGGGTTTTGCGGGAGTCGGAGTGGTACGTGAAGAGTCTGAAGGTGTGAGGAACATTGCGGCTGTTCCGGCCAAGAGAAACAGCATCACTCCAGAGACAGAGATTATTATTTTTCGGGAATACATGGTTTTGCTCTCCTGTTTGCGAATTTTACTCTGATTATATAACGCAACTGCACGAATTGACGGCCATTTATCACGCGCATAAAATTATTGCCATTCTTACACGGAAGGAATGAACAATTATTTTCAGAGCTGCTAATCTTTTACTGCCGAACACTGACAACTTGTCTTCATGGGCAGTCATAGCCTGCGATCAGTTCACTTCTCAGCCCGACTACTGGGAAAAAGCAAGCGAACTCGCAGGATATTCACCTTCAGCGTACAACCTGATTCTTCCTGAAGCACAGCTCAACACTTCAGGCCATGAACGAATCACGCAGATAAATTCCATGATGGATGACTATATCTCTCATGACATCTTCACTGAGTACAAATCTTCATATATATATGTGGAACGTACCCTTCTAGACGGCTCAATACGTCCGGGAATAGTGGGAGTTATCGACCTTGAGGAATACGATTACTCGCCGGGCAGCACTCCCAGAATCCGCGCTACTGAACTCACCGTGCAGGAACGTATCCCTCCTCGTCAGGCCGTCAGGGAAAATGCCTCCCTCGAACTCTCTCACGTTATCCTTCTCTGCGACGACGACCGCAAAGAACTCATAGAGCCTCTCAAGCTCTCAAAGCACAGCATGAGGAAACTCTACAGCTTTGACCTTATGCTCGGAGGGGGACATATTCAGGGCTGGCTTTTGGACGGAGAACACGCGAGAGCCTTCAACACCAGACTCGCAGGCTACATCAGGCGCAAGAGCAAAGAATTATCCTTAGTGTTTGCCGTAGGAGACGGGAATCACTCATTAGCTGCGGCCAAGTCATGCTATGAACTCCAGAAAGCTCAAGGCATCAATAATCCATTAGCTCGTTACGCAATGGTTGAGCTTGAGAATATTCATGATGACGCTGTAAAGTTCGAGCCTATTCACCGCCTCGTTAAGGGAGTGAATCCCGACGAGCTTATTTCCTCAGTGAAGAATGACATATGCGCAGGGATGTTCAGTCATTCATGGCCGGTAAAGTATTACGCTAAGGGGAAAAAAGGGACTCTCCGCATAGACAAGGCAAAAGGAGCATCGCCCTTAATAGTCCTGCAAAAGTATCTTGACGAGAAAGATTACAGCATAGATTACATTCACGGCACTGACGCATTGATTACTCTTGCTGACGAAGAAGGAAGTGTAGGTTTTGAGATGCCACCTTTCGACGCAGGGGCAAAACATGATTTCTTCAGGGTAATTTCTGAGTCCGGAGTCCTTCCCCGCAAAACTTTCTCAATGGGACATGCTCAGGAAAAGAGATATTACCTTGAAGCTAGGAGAATACGTTAATGCTTGCGGATTTAGGGCTGTTGTACTGCGCATTATTCTGGGGCGTGAGCTTCGTAACCATGAAAATACTTGTCGGGGTATATCCTGCGTGCTGGCTGTTGTTCCTGAGATTCTCTGCCGGGTCGGCAATGATATACCTGTTCTTCCGGAAACGCATCAACAAGTCCTTCATGCATGAACTCAAGGGCGGAGTGATTATAGGTGCACTGCTGTTCTTAGCGATAACGACGCAGACAATCGGCCTTAACTACATAGGCGGAGGCAGGTCAGCGTTCATATCGGCAATATATGTCCTGATGGTGCCGTTAATCCTCTGGGCAGTGAACAGGAAATTCCCCGGCTGGGTGAAGATATTTGCGGCGGGTCTATGCGTTGCCGGAATGTATCTCCTGACAGGAGACGAAGAATCAGGAGCTTCACTCATCGGCGACACTCTCACGGTGATATGCGCGCTGACTTTTGCGGTGCAGGTTATCGTGATAAGCCGCTGCACTCAGGACAGCGACCCCATAACGCTAAGTTTCGTGGAGTTCGTGAGCTTCGCAGTATTAGCGTTCGTGTCATCGTTAGTGTTCGAGGTGAGGCCTGTGCTATTGGATTCTGAGAGCCTGCCTGAGCTTCTCTTCACGATAATTTTTGCTACGTTCGGGTGCTACGTCATGCAGATATGTGCGCAGAAATACGCCGAGCCTTCCCACGCAACAATAATCATGAGCCTTGAGTCAGTGTTCGGACTTGCCAGCAGCATAGTATTTCTTGGTGAGAGCCTGACATTCACGGCGGGTGCAGGATGTGCACTAATCTTTGTCTCAGTGCTAATCTCTGAACTTGAACCATATATACACGTAAGGAGCTGAATAATCATGATACGTTTCTTCTCAGACACTAACTGGCTGTTAATCTTATCGCTCGTCTTAGGCAGTGCAGGACTCGCTGTACTCGGTGATTCTCTAGGCTCAAAGTATGGGAAGAAGCGCATGACTCTCTTCGGCCTGAGACCCAAACACACCAGCAGACTCATAACTGCCATAACCGGAGGGCTTATTGCCGCAGGAGTTCTCGCAGTGATGTCGGCACTCTCTCAGGACGTGAGGACGGCTCTTTTCGGAATGAAGATACTCAAGCAGCAAATGTATGACCTGCAGTTCCAGCTGACAAGAAGTGAGGAGAACGCCCAGCAGGCACGCGAGAGTCTTGCGGAGGCATCGGCGAGTCTGGATCTCACGAGCTTTGAGCTTGACTCAATGCGCAACGATCAGCTCCTTCTTGAGAGGCAGCGTGATGAACTTCAGGCAACATTACGGCTTATGCGTGAAGAGTCCCAGCAGCTCAAGAACGAGATAAAGGCTTTACGCAGTGAGGCTATTGCTCTAAGCGCAAACGTCCTTTTAGGGCAGGCAGCTTTTGAGCCTGGAATGTCCCGTGAAGAGATTGCGGCAGGTCTTGGCACGCTGAAGCAGCAGGTCAGGCTTAACGTGTTAGCGAGAATCTCGAACCAGTCATTTACCCGAATGCGCGATGTCCCTGTAGACTTTGACGCAGAAACAGAAGCCGCATTGATTGACGAACTGGCAAGTGCTGACATGAGGCAGTATGTACGTGCTCTCTCAGGGGAAAATTACGTTTTCGGGGACAACATGCGCATAATGGTGCGTCTTGAGACCGGGACAAGCATAGTAATCTACCCTGACGGTTCGCCTGTACACCGGAAGTTCTTTGCGAACGAGGGTAAGGCCAAGCCTGAAGAGACACTGCATGTATTCTTGAGGGAGCTTAGGGAGAAAGTGATTAATGACGGGGTTTTGCCTGAGCCTTCGACAAACAACGTCGGCACTCTTGACGGAGAAGCATTCTTCAGCGCAGTAGAAGCACTGAGTGAAATATCCTCTCCCGTGATAATCAGCGCATTAGCTTCCGGAGACATATACACGGAAGGGCCTGTAGTGATAGACATAATTTTTGAGGAGTGATGATATGCCCCACGTGATAATTTACACTGACGGAGGAGCTTCGCCTAATCCCGGACTCGGAGGCTGGGCAGCAATACTCTACTCACCTGAGCACAACAAGACCCGCGAAATTTACGGCGCAGAACCCGGCACGACTAATAACCGCATGGAGCTTACTGCGGCAATAAAAGCACTGGAAGCCCTGAAAGTCCCGTGTGATGTAGACCTGCACACTGATTCGGCTTATCTGCAGAACGCATTCGTAAAACGCTGGCTCGTCAACTGGAAGCGTAACGGCTGGAAGTCATCTGCAGGAGATGTCCTCAACCGCGACTTGTGGGAACGACTCGACTCCCTAACTCAGACTCACCATGTAACGTGGCACTGGGTCAAGGGGCACGCATACGACGCTCGCAATAACCGGTGTGATGCCCTAGTCCGCAAAGCTCGTGATGAATATTAGTCGGCTCTGGGAAATTCTCTTACACTTCATCTTTCCTGTGAGCTGTCCTGTATGCGGGAAAATAGGCTCTCCGCTCTGTCAGGAATGCAGGGAGTATCTTCAGGACGACGAAATCACGGACATTCCAGAACCGAAGCTGCTTTCTCTTTTTGCCGGAAAAGTCATCACGAGAGAGATTAACGGCCTCGCAGTACATGCATTACTCAGCGATGACGCAAGAGCTGTAAAGATACTCCGGACGTTAAAGCGCGAAGGAAGGCGTGAGTTGTGGCGTGTACTCGGCAGGCACATGGCTGAAATGTTCGGTGAGTGTAAGGCTGATGTCCTGATCCCTGTTCCTCTTCACCTGTACAGTGAGCGGAAGTATAACCAGAGCCGTGAACTTGCTGAAGGTATGCGCGAAGTCTGGAAGAACGTCCGGATAATCGACTCTGCCCTATGGACGCGTGAGGTCTGGAGCAGCAGGGGGATCACTCACGAGGATTTCAGGCTCACGAAGGACATTTACGGAATGAGAATCGCTCTCGTTGATGATTTCTGCGTTACGGGTCGGACTCTCTCGTGCTTGGCCGGGACATGCAGGCGTGAAGGAGCAATAGTTGCGTGTGCGTATACCCTTGCGGCAGAGTTTTTCCCAGCTCCAGCTCCAGCTCCAGCCCCAGCCCCAGAGATTCCGGAATCAGAGATATTAGCCAGACTCTCGGCGGAACGTTACAGGGAACTATATGCGTTTTTCACCGGAGAGGTCATAGTCAGACGGATAAACTCTCTCACCGTCTATTCAGCCTCAAACTATCACGAGAGCGGGATTCGTGAGGAGATACACAAGCTCAAGTACGGAGGAGCAATAGGACTCTGCGCATACTTCGGACGGCACATGTCGGAAAAGTTCGGCAGGTGCAAAGCGGATTATCTTGTGCCTGTACCTCTGCACCTGAACAGTGAACGCGAATACAACCAGAGCCTTGAACTCGCAAAGAGTATGTGTGAACTCTGGGAAGTGAAGATTCTTGATGCTGCAGTCTGGACTCGTGAAGTCCCTAACCGTGCGACAAGCAAAATCAGAAACGACCTCTTCCCTTCCGACTTCAGGATAACTCAGCCCGTATCAGGAAAACATATAGCCCTCGTTGATGACGTGTGCACTTCGGGGACGACTCTCTCATGTCTTGCTGAGGCGTGCAGGAGTTCGGGAGCAATAGTTATCTGCGCATATACACTAGCAAGCGTCTGAATCACTGTATAATTTCTGTGAGGTGATAATAATCTTGCAGAACAATAACGATAATTCTTCATCAAGTCCGTCAATGGTACGTCATGCGGTATTCATGATGGCGGGTACACTAATCAGCAGGATACTTGGACTAGCACGTGAAGTCCTTGTTGCGGCACTTTTCGGAGCAACCAGAGCAATGGATGCCTTTAACGTTGCCTATACTCTCTCTAACCTTGCGCGCCAGCTCTTGGCAGAAGGAGCACTCTCGGCAGCATTTGTCCCTGTATTCTCTCAGGCACTCACCAAGAACAGGCAGAAAGCCTTAACCCTTGCCAGAAGCACTATGACCGTCTTGATGTGTGCGACGCTTTTTGTCGTAGGGCTGGGGATTGCGTGCGCTCCTGCACTGGTCAAGTTCATGGCTCCCGGCTTCGACGAGGCTAATTCCGTGCTCGCTGTAGGTCTCACAAGGTGGATGTTCCCGTTTCTGATATTCATATCGCTTGAGGCTCTGACTATGGGTGCGCTGAATAGTCTGGGGTCATTCTTTGTACCGGCTCTCTCTCCGGCGTTAAGCAATTTGGTGTTCATCATCACAGCACCGTTATTTGCGGCCAAGTTCGGGATATACGGCCTCGCTCTGTCAGTCCTGTGCGGAGGCTTTGCTCACTTCATGACGCAATGGCTTTACGGGTTCAGAATGAAGGCTGTGCTTTACCCTGTACGTCCTGACCTCAAGGACTCAGACTTGCGGAGAATCATGAAGCTGTTCCTGCCCTATGCTGCTGGGCTGTCTCTGAATCAGGTTAACCCTGTGATTAGCCGTATGCTGGGGTCGTTCCTTCAGGAGGGTAGCATCTCAGTCCTGAACTACTCGAACAGGATATTGCAGCTACCGTTAGGCCTGTTCGTGATAGCTATATCTCAGGCAGTGTTGCCGCAGTTATCAAGGGCAAAAGATGACAATGAATTTATCTCGACTTTGAGGCAGGCAGTGAGGTTCGCTCTGTTCGTCGTGCTTCCGGCATCTATAGGCGTGATCGAGATCTCGAGGGAGTTCGTGCACTTAGTGTTCGTTAGGGGAGAGTTCGGGGCTTGGGCTTGGGACGCTACTACGACGACTCTAGCCTTCAGCATGTTGGGGTTGCCTGGTATGGCGTGCTCTACTGTCGTGATGAGGGCACTCTATGCTCTGTCTATGCCTCGTGAAGCCTTCAGGGTCACTTGTTTCAGCGTGATATCTACTGCAGTACTATCAGTCTTATTGATGTACCCTATGAGCTATAACGGTCTGGCACTTGCTCCGGGAATAGCTTTTACACTCTCCGGAATGCTGGGGCTTCGGTATGTCCGCAAAAAGCTGGGCCGTCCGCTGGGGATCATAACATCACGATTTTTCTGGGACTATCTTACTGCACTGGCAGCTATGGACGCTACAATCATGCTGTATAAATTCGTGTGGCCGTATGATTCTGCATGGAGAGTCGGAATGCGTTCTGTGTGGGTGCTAGGAGTGATAGCCGTAGCAGCAGTAGTGTATTCGCTGGTTACGTCATTGATGAAGTTTGAGGAATGGGGTTTATTGCGTCAGGCATTCAGCAGGAAGAAATAACAAATATCCCCTCCCGTAATGAGAGGGGCAATCTCTGTACAATATCAGCGTCTCACTGCAATTGCTGGCCTGTAGCTACTCCCTTCATTGAGCCACACAGAAATGTTTAGCCTGAGGTTTTCGGGTACAGCATCAATCTCGCGTCCTGCATCGTCAAAGAACTCCGCAATCTCATCGTCATCGGAAGGACTGTCAGAATTTGCGACGTAAACCAATTCCGCGCCCTGTGGAACGTCATCACTCAACGCGATTCCAAATTCATGCATTCCTGAAACGTCAACCGAAATCTCAGGAAGTACAGCGACGACGATATACCCGCCGGAATTTGCGAGCGTCAACTCGTCAGGAAGCACCGAATACTCAGCGAACGAGTACGAGTGCCCGACTGCCTCTGACATTACGGGGAGCCGTGTATCAGATGCCGCGCTGACTTTGAGGGTAACGGTCTTCTTGGCGGACTTCACGGGATTCGTCGCGGTGAGTTTCACCTTGTAGGACTTTGCTGCTGCCGTCGTAGTGCCGGAAATCACATCGCCGTTGATGCTCAATCCTTCGGGAAGGTTCTCGGCTGTCCATGTGATAGGCTGGCTACCTGCGGCTGTGAGAGTCGCGCTGTAGGCTCGTCCTTGCGTTGCGTTCGGGAGGCTGGTCGTCGTAATCTTGGGCTTTGTGCCTTTGATCTTGAGCTTGGCGGATTTCGACGCTTCTCCCGCACCATTCGAGGCCGTAATCTTCACCTTGAAGCCTGAACTCTTGTACGATGCAGGAGTTCCTGAGATTACTCCCGTTGACGTGTTGAGCGAGA
>ERZ842401.7472-NODE-7472-length-11166-cov-5.452615_pt1 | contig 11166 bp, 5 predicted proteins | sample MGYA00521270_ERZ842401 | MGnify/ENA primary metagenome ERZ842401 (study PRJEB31892, sample SAMEA3878208) | bioreactor metagenome | biome: Moose rumen | place: Sweden | collected 2011-10 | study: EMG produced TPA metagenomics assembly of the PRJEB12797 data set... | reverse complement strand
CGCCACTCAACCACGACTCAACCATCCTTCGTGTCGAATCCAAGAACGATTCCGATCACAACTATACTACATCCCTGATTCTCCAACTCCGCCAACAACCACAGCCATGTCGCGTACTTCGTCATCTGTGAGCGCACGATTGTAGACGGCCACATCGTCGATCATGCCGGAATAGCCGACGGAGAACAGGGACATGCCGACTTTCCCGCCGAAGACGGCCTTGCCATCCCCGAAGGAAAACGGCAGTATGCACTTTGACATCCCTGTATCCTTTTCATAAAACGACATGAAGCGCCACGGCGACTTCTCGTCCGGCCAGTCGACATACGCAGCGTACTCCGCGTTAGTCCTCGCCGGATCGTAGGTCACGGCCAGATGGTGCCACTTCCCGTCGTGCATCGCAGACGCGAACTTGGTCATCCTCCGCCCGCCAAGCTTGGCCATCTCAACATCCGCGTCCGAAATCACCGACTTGTCCGGCTTTAGCCATATCGCCAGCGTATAGGGCGTCTTTAGAGAGGCGACATCCGGCAACTTCGCCGCAGTTCTTGCCGTGGCGCGGGATGCAGACGAAACAAGTTTCAGACACTTCCCGCGCTCTGGGTCGTTGCAAATGGAGCACTTCTTCATCACCAATCCGTCGCTCCCCTCAAAATCCCATTTCGCCGCAGGAAGATTCTCGACAGCATTGGTCGAATCCGCCGCCAATCCCGACAGCGGAATCATCGCCGCAGAAAACATCAGCACAACTAAAGTCAGGCAATTATTCATAAGACACGTTACAATTCCCATACCACATCGCTCCACGCGGCAGATTTGCCGCGATACGGCGCCTGTTTCAGCGCCCGCCCGGAAACAGTCGCTTCGCCTGTGTTCAACTCTTCAAGCGTCACTATGCGCGGATCCGACATCAATTTATCAGCGTTGTCGTTGTGCCACAAACTCCACGGGCCAACCCAACAAAGGAAGTACGCACAGTTGGGCGCAGCGGCAAGAACCTCGTCCGCAAAGCCGGAGAAATCGTAACGCTCTCTCCGCCCCCTCTGCCAACTTGGGCCGAACTCGGCCAGTGCAAATGGCTTTTTGTCGTTCGAGGCGAGCGCAGGGACAAGCTTTGAAATGCACTCACCGACATTATTGCTGTAGATGTCTGCCGAGTTCAAATCTACAACATCGTCCCCCGGGTAGTGACATGACTTGCCATTGAACACCCAAATCAGATTATCGAGCCTTCGCTTCTCAGTCATGTATTCGTGCATTTCACGCCAGAGTCTTTTCATAACTACAGCGCGTGAGCCATCGCCCCCATCTTCACCCCACCAAAACCAACCGCCCTCCATCTCGTGGAAGGGACGCCACAGAACGACTATGCCCATGCGTTGCAAGTCTTCCAATCCGTCGGCAAGCCCCTCCACCATTCTCCAGTAAGCCCTTCTTGATGCCGAATCAGGCAGGCAAAGTTCTGACAGTCGGCTACGCTCAGAAGTGTCCCACGCACTGCCCCCGGTCCAGGGATTCGGCAAATGCGCCGATATGGTGACAAGTCCTCCCTTCTCCGCCCATTCCTTTATAAAAGGATTGACTTCGCGCCAACGAGGCGGCTTGAAAAACGCAGGCTTCGTCTTCGATCCCTTCACTTCGCAATACTCGAATCCTCCAATTGCAGGCCATTTGCCCGTCTTCGCATAGACCTTCTCAAGATCGCCGAGTCGAGTCTGTGCAATCTTAGGCCAAGGCTCGCATTGCTGGCCAGAGAGCATTTTATGTTGAGCCGAGAGTGCCTGAATATTAGAAAGGACATCATCTCTCCGAGTTGCCATTGGACCATCGTCCCATATGATCCGGACAGGCCCGTACAGCCCCGACGGCATAAGAGGATGATCCTTTCTGAAAGGATTCTCGCTCTTGTTCATGTTGGCAAATCTCTTGTTCGGCGGAAGCGCCGCATCGCCAATAAGTCGATTGATCCATAGATTCACGATTTCAATCTCCAGCACATTGTTCGTCACCTTCAATTCAGGTGCAACCACAGCATATGGAGGTGTCCATGCGATGCCTATCGACTCTCCATTGAGCGACACATGCGCCACATCACGCAGTTCTCCAAGATCAATTGTTACCGGAGAACCGATAGGACAGCCTATGGGGGAATCAAATATCTGACGATAGATTGCTGTCCCAGAGTAATGCCGTATATTTAAATCTTCATGCTTCGTCCAATCCACAAGCGAAGGAAAAACTACTGGTTTCTCCGGACCGCCCCACTTCTTGTCAAATGAAACAAGCCAGCCACTAGATAACTCGTATGACAACCGGCACGTTTTTTCTTCCATCGGCGGCGAAAGTCGCGAAGCCGCATCTTTGTTCAGGAAGACTACGAAAGTTGATCCTTGTGGCGGCAAGCGTAAATGGACACGCGACATTCCGCCGAAACTGTCCGCATTTGCCAACATGCGTTGCCCCGTGACAGCATCCCAACATTCCACCCGAGCATATCCGGATTGCCGAAATACAGCAGCAACATCAAGCGTCAAATTGGTCTGGTTGGACAGAAAATATACATCTCCTTCAGGGATTATGCGATGTATCCAATCAATACTAGAGCGGCATTCCCCTTCCTCTATGGCAAAATCTGGGGGGAGCGAACCTTCATCCAGAAAACGTTTCATTTCCGCCCTAGTCCTTAGGATTCTTGCCCCGTTTCCCTCCAGTTGGACAAGTTTGTCGCTTGCACATCTAGGAATCCAATGACTAACTGGCGGCAACGGTTGTTCTATCGTGGGAAGCCGTCCAGGCGCCATGCGAGCACAGGCAGGGTTGAGATCAGAGAGAAATATGGCTTTGTAACGCATACCAGACGGCAAGACAATCAAGCCATTATCCACCTGTGCACGGAGAAGAATTTCCGTCGGGCATAAATCATAGTCATACCCATATCCAAATCCAACATCCGGACGCTTCATGCCTAGAAATAAATCAATGGCATCACCAGCGTATAACAGGCAGTCGGCGGAGAAACATCCGCGCGAGAGCATCCATGAACAGCGAGCAAAATATAGATTCATTGGTGCGGAATATTTCCACCATGTCACCTTAGGACTGTAATAGGATCCTGCGCGTCGAGTATCACCAGGAAGCACGTCGGGAAGGACCGACATAAGCATTCCGTGATGGCATATGCGTGTAAGCCCATCACAGAATGCACGATCTGCACATGGCTTAAACATTGCGGGAGACTCTTCCCAATGTGTACCCATTGTTGAAAAAGATTCGCCTTCCACAATGCCGATTCCATAAACATGGGCTGCCGTTGCACTGTCGCGCAACATGAAGCGCTGGCTGTCCTCCGAACGATGGGGACTGGGCATCCAGAATTCCCCCATCGCAACATCGCATCTTCCTTGGATCATCCTTGCATCGCCGTGGTGCAGATGTGGACCACAACCCTCGGCACTCGACAAAAGGCCGTGTCTATTTGCAACTTCCTTCTGGTAAGCATAGTGATTATCTGCTATCAATTCTCCAATAGTCACATCCCAATCGCGCAAAAACTGGCGAGAGGCTTCGTCCGATATCATCTTCAAGCCTGCTTTTACGGGCAACATCGGCAGAAAGTCGTACCCTCGCCTACGCCTAAACTCTTCGGCAAAATCCCATGTCCAATTGATGGTACCTGCCTCCCAGCTATCGCACCAAACGCCCTTGAGTGCCGCGCGTTCATCGGGTGCGACTGCATCCAAAAGAGGTTGCATAACCAGATCCCAGTGCTTGTCGAAAGCCACTTTGCTCATATGATCTATGAAACAACCCGCAAAACCGAACATCTTGGGCACAAAACCTGCACGAATAATCGTCCAATTACCACTTGTCGGCGCCTTCCACGAGAATGATCCTGACACGCTGTCAAGATATCGAGAAACATCAATCACATCATTCGTCTTAAGGAAGCCTGTATTTTCAGGAATTGCCAGCGTAGCCACATCCCAATAGTATTTCGGCGAGCCGTCATAGTTGCGTGGTGTTTCCTTCGGACCCTTCTTTGGGAGTGCAACGCTAATTATACCATCGGCATCTGTCTTGGCGAGCACAGTTGTCAACTCCAGATGTTTCTGAGCATGTTCCGGCGGACATTCACTGTTGCCGCATCCTCCTGGGCCCAACATGATCCACACCTCCAACCCCAATCTGTTAGCCTCGTGCAACGCCCAACGGAGGCGATCCGCCCTCACGCCTTGCATCTTTCCCTTGAGTACCGTATCACCATATGGCTTGTCATGGCTCAACGCTCCGCCATTCCCAATAAGCATGAAGGACGATATACCAACTTTAGTGAATTCCTCCAAATCGTGCGTAATCACGTCTCGTGGTGACTCCTCGCCAAGATTAAACACCCACATCGACGGATAGTTAGCCTTTGGCGGCGATATAAACCCGTCAAAAAGCGAAATCGTATCGGCAGCCAGCGACAACGCCAAACCAAACGCGACGGCTAACAACCCACCTCTAAACAAACCACGCATGCCGATACCCTCAACGCACTATGAGCACAGTCCCCTTGCCGCTCACTGATAACGTCCCAGGGCCTGACACCCACTGCGGATAAGTTTGTGAAGTAATCAAACCTTTAACACTCGTTCCGTTTATTTTGACACGACCCGTTGTATGAAGCGCCCCTGGGAACTGAAGGTCAAGCTTTGCGCCATTGCATAGAGAAATGTCGATGTCCTTGAATTGAGCCGGAACGTCAAACTCAAGCGGCATTAGATTGCAAACTCCGACATAACGCCGAGAACTCGGCCCCGAACCATCTGCAATGCCACTAATCGTTACACAATGATCACCAGCTGTGAGATAAGGCAACCGGAATACGAATGGTGTCCGATCTGGTTTCTCCACAATAACCTCACCAACTTTGCTTCCATCAAGCAAGATGGATGTTCGAGCGGGATAACTTTTCCAGTTGTTGCGGATGCCATCGATTTCTCCGTATTCAGGCATATCTCCGCTAATCGGAACTGCCAACGAATAGAATCCGTTTGAAGGCGCGTTGATCAACAAATCCTGCGAGTCGACATTTGTCAAACTGCAAGCAAGATATTCTATGCGAATGTCGTCAATGACGCTGGAATAGTCCCCGTCTGGAGTTGTATTAGGAGCGACGCTTTCGATTCGCAGTGTTTTAGTGCCAGCTGATATTGCCTTGGTCGCGGCGTATGCGAACTGTTGCTGTGTAGCAGGGTTAACAGTGCCAACGACGTCTCCATCTACAAAAATTGAAATCTTGTGTCCAATTGGACGATTTAATCCAGCTCTGTTTGAGAACCGAAGCGAGAACCGATATATTCCATCATGAGGGAAGACCAGCTCCGAAGAAGCATAACTATTCCGTAAATACACTTTGCGGTAGTCGGATGCAACATCACTGTTTTGCGCAAGAGTCCACGACCACCATGTGCTGTTCTGCGTTATGCCTGCGGTTGAATTATTCCTCAACCCGCCAAACGTCCATCCATCAGACTGCGTTAGTTCTCCTGCATACCAACCGTTGTCCTCACTTACCTCACTAATCCTTGATGGGAACGACTCAAATCCAGGATTGGGTACCTTTACAAACTCACCCGCACATGAAAGTGTTATGCTCACACCATCAACGACAAGTGAGCGATCAGTCGCATCATCCTCTTTGGGCGTTCCGATTGTAAACTTGTGTCGCCCTGCCGACATTGGCGGCAAATCAACGACAACATTGCGAAACTTATTTCGATCGCCGTTTGCGTCAGCTTGATTGACGACAGTGCAAAACACCTCGCCATCCAACGATAACGTCATTTTGAGCTTCCCCTCTACTTCTGACCTGCTTTCTCGCCGTGACATCCACAGTCGTACAGTGTAGATACCGGAAACTGGCGTGTCAAAATATTGTGAGACGCAAGCGGATTCCGTGTCGGTGTTTGAATTGATCGTCAAAGCCAAGGCTTGATCACCATCAATCTTTTGGGTCGTATCCGTGCGAAGCGCGTCACCGTAACGAATATAATGGGCAAGTTTTTGATTCGTTTCTCCTCCATCCCAAAACCAAGCACTCGGTTCGCAGTTTGCGATCAGTACACGTGTAGTCGGTTCTACCAAAACTGGCATTTCGAAACTGCCATTCTCCAAAAGGTTGCTCTTCGTAGAAAATATCATTGAAGTGCGCTTGAGGCATGCATCCCCTATTGGTAATGCCAATGTCGCCCTGACACCGGAAATATCAATAGGCATATCGTCAAATCTGTCTGCTGAAAACAGAACCGATGCCTGTGCATTTTGCTCTCCAACTACTGCAAAACGTCCCTGCAAATTAGCCGAGGCCGTCAGATTGGATGACGAAACATCAAGAGACACACCAGCAACTGGCGCAACGACATGCGCATCTTGCTTCTGTCCGATTTCTACGCTTCCACTAGTTATTGCAAATGTGACATTATCCAATGATTCTGCACGGTCCGCTATTAGGCGTCCGTTCCCATCTTTTTCCACGACACCCCTTCCTGCGATTTCTGAGACAATTACCGTGTCCGGGGCAGATTCTCCTATCGCAAGTGAGGCGCCCTCATCAATCAATACTTTCCCCAAGATGGAAACACCAAGCCACTTCTCGGCAAGATATGACTCTGCTTGGCGCCGCTCTGAATCTGTAAGCACCGTATCGAACACCATAAGCTCAGCTATTATTCCACCCCCCTGCCTATCATACGGTGACTTTCCTGATCCACTGTTCTTTCGGAAGTTTGCGCCATTAAAAATCACGCTGGCAAACGGATGATCTGTCGCATAGTTTGGTAGCTCTTCGACTGCTGGACCTACATTGGACAATATTTGAAACTGTTCATGAAGCAAATAGGAAGTGCTTTCTGGATCGATTCTTGTGCCGTTCAGCCGAGGTTCCCCCCTAGTAAAACCATAACAGTTGCGGTCGCCACTCGCAATGAATCCCACAAGATCGCGAGCTGCACTTTTGTGGTAGCACATTGCACCACCTTCAGCCACGAGATTCGTCACATCTCCAAAAAGGAATCCGAAAGTGTCATGGAATGCGATGACACCGACAAAAGATGTAGTGTTTACCCGACGCGGAACAGTCCCCATGCCATCAGTAAAATAAAGCCACTTTGAATCCGTCTGATACTCGCCGAAATCGACGGCTGGACGTCCTTTGAGCGAAGCAAAATTGATGAGTTGCGGCGGGGTAGCGTTAAACACCGGATTGGAACTATCAAGAAGTGCTTTAGCACGAAAATACTCAAAATCGCCAGAGGCTTCGCGATCGGCAAGCTCTTCAAGATTTCCAACAGGTGATTCACGTGCATCAAGCCATTGAACAACACCACCTCGTTCGACATCCACTACCACATTTGTTGTAGCATCAAGCCAAAGCGACATCTTGGTTTTGAGATTGTCTGGTAAAACAGGCACCGCATTTTCGTTAGTAGTGACTGTGAATGTTCCTTGCGTGATATGCAAATCCGCTGCCGATACCGCGCTGCCGACACTGTACATCGCCAAGAGCGACGCCAGTGCGCACCGCGCCAAGCGCGGTTCCGTGCGGTTGCTGCGACGAAGATTCTCGGTCGTTACGGTTTTCATTGAATCGCCCTTTCGTTTGTGTTTACCTGTTGGACATTTTACGCCGACATTCTACCACAAACAGGCGAGGCGAGACAATGCAATAGCATTAGATTTTAGACAACAGTTTTATTAGCTTTTCAACAATCGAGTTTGGAGGCTGTGGCGTCAGAGGCCAAGGACTTCCCGAAATGAAACAATTGCGTCGAAATATCCGTCGGCCTCCACAACGGGCGACAAATTGCCGTCGTAGACGAGCGCCGTGTGCGCAGATACGCCTTCCGGCCTTGATATGCTCCGCACGGACGAGTCAACCTGCTCTATGACTTCGCGGCCGATCTCCGCCTTTCGCTTTATCTCGACGAAGTAAAGGGAACGGCGGCTCTGAATGAGCAAATCGACCTGGCAGCCCTCTCGCTCCTTGGTCTTCCTGCGAACATAAGGCGCCGCAGATGTAATCAACGTCCCGCCAAGATGAAGACGCGGGAGAAGTTCTCTGTAGTTGTTGACCACAAGGTTCTCGAACGCAAGTCCAAGCACCGCATCCCAGCCCGGCATTGAGGACATGGACGTAAAATCATACGACCCGTCGTCAATCATGTCCTTGACGGGCTCTATGTATTTCAGATAAAAGCGCGAGTAGTTGTCCTTGAGACGATATCTGGGCTGCCGTACAAGGTCGGCGGTTTCGGGATTGCGCCCGGCATCACGTCTGACCAAGCCGGCTTCTGACAGGATGTCCAGCGTTTCGGAAACACTGCCGCCGCGCGCAATGCCAAGTGCTTCCGAAATGTCGGAAACCGTCTTGGCCCCGTCGACAAGACTGCGCAGAACGCGTCCGCACATGGCCGGCAGTTTGGTTATGACGTCGTTGAACATGTCGTCGAAGTCATCCCGCAGAATGCCGTGCGGACTAAAGCACAGTTTCGCTATGTTTGCGTTGGCGTCAAGCGCCGGGTCTATCTCTTCAAGGTATCTTGGAACCCCGCCCGTGACGGAGAGAACGTCGATTATTTCGCGCGGTGCGAGCCGTTCTGCCTGGCGCCCCCAGAACTTGACGCATTCTCCGAGCGGGAGTTCGTCAACAACGACATCGAGCGAACGCCTGCCGACAAACGCGCCGTTATCAATGATGTTGTCCTTGATCCAGCTTGAAACACTTCCGCACAGCACGACGATTAAGCGCGGGTGTTTCTTCCAGTAGTTGTCCCACGCAATTTTGATTGTCTCCGCAAAGTCCTCGTCGAAATACCCAAGCCATGAAACCTCGTCAAGAAGAACAACAGTCCTTTCATCGTCAGATATCTTGTCGTTAAGGCGTATAAATGAATTGAGCCAGTTCGAGGCAGGCGTTGGATCGGCCCCTGTCTGCGCAGCCAGTTGCTCCGCAAAAGATTTAAGTTGCGTTTCGTCCGAAAACCCCTTACGAGGCTTCACCCCCTCTATCTTTATGAAGCGTCCCCTTGATTTATCGGCAAACACTTCAATAAGAGTGCTTTTCCCTATGCGGCGCCTTCCCCTACAGGTTACGAGCGATGCCGTCCTCTTGTTAAAGAGAGCCATCAGAGCCTTCATTTGCATTTCTCTGCCGTAAAACATGATCAATCCTCTTTTTTGATTTTTTTGGCTTAAATATTATCATAAATCGCACATTCACGCAACCATAAATTTGCACCTATTTCCATTTTCCGAAATAGGTGCAAATTTTATGCCTTCAAAACTTTTGCACCAAATCCGGTTTTCCGAAATAGGTGCAAATGATCTCACGGGTAGCGTCTGCCCAATCTAAGGCACATGAGCGTCCAGAACGCAGACGCGAAGCCGACGATGTGCACCCTGAGCGGCAGGGGAAAAAGGAAGACGACTATCGTGACCGGAACCCACACGCACCAGTTCGCAAATAGAAACGGCAGAACGAGCGTTCGCCAAAACCTGCCGGATGGCCATTCCTCGCGCGTTCGACGCAGCGAAAAGCCGCGCCCGACCCAGAAGTAGAACGCCGCGTTTGCCGGCGCAATCACGAGAACAGTCCACGGCAGCTGGTCGAAGAGCGTCTTCATGGTTACCGACAGCGCATCCGTCCCTCCGCCAAACATCCAGTCGACGAAGATGTACATCCTGTCGCAAATCACGCCCCACAGTCCGCACCACAGCGACTGCACCGTGATGACGGCGAGCGGATGCCTTGGACGGATGGACTTCATCGTACAGAGAAATACACCTGGCAGAAGTCCCGTAAAGACAAGTCGGTTTGCGAACGCGGCAAGCCACCCATATTCAAGCTGGAACTCCATCAACGGACCAAACGCCGCCTCCACGAAGTGAACGGTGTAGTAGCAAATGACCGTAGCTGCAGCAAGAAGCCACAGGACAAGCATGGGTAGGCGGTTCGCTTTCGCCGCATCCCATCCGACGCTCAACGGCGATACAACGCCCGCCTGTTCTTCGGCAATTGCACTCGGCATGGGGAAATGATATCATATTTTCCTCATGTCTGCAAAAGAGAAAAGCAGCCGTGTCGCGTAGTTTTCAAAAGCGGAAAATTTGTAGTTAGCAAAAGCGGAATGGATTTTAGCTCCTTTTCACCTTCGGGTTGTTCGTGAAGACCACCTGAGGGACGGTCGACAGGTCCGGCTTGTTGAGGACGAGCGAGATTGTTCCGTCGATGTGGCGGCACGTCCACAAACGCGTTCCGTTGGCGCACTCGGTCGGGCACAGAACCCCGTCGACGAGCAGTCTCCCTCGCGGACCGACCGTCGCCTTGGACCACTCGGCCCAAACAAGCTCCCACCATCCGTCTCGCGGTGTCGGGCGCAGCTTGCAGCGTCCTTCCGCAATCGCCTTCTCCCACGCCCCGAGCGCCGACATGCGAAGCTCGCGGTGCTCCTCGTATGCGTTGCGGTAGTCAACAAGGCCGTCCAGATGTTCGTTGACGTCTTCGAGAGGCGTGTCGCCGGTGACGCCCTCCCTTGCGGCGTAGGCGGGAAGCCTGTCCTGCCAGACCTGGTGGACGCGCTCTATCTTGCCCTTCGCCTCCGGCGTATTGGCAAACACGAACGACACTCCGTACAGTTTGAGCCGCTTGCCGAGCTGCGTAAGATTCCCGTCCTCGCCTTTGAAGAAGGATGCCCTGTCCACATAGATTTCCAGCGGCAGGCCGTAGCGCGTGAAAGCCCTGTAAAACAGGTCTAGATACGCATTCACGCATTCGCTGCGGTACAGTCTGCACCCGACCTGCATCCGGCTGCAGTCGTCGATCATGTCAATCAGGCTCAGCGGCGGATTGCCCCGACCGAGGAAGTAGTCCGGCGTCGCGTCGAGCTGCCAAAGCTCTCCCACCGACTGTCGCTGCCACCGCCTCACATGAGCCGGGGGCCGGGGCTTCGGAACCGCGATCTTGATGCCGTGGTCCATCGCCCAGTGCCGCACCTGCGCGCGGTCCACTTCCAGACCGTACTTCCGCCCCACTTCGCTCGCCGCAAATGCGTACGAATAGCGCCTTGCGTCCCCGTCCGGACTCAGGACGCGCTTCAGGAACCTCTGGGCCTCGTCCGGCCACGC
>ERZ842401.7470-NODE-7470-length-11169-cov-6.208116_pt1 | contig 11169 bp, 12 predicted proteins | sample MGYA00521270_ERZ842401 | MGnify/ENA primary metagenome ERZ842401 (study PRJEB31892, sample SAMEA3878208) | bioreactor metagenome | biome: Moose rumen | place: Sweden | collected 2011-10 | study: EMG produced TPA metagenomics assembly of the PRJEB12797 data set... | reverse complement strand
ACATAAGTATAGCGAAATAAAGCGCAGGGTCAAGCCGGGCGCCAGACGGCTTGCAAGGGTTGCCCTCGACGCAGTCAGGGCGGGGCAGCGCCCCAGCTCAAGGCACAAAACCGGGAAACTACAAAATTAAATAATTATTAATATATTGTTCAAAACAAAACACACAATATTTATAATAATGGTGATACAATATTCGTTAGCCGCAGTTTGATCTGAGCGGCTTTATTTTACCTGAGGTTTATACTCCCCTCACAGCACTGCATATGCAGCGGCAGTGAGGATATTGATGGGAAAGCAGGGAATATGATACTATTAAAGGAAAAGGGCAGCAGCTCTGAGAGCTCCAATGTAAAAAAGGGCTTTATCAAGAAAATGTCCTTTACTCAGTTTCTGATGTTCGGCTATTCGGTGCTGATTTTGGCAAGCGCACTGCTGCTTATGCTGCCGATAAGCTCTACAGATCGGGTGTTCACACCGCTGAATGCCTGCGTGTTCACCACCACCTCTGCCCTCAGCGGCACGGGGCTCATTCTGTACGATACATACACCTACTGGTCACTGTTCGGGCAGATAATCATAATGCTGGTCATTCAGGTGGGCGGTATCGGGTTTATGTCAATAGCGCTTTTTGCCTTGTCATTCACAGGCAGAAAAATAGGGCTAAAGCAGCGTGTTACCATGCGTGAGTCCATAGGCGGTATGAGTGACGGCGGAATTGTCAAAATGACCCAGTTCATACTGAAAGGCACTATTTTGTTTGAGGGTGCAGGCACAGTGGCGCTGAGCTTTTTCTTCGTGCCAAGGTGCGGCTTCTGGAGGGGCGTTTACTTTGCCCTCTTCCACTCAATATCCGCATTCTGCACCGCGGGCATGGATCTTATGGGCTATTTCGAGCCGTACAGCTCACTTATAAACTATAACGACAGCATTTTGCTGAATGTGCCTATAATCATACTCTTGGTGGTGGGCGGCATAGGCTTTTTCACCTGGGAGGATATCTGCGTACACAAGCACCATTTCAAAAAATACCGCGCCCAGACCAAGATAATACTGGTGATAACCTTGGTATTTTACATCATGGGTATGCTGGATATGTTTTTGCTGGAGTGGCACAACACCCTTGAAGGTCTCACCCCGGGGGGCAAGTTCATCGCCTCGTCAATGCTTATGACATCTGGCAGAGACGCAGGCTTTGCGCCGATAAATGTGGGTGCGCTTAAACAGACCAGCATTATGGTCATGCTGATACTCATGTTCGTGGGCGGCTCGCCGGGCTCTACAGCCTGCGGTATAAAGGCAACCACCTTTGCGGTGATGATACTCACCATCTCATCGGTGTTCAAAAAGAAGAAATCCATCGAATGCTTCGGCAGAAGGATAGACGACGCCACTGTGCGAAGCGCCTGCTGCATAACTACCCTATATTTTGTTGTGGTGATATTTGGCGCAATAATAATAACAGCCCTGGACGGGCTCGAGCTCACCCCTGTGGTGTTTGAGCTGGTGTCAGCCATAAGCTCAAACGGGCTTTCAATGGGCATAACCCAGTCCCTGTCGGACTTCTCGGTGGCTATAGTAATATTTATAATGTTCTTCGGAAGAATTGGCGGCATATCCTTTATAGTCTCACTTTCAAACAACGTCGCCAGCAACAAATCACTGCTGCCCGAGGAAAAGATCATGCTGTGATACTTCGCAGCGCTCGACCCTTTTGGGGCAGATAAGCTTACGGTTTTCGGCTGTTTCAACGCCGCAGACGGCAGGATAATTTTTCAACTGAAATTCTTCGGGGTGATAATTTTATGTCAAGATCATTTTTAATAGTCGGAATGGGACGCTTCGGCAAGCACATGGCAAAGTCCCTTACAAGGCAGGGTAATGAGGTGCTCGCCATTGATATAAGCGAGGACAGGGTGAACTCTGCCCTTAAATACGTCACCGACGCCAGGATAGGCGACGCCACCGACGAGCAGTTCCTGAAAGAGCTGGGCGTGAATAATTTTGATGTATGCATAGTTGCCATAGGCGATAATTTTCAGGCTTCGCTGGAGACCACCTGCCTGCTGGACGAGCTGGGCGCCCAGTATGTTTTCGCAAGAGCTAACAGGGATATACATAAAAAATTTCTGCTGAGAAACGGCGCCGACGAGGTGCTTTATGCCGAGCGTGAGACCGCCGAAAGATTTGCGGTGCGCTTTGGCTCTGAGGGCGTGTTCGATTATTTCAACCTCAATGACAAATACGCTATCTACGAGGTTTCAGTCCCCCACGGCTGGGTGGGCAAGAACCTGATAGAGAACAATGTAAGGCAAAAATACCACGTAAATGTTCTTGCACTGAAAAAGAACAGCGATTTTTCAATGGTGACCATAGACCACCGCTTCACCGAGGACGAGACCTTGCTGGTCATGGGCACTCAGGAGAATATCAGAAAGATGATGAAGTAAACAGAGTATCGCCTGACGGCGGTGTCATAAAAAAGGACGGTTTTTCACCGTCCTTTTTTGTTTGCCGAACCGGTTCAGCTTACAAGACTTGCCTTGAATTTCAGGCATATCTTATCCGTGATAAGTGCGATAAACTCGCTGTTTGTGGGCTTGCCCTTGCCTGTGTTCACCGTGTAGCCGAAATAGCTGTTGAGGGTGTCGATATCGCCCCTGTCCCAGGCTATCTCTATAGCGTGCCTTATTGCCCTCTCAACCCTTGACGGTGTGGTGGAAAACTTCTTTGCCACCGCAGGATAAAGCAGCTTGGTCACGCTCTCCAGCATCTCCTTGTCGTTCACCGAGCATATGATAGCCTCACGCAGATAGTGATAGCCCTTTATGTGTGCAGGCACACCGATGCGGTGGATTATATCGGTGACTATTATCTCCAGGTTTGCCTCACTGTTCTTGTGCCGCCTGAGCTCCCCCTCGGCAGAGATATCAGTGTCGATATCCAGCATGGCTTTTATCCTCTCCCCCAAAACCTTCACATCAAAGGGCTTCAGCATAAAGTATGACGCCCCTGCGTTCATCACCTGGGTCTCTATAAATGAGTTCTCATACGGGCTGGTGACTATGTACTGCGGCTTTTTGTCCAGGTCGTTTGTCTTTCTTATCAGCTCGATAGCGTCAAGCCCAGGCATCACCGCATCTATTATCACCACATCGGGCTGCTCATTTTTAACAGCGTCATATATCACCATGCCGTCCTTCTGCCTTGTTATCACAAAAAATCCCGAGCTCCTCAGTGATGAAGCACAGAAAACTCCGTACTGCGCAGAGTCGTCGCCTATAAGTATTTTTATCTTGTTGTTCATTGCATTTACCTCCGATTTTTTATTAGCCAGCTGTACGTACATCTTTTGTTTACTGTAATTATATCTTAGCACAATTAAATTTAAAATGCAATAGGTTTTTGTAAAAATCGTCATACAAATTCCGTCTAAAGCCGTCTATAATATACATACTGCACTATAAAATATCTCTAATTGTCGAATATCTGCAAAATATAACCTGCTTCGACACCGTTCTGTGAAAAACCCGTCCGACTTATTCGCCAACGGTCGATAAGCATCTGCCAACGTCGCACAATGTGGTTTAATGTACTAAAAGTGCGAGGCTTATGACCTTCGCGGTCCTCGTGTTCAAGCTTATTCATGCTGATTGAATTGCCCTGCTAGTCGCTAGTCGTTAGAGTGCTAGTGGCTTTTAGAAGTAAGAGGTAAGAAAAATGGTTTCACATAATTATGCGGTAAGCCGCACAAAAAACTCATTTCCAAGGTCAGGAAAAACTCCACACAGCTTTAGTGGGGGTAAATTAATTCTAATCAAAATGCGGTAAGGCTCACAAAGTCAACATTTGGCAAGGTTCGCGCAGCGTATCGAAGTGCGAGCAGCCACAAAAGCGCCCCCTCCCCTCCGGGGAGGACTCGAGTGCTTGCCCACCCCACAAAATGACGATAGGTGGGGGAAGCGAGCCGTCCGCCCGAGGACAATACTTGTAATTGTGGGGGATCAGTGATATAATGGTAGGAAAGAGGTGAGATTATGCCGAATATTTTGATAATAGATGATGATGTGAATATCAGCGAAATGCTCTGCGAAGCACTTGTAAATGAGGGCTATACCTGTTTGAAAGCCTATTCGGGTACGGAAGCTGTGATGATCTTATCACAAAGCGAACCCGACCTTGTGCTGCTTGATCTCATGCTGCCAGGACTGTCAGGTGAGGAGCTGCTGCCGAAGATCAAGGATATACCCGTTATTGTGGTGAGCGCTAAAGCCGATATTGCGGATAAGGTCGGGCTTCTGCTGGGCGGTGCTGCGGATTATATCACAAAGCCATTTGATATGCAGGAGCTGCTTGCAAGGATAACAGTTCAGCTCCGCCGTAAAAACAACAGCGACAGCAGTACCATTAAGGTGGGTGATCTAACACTGTACTTTGATAAGCTGACCGCCGTGATAGACCAGACAGAGATCAGGCTGACACGTACAGAATGTGCAATTTTAAAATTACTTATGCAAAATCCGCATACCCCTGTGGGAAAAACCACCATACTTGAAAAGATCAGCTATGATACGCCCGATTGTACCGAGCGTTCGTTGAAACAGCATATCAGCAATATCCGCCATAAGCTGCAGGCGGTGAACGGTACCGACTATATTGAGGCTGTTTACGGGATAGGGTTCAGGCTGAGATCTTGACGAAATATTGACTTTTTCTTGACCGGTTTCTTGACCATTGTGTGTTACAATGTTTTTCAGAAATAAGTTAGGAGGCAGCAAAATGGAATATGTGCTGAAAACAAACGACCTTTGCAAGCACTACAAAAACTTCAAAGCGCTTGACGGTCTGACGATGAATGTGCCGAAGGGCTCGATCTACGGCTTTGTGGGCAAGAACGGCGCAGGCAAAACAACGCTTATCCGCCTTGTGTGCGGTCTGCAGCTCCCCACAAGCGGAGAATTTGAGCTTTACGGAGTGAGGCACACCGACAAGGCGATCTCGAAGTCAAGGCGCAGAATGGGGGCTGTTGTCGAAACCCCGTCGGTCTATCTCGACATGACGGCGCAGGATAATCTCAAACAGCAGTACCGCATTTTAGGTATGCCGGGCTTTGACGGTATCACAGAGCTTTTGAAGCTGGTGGGACTTGAAAATACAGGCAGGAAAAAGGCTAAAAATTTCTCTCTTGGTATGCGCCAAAGATTGGGCATTGCTGTTGCACTTTGCGGAGATCCCGATTTTCTGGTGCTGGACGAGCCTATCAACGGACTTGACCCGCAGGGCATTATCGAGATACGTGAGTTGATACTAAAACTCAACCGTGAGAAGAAGATAACGGTGCTTATATCCTCGCATATCCTTGACGAGCTGTCAAAGCTCGCCACCCATTACGGCTTTATCGACAGCGGTAGAATTGTCCGCGAAATGAGCACGGAGGAGCTGGAAGCCGCCTGCCGCAAGTGTATGCGCATTACTGTGACCAACACTGCGGTGCTGGCAAGGGTGCTTGAAGATATGGGGCTTGAATACACAGTTATCGACGATACCCATGCGGATATTTACGCAAAGCCGAATATCACCCGACTATCCCTTGCACTTGCAAAAGACGGCTGTGAGGTGTTGTCGGTGGAGGAGCATGACGAGAGCCTGGAGAGCTTTTATATCTCGCTGGTGGGGGGTGACGGTCATGCTTGATCTGGTGAAGGCACGGCTTATCAAATACTTTCAAAGCCCGTTATTCTATATTGCAGCAGCTGTAAGTCTGGCATCAGGCATTTATGGCGGTGTTTACTGCACATATTTTAAAGATGAAGCAGGTGCTGTCATCGGCTGCCCGGCAGATGATATGTGGATACTTACTGCGATCTGGGCAGATATCGTTCTTGTTGCCATGTGCGCAGGCAGAGAGTTTTCTGACGGCACAATTCGCAACAAGATCGCAGTAGGACATACGAAAACGGCTATTTTTCTGGCTGAGGTCATTGCAGCTTCGATAATGACGGTTATCATATATCTTCTGGATATCCTTCCGACTGCGATAGGAGGGTGGTTTTTTATCAGTGGGATACCGGCTCTTTATGCGGCAGAATGGTTTATCAATATTTTTCTCACATTTGAGCTGACAAGCATTTTTTCTGCTGCAATAACCTTTTTGCTGGCAAAGAGAGCTGTTTCTGTCGTTGCCGCTTTTGCACTGCACTTCGCCTTTTATATCATGGCAGGAGCAACAAACGGGTATTATTACAACATTGATGAACCTAAAACGGGTACAGATACTTTTTATATCATGTATGACGATGGAAGGATCGAGGAAACAGAGCAGGAGTTTGAGAACAGCTATTATATAGAAGGCTTTCCCAAAACACTGATACAGATAGAACACGCTGTCAACCCGATGTATGGGCTTGATGACGCTATGAATTTCGGCTATATCACAAATAAAACTATGGTCGATGATCATGTTATCAAGCAAGAGCAGAACAGGATCCGTGATCTTAATTCAGATGTAATAAAAATGCTTGCTTACTGTATCATAGTATCTTTTGCCGGTGCATATCTGTTTTGTAAAAGAGATCTGAAATAAGCTGAGGTGCAGGATATGTTACGATTAATAAAGGCAGGCATTATCAGATATTTCAAGAGCCCTTTTCTGATAGCGGCACTTTCATGCAGCTTGATCTTGGGCATTATACACGGTTTTTTCGAGTGGAAAACCATTCACTATGATCTTGATCATTATACCGGATCTGTATGGCTCGGCTCTCCAATGTCTGATTTATGGTTCAAATGCTGCATTTGGGTAGTGATCGTTCTGATCTCTTTAGAAACAGGCAAAGAGTTTTCTGACGGCGCAATACGCAATAAGCTGTATATAGGGCACACAAGAATGGCGATATTCTTATCCGAGATCATATCAGGCTCGGTAATGACAGTTTTCAGCTATCTTCTGTTCATGATACCCACTGTCATCGGCGGAAGCTATTATTTCTTAACGCTCCCCCCTGCTGCCTGTTTTGGCATACTGGCAGAGCTGCTGCTGTTCTTCCTTGTCTGGAGTGTTTTTTCTTCCGTGCTGACGATGTTGACCGCCAGCCGTGCAGTTGGTGTTGCAGCCGTTTTCTCTGTCATGCTGTTTCTGGCTGTTATCAATGTCGGTCTGAGGGGCTATTATTATAACACCGATCCCCCTGTACTTACAGAGACCGATATTGAATTTTCAGAAGACGGTAAGCCGTATTCGGTTGAGCGAAGGGTTAAAAATCGGTGGTATCTTGACGGTCTGCCAAAGGCTCTGGTGGATATTGAGCACGAAGCCGATCCGTTTTCAAGGTCATATAACGCTTGCAATTATGCATATATACACTACCCTGAGAAAGCTAAAAGTGAGGATCTTGATATCCAAGCGCAAATTGATCGGCAAGTGTGGTATGACTGCCTGGCACTTGTATTGACAGGCGCAATACTCACTGCAGCAGGTGCAGTCTTGTTTGGAAAGAAAGACTTGAAGTAAAGGAGATAATTATGGTTTATGGTCTTATCGGCATACTATCTGTGATCATTATCGTTCTATGCATAAAGATCTATTCACTGAAAAGATCCGCACGGGAGATAGCAAATGAATTTGCCGACAGACTCAGGACCGATACCAACACGCTGATAGATATTTCCTCCCGTGATAAGGATATGTGCCGCCTTGCAGGCAGCATCAACGAACAGTTAAAGATACTGCGCAAAGAGCATCTGCAATATCATCAGGGCAGCATGGAGCTTAAAAATGCGATCACGAATATCTCCCACGATATACGCACACCGCTGACGGCGATCTACGGCTATCTCGATATGCTGCAGAAAACTGATGATGCCGATAAACAGGCACGCTACATCTCGGTAATGAAAGAGCGTGCCGAGCTGATGAAGCAGCTTACTGAGGAATTGTTCAGATATTCTGTTATAATATCCGACGAAAGTGAATTTTTGACAGAGAATGTGAATATCGGGCAGGTATTAGAGGACAGTATCATGGGCTATTACGGCGCACTGAGCGAAAAAGGCATCATGGTGAATGTACATCTGACTGAGCAAACGGTGATACGGGATCTGAACAAAGGCTATCTTACAAGGATATTCTCAAATCTGTTAAATAACGCCTTGAAATATTCGGACGGTGATCTGGATATCACACTTTCTGATACAGGTGAGCTGACATTCGCTAACACAGCAAAAAAGCTGTCCTCAGTTCAGGTGGAACAGCTATTTGACAGGTTCTATACCGTAGAGGCTGCCCGTAACTCTACAGGACTGGGGCTGTCCATCGCCAGAACGCTGGTGGAGCGTATGGGCGGGCGGATAACGGCGGAATATGAGAATAGCAGGCTTAAAATAAAGATCATATTTTAGGGTATGCGGCAGACCCTGCACACAGTACAGCAAACGATCATTTGTAACAACGCACAAAAAGCATTCAGCCTTTTTGTGCAAACAAATGATTTATTTTTTGTTTTGGACATATTTCATTAATAGTTGCACGTTTTTGTGCAACTTTTCACTCCTTTTTCTCTATAGGTGAAAGGGCCTTTTCAAAAACAAAAGCTGCGGCTTTAAGTTCACATTCAGGAGCAAAAGCCGCAGCGGAAAAAGGAGGAATAATTTTGTTAGAGATCATCAACGAAAAGTATCTCAGATCGGAAAGCGACACCATCGTGGTCAGGGCGGAGCTGTGCGTTGACTCGGCTGAGGAGCTGCCCGAAGCTGACGGCATAGCAGGCAGACTTCTGGCGGCAGGCTCGCTGGCGTGGGATATCTCCACGGGAGACATCTACGGTCTCACAGGCGCAGGCGAGTGGGCAGCTCAGACAGGTGGTAACTCATGAGCAGCTTGTTTGAGGTATTAAAGGCAGCCAAGGGTCTGCCTGTCAGCAACAGCTTTTATGCCCGATGGGGCAAAATGCTCTCACGCAGCGGCGAGGCAGGGGTCTATAAAGGCAGCCTGCCTGCCACAATACAGACCGACGGCACTGCCCTTACAGACTACCGCATTTATGGCGCAGCAGGCGGTGTGGGGCAGGGCGTCAGCTACAACATTCTCCCCCCGGGAGAAGCCGCCACCGTCTCCACCGAGGACGGAAAATGCAGCGTTACCTCTGACGGTCACGGTCACTATCACTGGTCCTACGCCAAAAGGAGCAACACCACACTTATTAAAATACCCCTGACTGTCACCAACGTGGTGATCCCCAGGGGTATGAACTACCGTGTTTCAGGCGGCACAGGTGCTATCTACGTGGGCAACTCAGCAGCCACCGACAGCAATATGCAGCTGAGATTTTACAGCGCGTCGGACTCGATACTCGGCAGCAATATGTTCACCAGTATCCCCCAAAACGGCATACTGACCAACTACGACATGGACAGCGAGCCCTGTGCTGCCATAGGCTTTTACGTTTCAAACAGCCACGGCGCCTTTGAGCTCGACCTGAACATTATGGTGACGTCTGACAGCGTAAAGGCAGCCCGTCCCTTTATCGAGTACGGCGCTTCGGGCTACAAGCTGACGGTCACATCGCAAAGCAGCGGCGGCAGCACTTCTTCTGCCGACCTTTACATCGGCTCAACGCCCCTGCAGAGCGGCGAATACCTGAGCTACGCCGACCAGGCAAGATACAACAGCGATGAAACAGTCACCCCGCTGGTGCTGCCCTCTATCCCCACCTACAGCGGCACCACGGTCATAGACTGCACATCATCGCCCAAGCCCGAAAAGGTTCGCCTGACCATTTAACGTTTTTGTGCGGTTTATCAAATAATTTGGTAAAACAGTTTTCTAGCCACTAGCTCTCTGATGACTAGCAACTAAAAGAGGTACCGTCATTTGACGATACCTCTTTATTTTTTGTATAATTCAGCGCACCTCTATCTGGCAGGAGCGCATGGTTTCCAGCGCTGCCAGGTGCTTTTCGGGAGTTACCCCTGCGCAGCAGCTTTGGTCCACCGTGATATCCGTTTCGGGAGAAAGCGCCTTTATGAGCAGGGCGTTAGACACCACGCAGATATCCGTGCAAAGTCCGCAGAGCTCCACCGTGTCTCCCTCATTGACCCTCGCCGAGATATCCTCCGCCAGCTTTTTTGAGCCGAAGGTGGGCTTTTCATATATCTGCGCACAGCCCTCCAGCGCCGCAACCACCTTGCTGTTCAGCTGCCAGCCGTGGGTGCCCTTTATGCAGTGCTCAACAGGCAAAAACCTGCCCTCTCTGGTTTGCAGATAATCCTCGCCGTGAGTATCGAGAGTGGCGTATATCACACCGCCCTCAGCCTTTACCTCTTCAATTTTTTTGCAGACATTGTCAACTATCAGCTGCGCCTCGTCAGTGCCTAAGCTGCCGTCGATAAAATCGTTCTGCATATCAACAACTATCAGATACCTCAATTGCAGCCGCCCTCCTTAGCTTTCTCAATGCCCTTAACTATTTTAAAATAGCCCGAATAAGTCTCGCCAAAGCTTTCATCGGCTTTTTGCAGCTCACCGTTTCGTATAAAATCCACCGTCCGGCTGCAAAGCCTGTAGAGCCCGTTCATCGAAAGGGTGCCTGTTACCGACTTCATGGCATGGACAGCCTTAGCCGCCCCGTCATAGTCGCCCTTCTCTATACATTCTTTAGCCTCATCAAAGGTATTGTCCTGCGGAAATTCCATAAGCAGCCTTTCATAAAGCTCAGCTTCGTCCATAAATTTTTCCACGCCGCCGTCATAATCTATACCGCAGTCTATCAGTATCTCTCTATTCACCTCGTCGTCCTCCCAAGGAAAAGTCTACTATTATTATACACTATCCTCGCAAAAATTTCAATAGATGGTTCATATTTCTGTAAAATACACAAAATTCCGTCCTCAAATCTTAACATTTTTCACATAATTTCTTTTCCCTGCTAGTCGCTAGTCGTTAGATAGCTAGTGGCTAGAAAAACGTTTTACAGAATTATGCAGTAATTTGCACAAATGCAGAGGTCTGTAAAAAGTTCCACACTGTTTTAGTGGGGAAATTAAATTCTTATCAAAATCCCCTACAACGCACAAAGTCAACATTTGGCAAGGTTCGCGCAGCGTATCGAAGTAAGAGAGGTCACAAAAGCACCCCCTCCCACTAGAGGCAAGATGTCAGAGGCAAGAGGCAAGAAA
>ERZ842401.7469-NODE-7469-length-11171-cov-6.016553_pt1 | contig 11171 bp, 7 predicted proteins | sample MGYA00521270_ERZ842401 | MGnify/ENA primary metagenome ERZ842401 (study PRJEB31892, sample SAMEA3878208) | bioreactor metagenome | biome: Moose rumen | place: Sweden | collected 2011-10 | study: EMG produced TPA metagenomics assembly of the PRJEB12797 data set... | reverse complement strand
GCAGTCTTTTGAAAAATCAACTTCCTTCCATTCTGATGCCGTACATTTGCTTTTACAATTCTTGCAGGCAAGCTTATTGCAGTAGCGAATGTCCCCGTTTTTCTTAATCGACTTCTGCCGAAGAATTTTTCCCTGCGGACAAAATACTAAATTCGCCTCTGCGCTACGAACAAAATATCCTTCCTTTGCTTTCTGGAGCATCTCCTCTTTGCTCATTTTTGTGACTCCGGCATCCGTTGATTCATATTCGTAATGGCTTCTCTCTTCTATTCCCTTATGCTCCAAAATATCTTTGTAAACTTCCGGCACAACTCCCGCTTTTAAACATTTTTCTAAATCTTCTGGCTTTGTGCTCTGTTTTATTTTCTCTGTGATTTCTGCCTCTTCATAATCATATTCAACATCGCATGTTGTTCCTTCCTGCGGAATTACATTTGGAATGATACCTTCGCTTAGTGCATTCGCCATGTCCTCTGTGTCTTGATAGCCTTTATCTGCAATGCTTTCCAGGACCTCGCCCTCTCTTTCTCTATTATTTTCTTTGCTAAATTCTTGAAAATCTTTCTTGACTTCCTTTGCAAGATTTGTAATCTGACCATGGTCTGTAGGACTGTCCGTTACCTCAAAACCTGCAATAAGGTGGCTTCCTGTATCCACCGCTGTTTGTGTGTTATAGCATACCCCGAAGCCTTCATTCATTTTCATAAGTTTTGATTCAGGGTCTGTAAGTGAAAGCTGGCTCAAGTTTTCTTTCTCCATCTTTTTTTGGAACCCTTCATATTTTTCTTTTCTTTCTTTATATTCTTTTATTTTCTTTTCTTTTCTAATTCTTCAATTTCTTTCTCGCTTAAGTCCTCTGCATCCAAACTTGCAAGATATTCTTCTATATGATCATTAAGGCGGGCCAGCTTGTCATCAAGTTTTGACTGCGTAAAGTTATTGTCTTTTGCGTTGACTGCCTTGAACTTGCTTCCATCTATGGAGATGCCCTCGTTGCTGAACAAGTCCTGCCCATAGCAAAACTTGTTAAACTCTTTGAACACTTTTTTTAAGGCTTCCGCATTATCTTTCCTGAAGTTTGCTATCGTGCGGAAATCTGGTGTTAATTTTCCTATGAGCCACATTATCTCAAGGTTCACTGTGCATTCCCGTTCTATTTGCCGCGATGAGCGAATCCTATAAAAATAACTGTAGATATATAGCTTTAAAAGATCTCTTGGATCATATCCTGGTCTCCCTTCTTTTTTGGGTGTTTCCCGCAAAAATTCTAATTCCTTTAAATTCAATTTATTTACAAATGCGTCAAAAAGTCTTACGGGACTTTCTTCCGTTATATATTCATCCAAACTTTCTGGAAACAACAGATTCTGCTTCCTGTCTTCTCCTACTATATATCCCATATCTGAATTTTACCACGTTATGTTTATTTTGTAAATTCCCTAGTTTTTAGACAGTCTCCCCCGTATTTGTGTCATAGTATATGTGGGTACAAGAACTTAGAAAGGCTAGGCTTAGGCCTGCCATAATATAAAACACTTTTTTTAACATTTATTTCCCCCTTATAATTTTGCTAAGCCTTGCTGCTCTCAGCGGATTGTTATCTTGGCAGAAGTCTCCATCTTCTGCCAAGGTTTGTATGGATTCCGGCCTCCGCCGGAATGACAGTGTAACTTGGCGTGTCATTCCCGTGCTTGTGCGAAGCCGCGGAACGCACACGGGAATCTGTGTCAGAGACACAATCTATACAAAGTATACAAAAGATTGCCGAAGCCTTCGGCGGCTACGCACAAGTCTGGCAATGACTGGTTACTCCAGATCTCGGTACATAATGCCGCGGCCGTTTGTGCCTAGGTAGACGCGGCCATAGATTCTTGGGTCGCCGGTGATAGCGGAATCGGCGGCTCCGAACTGGTGCAAATCGTCATTTATGCGTAGCCAGGTTTTTCCCTTATCATCAGAGCGGAAGATTCCGTATTGCCCGCGGTACTTGGAATTTGTGTACAAGGCTTGGTAGGAATTAGAATCCTTTGCCTTGCCAAGCCCTATTACCAAAGCGTTGTCGAATTCAGGAATAGAAGTCCAGGTTGCGCCTCCGTCCTCACTGTGGTAAAGTCCCGCTTTTCCTGCTGCTAACCAAAGGTGCCCTTCCAATCCTATAACGGCAGTTAAATTATTTGCAGTAACTTCTTTTCCGTCTTCAATAAAGTTTTTGTTTACCAGTTTAAAGCTCTTACCTCCATCGCTAGACATATAAAAGGCTCCCTCGTTTTTAGAAGCTTTCACAAAGGCATAAAACTTACTGCTGTTAACACGGTCAGAAACAACTATTGCACCCACAGGTAAGTTCTGACATTCATTCCATTTATGTCCGTTATCGTTAGTCCAACAAGCCGTCTTATTTTTTGGAGACCAAAGAATTATATTTGAATCCGGGCTTACCGCAGCTGTTCCGCCCCAATCAGTGTTTGCGCCTTCTATAAAGCTTTCAGTAGGATTCCAGTTGTCGCCACCATCCTCTGAATACATCATTTTGCCATCGCCCATGCGGATTATAAAATAGGGATCCTCCTGAGCATAATCAAGGCAACTTACAGCAGAAAGAGTTGGGTTTACAATCATTGGGGAAGACTTTGTTAAGTCAGTGTGAACAAAGCCACCAATGTCTCCTACACCACTGATTAAGTGCACACCCTTGCTAGGGCTTATCAAAGCCAAAACTGCACACTCTTCAATACCAGCTGCCATAACGGTAAGGTTTACACTTTTGCCCTTATCCCAGTCAGTTAAATTGTGGGTTCCATAAATCGTAGCTCCTGTACCATACATCAAAGTATCGCTGTCAAATGGGTCTATTTCTATATCCATGATTGTCCAGCCAAGCTTTGGTGTTTCTTCAGGCAAGGCAGCTTGAGTTCCCCAGTCAAGCCAAGGGGCAGCTGAAATATCTAGCTTGTACTTGTTCACGCGTTTTGGATAGCCATCCAACTTCCAAATTGCATCCCAAGTTTTGCCTCCGTCTGTTGAACGGTAAAGGTATTCATCAGGGAACCATTCATTCAAAGTAGAAGCAACCATTGTATCTGGATTCTGATAATCCACAGTAACACTACCTACACCACGGTCAAGAGTTACCATTTTGCCATCCTTGTCGTGCTTGGGCAAAGAAATATCCGTCCAAGTTTTTTCTGCAAAGTTATACTTGTAAATTGCCCCACCCCAGAAAGAAGATGAATAAGGACCAAAACCGTGGTTGTAAGAAATTATCATTTCTCCCTTTGGTGAATATGTACACTTAATCGGATAGTACTTTTTGCAAGAACAAGGCTCCCCTGTCATGTGGGCGTGTGGACCCTTTGCAATAGAATCAAGTCCCTTGTAAGGTACATCTGTAAGCTCATGTCCCTTGTCAGGCTGACCTGCAAGAGGATGCCAAGACTCTCCTCCGTCATTTGACTCATAAATTGTATAGCCTGTATCTGCTACACCACAATAAATATTTTTACTTCCCTCTCCCTGACTTCCTGATGCGGGGTCAAAGAGAACCCAAAGAATTCCAAAGTAGTGGTCAAAGTGGCTGTATGTGTGGAATCCTTCATCATAAACATTGCCCTTTACAGGGAAAGATTTTACCTCGCTCCAAGTGTAGCCATAGTCAGAGCTTTTGTATAAGCCGTCTCCAAAAGAGCCAAAATAAATTATCTTGTTATTATTTGGGTCGATTGCAAGTCTTTCTCCGCAACCACGACCTGGCATGTTACCACCCATTTTTAATGGAGAACCGTCGCTTTTGTACATCTTTATGCGGTCAAAGGTGTCGCCATAATTCTGGCTGACTAGCATTTCAGAAGGTCCGCTTTCCCAGTCGTTGGTGTAGGTTCCGCTTGCCAAAATAACCCTGTTCGGCTCAACGGGGTCTGTTGCAATAGATGCTATTCCCAAGCGACCATAATCTTCAACACCAGCAAAGTCTGTTAAAGGTTTCCAGCTTTCGCTTTCTGGGATATAGCGGTAAGCTCCGCCCATATCCGTGCGAACGTAAAGGACTCCCTTTTCGCTTGTGTTGTATATAATTCCGGGAATCATACCGCCTGCACAAATCTTTGCGCTTTTCCAACCACTTTTTGTGTATTGGTACTCGGCTGATTTTGTATCATTATTTTTGCTACCTGTACTTGCACAAGAAAGGACTAAGCTAGTTGCGCAAAATGCAAGTGAAAGTTTTACAAGATTTTTTTTCATAAAAGCTCCTTTTTTCCCTTTTTTAACAGAATAAAGTCACTTTGCAAAATGCGAAACATTTATTTTTTTTAGTAAAAACTTAGTTTTTTTCAAATTCGAGTGAATTTACTCTTAAATTTTCAGAATTTTGCACTTTTGGAGCCTATTTATATAGTAAGGAGTTTAAAATGAGTGAAATTAATAACTTAACAAATAAAATTGATTGGTCAAAATTAACATTAGCAGATGATTTTTTCTTTGGGTATGCCATGAAAAACGCAAGGCTTTGCAAAGAATTCTTGGAGATACTTCTGAATACCAAGATTGCAGAGATTCAGCATTTGCAAATACAAGGCTATGAAAAAGAAAATATCAATGAGCACGGTGTTCTTCTTGATGTGAAACTCGTTGCTGACGGCAAGGTTATAAATGTTGAAATGCAAACTACAAATGAAAAGGACTTAGAGCTAAGGTCTAGGTATTATCAAGCCCTAACAGATGCCCATTTATTGGACAAAGGTAAACCCTATACCGATTTACCAGAGTTTCTTACTATTTTTATCTGCACTTTTGACTACTTTAAAGAAGGGCTACCACTTTACACTTTTCAAAACACAATCAAGGAATTAAATCACAAAGAATTTGGCGACAAAAGGAAAATTTTAGTGTATAATACAAGAGCGTACAAAAATGCCTTCACCGAAGAGCAAAAAGGCTTACTTAATTTTATTACTGGTGGAGAGCCAACTTCCCAAAGAGTAAGGGGATTTGCAAAAGATATAGATGACCTCAAAAAAGAGAGCAAGTTCAAGGAGGAGTATATGAATTATTATCTAAAAACCAATGAAATGATATACAAGGCAAAGGCAGAGGGAATAAAAATAGGCATACAGCAAGGAATGGCAGAGCAAAAGTTAAAAGACGAGACTTTAATTTTGCAACAAAAAGAAGATCTTTTAAAACAAGCAGAACAAATAAAACTTTTGAAAGAACAGCTGGCAACTTTGAAAAGCAATACTAAATGAAGTGTTTTTTGCTTACTTAAAAACTTATTTAGACAACAAGGGGCTTAAAGCCCCTTGTTAGCAAGTCATTCCGACATAGTTATTATAATCTAAATGTTGTGGTAAATGGAATTGAATATGAGAAGCATGCCCATTTTTTACCTACATCGGTAACAGCAAGGTCTAAGCCTACGTAAACAGAGCAGATTCCAACTTGCCAGTTTAAGCCAGGGCAGACTTGAAAGTCAAACTCGTCAAAGAATTTGCTGTCCAAACGCCAAATACCGTGATCTGTTGCCCTACCATTTCTGTAGTCGCTATCTGCATGAACATAATTTGGACCTGCGGTTAATCCTTCCAATGTACCAAATTTAATAGAAGGTGTAAAAGAAGCTAATTGGGGGAATGTGAGCTTTGCGATAAACTGCATATAGCTGTAATCCCAGTCCCTATCTGTTAAACGAATAACAACAGGTGAATGGAGCTGAGCTTTTATGCTTCCAAATTTGTATTCCCAATAATTATCTATAGTAATGCCGTTAAGCGCAATATCATCGTTTCCAACAAGCTTATAACGCCCCAGGGATCCTTAAATGCTGTGTGGTTGTTTCCGTTCTTATCAAGTGCATGGTCTATCAAGCCGATAACTTGAATCATTCCATAAAAATCTCCCTGCTGATACTAACCGCCAATAGCCACAACGTGTGCGCCACCATAATATTCGCCCCAGTAATCATACAAGGCACCTACAGTAGCTCCTGTATCGCCAAGCGTATATTTTGCGGTAAGTCCCCAAGCGGTACCATAGTGTTTGTTGTTATCACTGTTATTAAGGTCATAATAGTATTGTAGGAAATAGCCGCCTGAATAAGGAATTTTTATACAACCAGAAACAGAAAGTCCTTCAAGCGGAGAAAGGTCTGCGCTTAAACCAAGCCCATCTATATTAAAAAGTCCGTATTCACCATACACGTTTGGACCTGTAGTATCTGTTTCGCTCCAAGCTCCTGACCAGTCAAAGTGTTTGTGCCATGCCCAAAGGCTGTCCCCTACAGGAACTTTCCACCAGTCAATTCTTTCCTAGAACAAGCCAATTCCGACATCACCCGCAGAAAGGGTAAGCCAGCTGACAGGTTTTATCCAGCCCTTCAATCCCCTGATTGCTATCTTGTCTGACTGATCCGTAAAAGTACCACCGACTTTCACACGGAACTCAAAACCGGATACATCATCGGCAGCGATTTTTATCTGAAGCAAATCTGCATCTGCCTGATCTTTGTTTTCAATACCTGGCCCGTAAACGCTCCCTCCATCTTTGTTAGTATAACCTCTCGCAATTTGTCCGTTTATATGCCCCACAACTGAAAGGTCAAGCTTGTGATCAGCAATAGGAATTTCAGCAGCAAATGCTACAGCACTAAGAGCAATAAGCCCGGACAATAATAGATTTTTTTATGCCGGTTTGTGCTCGGCAAGTCACTTCCTTACAGTTAGCAAGTCATTCCGAATTTATTTCGGAATCCGTGTTAGTTACACCATAAATGCTAAGTTAGCATGTCATTCCCTCACTTGATGCGGGAATCTGTGTTACTAATACCATAAGTGCTAAGTTAGCAAAAGATTGTCGGATCAAGTCCGACAATGACATTTCATTCTTATTAGACATCCCCTTGTTAAACACTACAAAGTTACAAAGAAGTAAACTCAAAATTGTGTATACCGCATTTACCTTTTAGCACAATATACAAATCTTGTACCCCTTTTACTTCTTCTAAGTTGAATTCGACTTTTGTCCATACAGGTTTTAATTGTTTTCCTGGAACAGAACATATTGAGCCTGTATTTGGAAGTTCTTTTTTGCCAATAAGTGGACCTTTTGCACTTGCTAAATGCAATTCAATTTGAGAAATACCATGCGAGAGAACTTCTGCCATAAAAGATTTTGCGCCGCATTTAAAATCCATGTTCTTGTAAAGCACAAAAGATTCTTTTTCACTTTTGTCTGCAAAAACAGCAGCCTCAAAAAGCCCTCTTTTTTCTCCAAGATAAATGTTTTCATAATCATCATAATTCCAGGCATATTTTTTTTCAAATGGATTTCTTGCACCTATTGAAATGCCTTCAATATGCAAAGTTTTGCTAAGCCTTACATCCTCGCTAGAATAACCAAGGAAAATATAGGCTAAGCCCTTAGGAATAAAAAATTGCTGGCTTTCCACATCAAAAAGCTTCAAAGCCTCCGCATTTATTTTTAAGGAGACCCTTTTTTCTTCCCCGCTTTCTAAGGTTAAGCGTTCAAACGCAAGTAAAAGCTTTTCTGGACTTTTTAAAGGACTATTTAAAAGCTTCCCGTAAAGCTGGCAAACCTCGCTTCCCTTTACAGAGCCTATGTTCTTTACAGTAAAAGATACACTTATGTCTTCTTTGCCAAGCACATCCTTATCCACCTCTAAATTTGAGTACTCGAATTTAGTATAGCTTAAACCATAACCAAATGGGAAAAGTGTCTCTCCCTTAAAGTATCTATAAGTTTGCCCTCTCTTTAAAATATCATAGTCCATTATGGGAGCAACATCTTTTTTATCCTTATACCAAGTCATAGAAAGTTTGCCGCTGGGGTTATACATTCCGCTTAAAACCTCACCTATGGCATTTCCTTCTTCTTGCATTCCATGAGAAAGCCATAAGGCTGCCTTTGATTTTTCCACTTCATCTTTGCATGTGTAAGGGTAACCGCTAACCATAACCAAAACAAGGTTAGGGTTTTCTTTTGCAAGACTTTCCACCAAGAGTTTTTGGTGTGGTGGTAAATCCAAAGAAGGACGGTCTACTTCTTCTTTGCCGTTTATTACAGGATTATTGCCTAAAAACAAAAAGACAATATCGCTTTCCCTTGCAATCTTTTTAGACCTCTCTATTCCTGAACTTTTTACTTCAATAGTAAAGCTTTCAGGATTATGACTTGGCAAAGTTTCTACATAATTATTATTCATGCAAAGGGATTGCCCCTTCCAAGAAGAAATATAGGCTTTGTCCTTAGCGCAAGGAATAATATTAAAGAGAGAAGACACAAACCAATTCAAAGTAGAAGGTGCCGTAGCTTCTACCCTTCCCCTGCCGCCGCTTTTTTCAAAAACCAACATTTCTTCTGCACTAGGCTGATGGTCAGAAGGCAAGTCATCCACAGACTGCAAGTACATTTTTCTTTCTTTGCTATACAAGGTGTTGGCACCCCACCCCCAATCATCTCTCTCAAATTCAGCACCATTGGAATCACAGCTTACGCAAAGTTTTCCTTCCTTATCCAAAGTAAGGGGCTTCCCGCTAGAGTCTTTTAAAGAGACAATATCATTACCAGAGTCAAAAGCAATATTTTCTTTGCCAAATATTTTTTCAAGTCCTGCAAGGGGTGTCACTTCATAAGAAGGATTTCCCGTATACCAGTCAGCATAAATATGGGATGCAAGGGGACCAATAAGGGCTATCTTTTTTTTGTCTTTTGGGTCAAGGGGCAAGATTCCCTGATTTTTTAAAAGAACAATACTTTCTTTTGCCGCTAAAAGACTAAGCTCTTTTGCCTCAGCGCTCATCATGCTTTCTTCGCCGATTTTGCTATAGGGATTATCTTTAAAATCTTTATAAAAATCTTTTCCCAAAACACCAAGACGGGCTTTTACCCGTAAGATATTTTTTACATGAAGATTCAATTCTTCTTCACTTATAAGACCTTCATCCAAAGCTTCTTTTACTGCGGGAATAACAATAGAAGGCAAATCTGTCATTGTGTCTGCCCCGGCTTTAAAAGCTGCCGCTATAGTCTGGCTGTGGCGGTCAAAATAATGGTGGATATCCACAGTCTGGCTCACATCGCCACCGTCAGTCACTATGTGCCCCCTGCCCTCCAAGCCCCACTGCTTTTTCACAAGGTCATTCTGCAAGGGGCTTAGCATCATGGGTATACCATTCACCTCATTATAAGAAGTCATAAGTGAAAATGGCTTACCTTTCTTAAAGGCTCTGCGGAATGGTTCCAAGTAGTATTCCATCATATTGCGGTGCCCTACAGAGCAATTACAACGGTCACGAAATGCTTCGTTATTATTAGCAAAAAAATGTTTGGGGGCACAAGAAGCCTGTATATAAAAATCATCGTCCCCCTGGCATCCTTGAATTATGTTAGCGGCAAGTTCTCCTGCCAACAGGGGGTCTTCTCCATAGGCTTCTTCTGTCCTACCCCAATAAGGATTTCTTTCCATATCAATAGTGGGGAACCAAAGGCTAAGTCCGCCAGTCTTATTGCCCCTGTTGTAAGAAGCGCGCGCTTCTTTTCCTATAACAGCCCCTATTTTTTTTAGCAAATCTTTATCCCATGTAGAAGAAAGACCTATTGTCTGGGGGAAGGTTGTACTTTTGCCTCTGCGGTCAACAAAGCCGTGCGCTCCTTCTGCCCCTGTATCATATTTCTTTATCCCAAGTCTTTCTATATCCTGACATTCAGAGGGAATCAAAGAAATTTTTTCTTCCACAGTCATTTGACCAATAAGTTCATCTAATTTTTTTTCCAATAAATTTTCCATTGAAATTCTCCATTTTTATGCTATTATAAAATAAAAGTCCATTTAGACAACAGGAGAATTTAATGGGGAAAATTTCAAATTTTATAGATAATTTAAAAATTAAGAACAAACTTTTTTTACTTTACATTTCAACATTTTTTATTCCGCTCTTATTGATTTCCCTTATTTTTGTTTACAATCTCTACAACACCCTCAACAAGTGGGAAAATCAGCAGGTGGAAGAATCTTTTAAAAAAACAGAAAGTTTTTTTGTTAACACAATTCAAGCTGCAACAGAATTATCCAGCAAATTATATGTGAACCGCCTTATTCAAAATATTGTGCAAAAAGATTTTGGAAGTCCACTTGAAACCTATGAAAATTATAAGCAAATAGGATTTGTAGATGATTTTTCAAGGATTTACAGTTTCGTTTATAATATAAGGTTCTATGTAGAAAATCAAAATCTCCAGGATAATTCTTTTATTGTAAAAACAACAAACGAAGTTCGCCAATTTCAATGGTATAAGCAAGCAAAAGAAAATTCAGGCAAGGGCTTTTGGACATATTGTCAGGATGTAATTTATAAAAAAGATTTTCTTTCTTTTATTCAAGGGGTAAAAGATCCTTTAAATGGAAAATTCTTAGGGGTTCTTGTTTTAAACCTAAACAGTCATTTTATAAATATAAATCTGCAAAATCAAATTTTTGAAACAATAATAAAATATAATGGAAATATAATTTTTTCTTCTATAGAAAAAGAAAATTATGAAAAAATATTTATTGAAGAAAAAATAAAAACTACAAACATAGAAAAAGAATTTTTCCCATTAAGAGATAGAAATGCAAAGTTTAAAATCATTTATTTAATCCCGCAAAATCGCCTAAACAAAATAACAACAAAAGTTTTAATTTTTTCCATTTTGATTTTACTTGTATTTTTACTACTTTCTCTTTTTCTGATAGGAATTTTTTACTACTCATTTAACACAAGGGTCAGAATAGTTCAAGAAAGTGTTAAAAATGTTGTATCGCAAAATTTTAATATAACCCCTTCAATTCATGGAAAAGATGAATTTTCCCAAATTTATGAGAGTGTTTACAAAATGTCTGTGCAAATAAAAAATCTCATAAAAGAAGTTTACATAAAAAACTTGGAGCAAGAACAGTTTGAATCAAGGCAAAATGCCATAAGGTTTAAAATGCTGTCTGCACAAATAAACCCCCACTTTTTATTTAACACAATAGACAACATCAGGATGAAATCTTTGTCGCTTGGAAATAAAGACATTCCTTATATGCTAAAACTTTTGGCAAAAATTTTACGCTACAACTTAACGGTAGAAAGCAAAGAAGTGCCACTTTTTAAGGAGATAGAAATTATCAGCAGCTA
>ERZ842401.7467-NODE-7467-length-11172-cov-11.433210_pt1 | contig 11172 bp, 12 predicted proteins | sample MGYA00521270_ERZ842401 | MGnify/ENA primary metagenome ERZ842401 (study PRJEB31892, sample SAMEA3878208) | bioreactor metagenome | biome: Moose rumen | place: Sweden | collected 2011-10 | study: EMG produced TPA metagenomics assembly of the PRJEB12797 data set... | reverse complement strand
CTCAATTTCCTTGTGGATGGCATCATCAAGAAGCCGCTCAATGTAGGTTTTCTGCTGGGAGAAGAAATCCTGTACGGACATTTCCCGTTTGCTGATGGCCTCCAAGTTTTTCTCCCAGAGAGCGGTGATGTCCGGATAAGTAATGCTGTCCGGCAGAAGCTCGATTATCATCATGGCTTTTTCCGTGGGCACAAGATTTTTCTTGTCCAGCTTCAGATAGTTGCGCTCCTGCAGAAGCTCAATCTCTCCAGCCCTTGTTGCCTCGGTGCCAATGCCAGAGCAGTCCTTTAAGATGGGCTTTAGGGATTTGTCTTTGACGTAGCTGCCGATATTTTTCATCGCTGCCAACAGGGTAGATGTGGTAAAACGCTTAGGCGGCTTGGTGATCTTTGTGATTAAATCTGCTTGCAGATTGGTCACACCATCCCCGTTCTGCACTGCCGGAAGCTGGGCTTGTTCCTCATTTTCGCCGTCCTTGTCTGTTGGCTCGCCCTGATAGAGCACTTTCCAGCCTTGTGAGAGAATGACCTTGCCACTAGCAACAAAGGTTTCCCCTGCAGCTTCAATCTCGATATGAGTAGTAAGAAATTTTTGGGCTGGGTAGAACTGGGCGAGGTAGGCTTTGGCCACCATGCTATAAAGGTTCCGCTGCATATCCGTCAGTTCAGCCATATTGGCTTTTACTGTTGTCGGCACAATGGCGTGATGGGCAGAAATCTTCTTGTCATTCCATGCCTTGCTGCGGAGTGCGGTATCGGCGCCTTGGGTCAAGGTCGCAAATTCTTCAGATAAAGAGGAAAGGTTTTCGATAATTTGCGGCACATCGGCCAGCTGATTGGTGGGCAGGTAGTCACAGTCAGAACGTGGGTAGGTGGTCAGTTTCTTCTCATAAAGCTCCTGCTGGGTGTCCAAAACCTGCTGGGGAGAATAGCCGTATTTTTTTCCTGCCGCAATTTGCAGAGCAGACAATGAATAGGGCAGGATAGGTTGAGCCTGACCTTCCTTTTGCTCAACTTTGCGAATAATCCCTGTTTGTCCCTGAACCCTGGCTGCTATGGTTTCTGCCCGGGCTTTTTCCAAAAGTCTGCCTTCGGCATCCAGCCCTTCCATATCCTCCGGCAGCTGCCAGTGGGAACGGATTTCCCCTTGCTCATGCTGCCAAGTAGCGCTGACCTGAAAATAGTTCACTGGGTGAAAATCCTGAATTTCTTTTTCCCGGCGCACCACCAGACCTAAAGTTGGTGTCTGTACACGGCCAACGCTGACCACGCTGCTATAACCCACCTTTTCGGCATGTTTGGTGCAGGCACGAGTCATGTTCATGCCAATAATCCAGTCAGCCCGGGAACGGGCAAGGGCTGAATTGCGGAGGCCGATGAATTCCCGGTTATCCCGTAAATCGGCCAAGGCTTCATGGACAGATTTTTCATCCAGAGCATTGACAAGGATGCGCTGAATAGGCTTTTTGCCGAGAACACCAATGTAGTTCAGCACCTCATCCACGAGTAACTGTCCTTCTCTGTCCGGGTCACCGGCGTTGACAATGGTATCGGCCTTCAGGGCTAAATCCTTCACGGCCTTGAATTGCTCTTTGGCAGTTGCCTTAACCTTCATCTGCCATTTTTCCGGGATAATGGGCAGTAGCGCAATATCCCAAGATTTGTATTTCTCGTCATACTCCTGCGGCGCATACTGCTCCAAGATATGACCGAAGCACCATGTAACAACATCATTTCCACAGACCAAGCAAGACCTTTGTTTGTCCGCGCTGCCCAGCCCCTTGGCAATGGCCTCGGCAAGGCTGGGCTTTTCGGCTATGAATAGTCGCATGAAATTCCCTCCTTAAAAACTGGCCTTGCTGGCAGATGCAGAAATTTTTGCTTCGGCTCCATCACTGGATGAAGGAACAGTGGATTTTTCCATTTCCGGCTTTTTCTCCTTGCCCATGTTCTCGATAATGAGCCGGAGGGCTGCTTGCATGGTTTCCTTATCCTCAAGGTCAATACCGTAGCTCTCTAATTCACCAACCATATTGGAGTGCTTGCTGGCGTTCAGGCTATATTCCAAAGTCTTGATTTCTGCCTTTAGCTTATTGCGGCGGTCACGGAGTTTGTCTAAATCCTTTTCCACTGCTTCCAGCTGCTCTTTCTTCTTGGCCAGCTGTTCGGATTTCTTTTCTCCGTCACCGCTGACAATCTGGTAAATGCTTTCTACTTCCTGATGGCTAATGTTCATCATAAATCTGCCTCCCTTTTGTAATCCTGCAAGATTTGCAGAACCCTGTCATGGTCATAACAATCCAAGATACCTGCTTTCTCGAAAATCATGCCAGCCTTGTAAATCTTCAGTACATGCTGGTACTTTTTCACCGTTTGGCTATCTTGGTAGATTTCTCTCTCTAGGGCTTTCTGCTTTGCCTCCATTACTTCAATCTGCCGATTGACAGCGGCAAGGCCTTTAGTGCGTTGCTCCAACTTTGTTATGGGTAACACCTTCCTTCCGAAGAGATACCCACATTATAAATATGATTGGGGGTCAAAAAACTATACAATATTTTACTCACCACAAAAATTTTCATAGGGTGAAAAAATATAGGGGGTTCTGAATCCTCGCCAATATTCGAACCTAAGCACATTTTGGTAAGGAAAGGTGCTATAATGCCAACATACGTCAGCAGCACCCCGTTAAGTTGGGGTTACATGTGCAGTTAGGAGTTTCTCTGTGGAGAAACTCAAAAAGACCGGCAACGAGGAAATTCCTTCCTTCGCTGTTAAGACGGGACAGACCGGCAGGGCTGCCCTTTTGCCATTCGCTGCCGCTCATTGAACTGCCGTTGGCTGAAGGAGGATTGGAATGCCAAACTACCGTTTTGAGATAAAGTCGGACAAACGTCACAGCGGAGGTCATACCAGTGCAACTACACACTGCGAATACATCCAGCGAGAAGGAAGATTTGCCGACTTGGGGCAGGAGGAGCTGGAAAGCCTTTCCTACAATAACCTGATTACCGGCAAATACCCCATAGAGAATCTGCCGGAAAGTGAACTGCTACTCTACAGCAGCCCCTACGGTAAAATCCTCGTGGATAAATCCGGCGTTCGCTTTATGCGCCAATCTACCCTTAGCGAAGAAACCATAGCTATGGGCATAGAGATAGCCCGGAAAATCTACGGGGATGAACTGGAGCTGAAAGGCAGAAGCACTTTTGTCAACAAAACCATGGCCACGGCGGTCAAGTTGGAAGTGCCGGTGTCATGGCGTGATGAATACCAAAACAAGGTCATGGACATCATGAAGGAGGATTACGAAAATGGAGAACGAGATTTTAGAGCAGCAGGGGGAAAATACATCCGTAGAAGAATTGCTGACCCCAGAAAACGAGCAGGACGAGGCAGAGGTAAAATGCCAATCTCAGAGCCTCACGCTAAACTCGATACCCTCGAAGCTTTGGCCAAAAGAGGATTCAGCTTGCCTAAACTGCCCAAATGCCATATGGTACGCCCAGAAGGAAGAAGCCAGCTGTTACTGTCTCGTGATGAGAATAATCAGCTGCTCAACAAATGCCGAGAATCCACTGCGCATTTGCGATGGTATAGCCTACGGGCAAGACGAAGAGCAATAGACAAAACCGTAAATGACATCATGGTGAACTTCCAAAAACGCAATGATGCCGTTTACGCATCCAGCCATGTGCAGTACATCAACCGGGAATCCATTTTCAAGAAAAGAGGCGGCTGCCTCTATACGGCAAATCACCTGCCTCGCTGGGCAGAAGGAAACGCCAAGAAGTTCTTTCAGGCGGCAGACCGTCATGAGCGAGGTAACGGAGAACGGTATAAGGAAATTGTCTTTTCCCTGCCCAATGAGCTGGGGCTGGAGGAAAACAAAAAGATTGTGGAGGCATTCGTGCAGAAGCATTTGCAGGATTTTTACTATGCTTATGCCATCCATGATAAAGTCGGAGCTATGAGCAACGGTGAGCGGCAGCCCCATGTCCACATTATGTTTTCGACACGGGAAATAGATGATGTGGAAAAAAGGCAGGAGCGTCCCCCGGAACTTTTCTTCAGTCGGGCAAATTCCAAGGCACCAGAAAAAGGCGGCTGCAGAAAATCGTGGAAGTGGATTTCTGCTGACCGCCAAAAGTATCTATTGAAGCTTAGGAAGGACTATGCTGTTATACAAAATGAGGCATTGGAGCGAAACGGTGTAAATCTTAGAGTGGATCACAGGACACTGAAGGCACAGCGAGAAGAGGCGTTGGCAAACGGAAATTACTTTTTGGCAGACCTGCTAAAGAAAATGCCGGAAAAGTATGTCGGCCCGGTGGAACTGATGAAAGCCGATAGTGAGGTGGTGAAGAATCAGAAGCGCCTAAGAGCAGTCAATCACCAGCGAGAAAAAGACCTCATAGCTCGGCTGATGATTCAAGATGGCATTGATAAAGATACCATGGAGGAAAAATCCCAAGACCTGAAGCAGCGGCTGGATTCAATCTTTGCCTATGAACCAGACATTGAAGATGCGGATGAACGGGCATACTTCACGGAGGAAAAGCAGAAAATCCAAGCAATGGAGAAAGACATGGTGGCCGTTTACGGCATCACCCTCTGGGCACCCAAAGCGGTAGAAATGGCATCCCTTGATGCCATGACTACCGAAGAAAAGGAGCTATGGCAGGACTTGAAAAGCTACGGCAGAGAAAAAAAGGAATGGGAAATCCTGAAAAATCGCATGGTAGAGCCGCCGGGGGATGATGTGGAAGCCTTGGAGGCCTATCTTAAAATCTGCCCGGAAATCGACAAGGAACTGGACAAGATTAACCTCAAAATCCATCAGGCAGCTGCCGAAATTCGTCCGGTATTCGAGAGATTGAACCTGCCCCACAACAAGGCCAGCATCTTGAAGCGAGCTGCTTTTTATGTCAATGACAACCGCTTGGCCAAGACTGAAATCAGGAAATTGCAGCGGAACATGGACAGCAAACTCAAGTCTTTGGACAAGCATATCAAGGATTATTTTGTCGTTCACCAAAAGAACCGGGAGTATTCTGCCGAGGAAGTGGCCAGCATCCTCAATGCGAATATTGCAAGGCAGGAAACAGCTGAAAAACGGCTGGCTAAAGAGCTGTATCACATGCGAAAACGGGTAATCAGCTATCCTAGAGCCATTGAAATGGCCAAAAATAACTATGTGCAGGGGGCGTTCAAACAACTTCGCGCCGATAAGCGTGAACTAAAAAAACGGGAAGATAAACTCTCCCCGGAAGAACGAAAAAGCGCATGGCAGGAAATTGACCGCCGTGAGCAGGAACTGGAAGCTCAGTGCAGCACAGCCGTAGGCCGGTCAAAAATTGAAGCTATTGCTGCTGGCATCCTGCGCAAGAATGCGCCCATAGCCAAAGAGTACAATATGCTAAGTGCCAAGCACAGAACACTCAAAGATTCCATCGTACAGACAAAATATCAATCTCAGCGAGTTGAGGCAAGGGCACCACTAGAACAGGGCAATAAATTCCGTGTTGCGCCATCTGCCCAATCCTCCAGCAGTGGAGGTGGCGGTGGCAGCTTACCCACGCCATCCCGTGATGCTGACTTCATTAGCAAAGCACTTTCCGGCGGAGCCAAAGAAGCCCAGCTGGTGGCAAGGTCAAAACCAGACGAGCCGGACGATTGGAAGTGGCTTAGTGAAGCAGAAAAAGATGATTTGCGAAACGACATGGCTACTATTGACCGTTACTAATGAAAAGTTAATAGACAATCAAAAAACTATATGCTATACTATGAATAGTTAATAAGTATTCATAGGAGATAAATATGGACGAGAAAAAGAGTGGCCGAGGCGGTGCACGGGAAGGTGCTGGCAGGCCGAGAGAATTTGATGAAAGTTGCAAACCTAGAGCTATATATTGCTCATTCAGTGAGAAGCAGGAAATGGAAAAGTTTCTTGCCTTTAGACGGATTCTCGAGAAATATGATGTTAGTCCATTTGCATTGAGTGTGACTTTTGGAGATATGATGTCATTTATGCAAGTTGGAACTGGTATGGGGCTTTTGCAACTCCGTAAAGAAATACCAGAAGAAGCCGTTAATGAAATGGTTAAAAAGATAGAGTCTATTAATGATAAAGTCCGTAAATATCAGGTTAGGCGTAAGAAGTCGTAACAATAATATGAAAAGTTAATAGTTTATCAAAAGGCGGTGTGCTCCATGGATTATGAAGTAACAGAATACAAAGAAATATTTAGAGAGGTATTTGCTGGCTTGCTGGCAGATATTGACCGGGAAATAGAAAAACGTGGCATCAGTGACCAAGCGCATCCTTTGTATGTGTTCCAGTCAAAAATAAACATGATATGGGGCGAACTCCTGAGCGAGAAGTATTCGACCATGGAAGATATGTTGAAACTCAAAGGAATTTTTGAGTTTTCTCAGGACTATGTAAGAGGTCTGGCTCAATGACATATAGCAGGGAAGAGTTTGAAAAAGCGAAGGGCAAGATTTTATCTAAGCTGCTACTCCCTTATATAAGTCCTGCAGGTGAGCCACAGGCATTTCTTATAGTAGGTCAGCCCGGAGCTGGTAAAACTACCATGGCCAGGATTTTCACAAGCCAACTGGAGAAGAATGTCATATTCATCAGCGGTGATGAATACCGGCGGTTTCATCCAAGGTTCACTGACTTGGTGAAGCAGTATGGTGATGAGGCTGTGCTTCATACCCAAGAATTTGCGGGGAAAATGACAGAGGCCTTGATTGATGAATTAAGCAGCCGTAAGTATAATCTCATCATTGAGGGAACCTTACGTACAGTCGAAGTTCCGGCAAAGACCAAGTTCCAGCTGGAACGCCGGGGCTATGATGTGACTATGGCAGCTATACTTGTGAGGCCGGAAGTTTCCTATCTTAGTACCATAAAGAGATATCAAAGGATGCAGAAAATTGGTTCAGTCCCTCGGAAGACACCTAAAAATCACCACGATTTAGTTGTATCTGCCATTGCCAAGAACATAGGCCTTTTGCACAGGACAAAGGAATTCCCGCATATTCAGGTATACAATCGCCAAGGGGATAGACTTTGTGATACTATGGAGACGCCGGATATTAATCCGGGAGACATTTTCAAAAAGGAATTTGAGCGGCCATTGTCCCAGCAGGAAAGAGAGAGAATCGTCAAGGATTTTGCAGCCTATGTACCAAAAGATAGAATATTGGCTGTAATGGACGAATACAAGGGCGCTTCTACGTTGTCTCATCCGATGGAAAGAGGCCGGGGAAAATAGGCTGGTTGACAGCTTGTCAGCAAATGCCCTATAATAGTCAAGCAATTCTAATGAGGAAAGGTGGATACTAACATGGCAGAAGTAATCAGCAAAAGCGCTTTGGTAGACAAGGTTGCAGAGGCAGCCGGTGTTTCCAAGAAGGACACCAAGGCAGTAGTAGATGCTCTTATCAGCACCGTAATTGAGGAAGTGAAGAAGGACGCAGAAATCCGTCTTATCAGCTTCGGTACCTTCAAAAAGGCGCAGCGTGCAGCTCGTAAAGGTCGCAATCCGCAGACTGGTGAAGTCATTGACATCGCAGCCAGCGAGAGCCTTGCTTTCAAGTCCAGCGTGAAATACTAATTTTGTGGTGAGTGACAAAGTGATTCATAATTAAATATAAATCACTTTGCGCAGAGAAAAAAGGCCAGCCAGTTCCAATTTGAAACTGACTGGCCTTTTCGTATGTATTTTTATTATTGAATACCACCTCTGAATCTTTGCAGAGCTTCTTCGGCTGACATATTGTTTAGTACGTCTTCCAAAGCTGCCAAAAGAGGAACTACATTCTCATTCGGCAGCTTTGCCTGTCTGGCGGCCATAACAAAGTAGGCATAGACAATATCATTGAATCTGCCAGTGTTGAAAAGCTGGCAATCTTGCTGCTCATATTCTTTCATCAATGTGTATCGCTCCTTGGAAGTATTGGGTTAGCGAAGTGGTAGCTCTCCCCTCTTGATTCTTTATATCTTCTAACAAGATTGTAAAAGCTAGTCTTTTTTACGTCAAGCTCTTCCATGGCTTGTACTGCGGTAATTTCCTTGTCCTGCCAGCGTTGGTAAACAGCAATCCAATTATTGGGAAATTCGACCTGCGGTCTGCCTAAGTGTTTGCCACGGGCACGAGCAGCGGCAATGCCTTCCGCCTGTCGTTTTCGGATAGTACGGCGTTCGCTTTCGGCAATAGTGGATAACACCTCGATGAGAATGTTATTGACCATTTCCATAATGCCTCGCTGCATATCGCCGTACTGGCCGAAGTCCATCATGGTGGTGGGAATATCAAGTATACGGATATTTACCCCTGCAGCCCGAAGGTTCTCCAACTCTTGCTTGACTTCCAGTTTATTTCTGCCAAGGCGGTCAAGGGACATCAAGTAGAGTGTATCACCGCTTCGCATCATCATTCGGAGCTTTTTGTATTCAGGACGGTCAAAATCTTTACCACTCTGCTTTTCGGTGATAATGTCAACTGAATTAGGAACATATTTTTTCAGTTCATCAATTTGTCGGTCAAGATTTTGCTCTTTCGAGGAAACTCTCGCATAACCAAAAATTTTTTCAGCCAACATAAACACCTCCCCCTACAATATAACACAAACTGTTCATAAAGGTCAATTTGATTACGAACGTTCGTATTATATAGAACGCAGTATTTTACGAACGTAAAAAGGAATTGTTCGTAAAAGTACACCTTTACGGCTGGATTTTTAACGAAAAAAGGGCCATAGCGATTTATAGCCCTTCTGAGCGCCGATATTTGATTTTGCGATACTTTATATGCGTGAGTGCGTTATCGTGGCTTACAGGCGATTCTGTGAGGTTGTTTTGTAACTCTAAGAATTTCATCATTTTTGCTCATACTATACGATGAAATTCAAACATCATACATATCTATTTCACATTGTTAAGTATTTTTTGAATGTATCACGCATACTAACAGCTGCATCTATGGACTGATTCATAAGTTCCTCATAGTTATCATGATTGTTAAAATCAAGACCATCAATGATATACTTAATGCGAGAGGCTTTTTTGTTATTCAATCTATCCCAAATAAGCTTGAAACCAAGTTCTTGTTCAATTTTGTCCTTATGCTTAAATAAATTATCGAATAAGTCTTTGTTATCACTGACATATACTTCAACTACAATATGATTGTTTTTGTTGACTAGAGAAATGCTGACATGTGCCTCGCTCGTTCCCATTGCAACTTCATACCAATGGTCTGTTGTGGCTTTACGAAGATTAAATGGTTTGCCTTTTTTTACTAGAACATTATTGAACTGTTCCCAGAATATTTTACGTTCGACTTGGCGCTTATTTAATTCGTTATCATTGGAGTTTGTTTTGCTTCTCTTAATGAAATCATTTGGTTTTTCAACTACTTCAAATTTTGGTGCTGGATTAGAATTGCCAATTTTATAAGCATGAATTTCAATAAGGAAGAAATTTATATTTTTATTGGTATTATTATTGAGCCATTCAATAGCTGCACGATGTTCCTCTTTTGTCTCTTTTACTATCCATATAATAACTTTAGCATCTAGTCCAGAGGCATATGTAATGATTTTCCCTAGATGGTCATGATTTGTAGATTCCAGCTGATTTTCAATTATCACAGTAATGTCAGACGTTTCATCTTTTGCCACAATGTCACACCGATATGAACCAACATATACTTCTTTATCAGCATCAGTCAATGTAAGACCGATGATGTCATTGAGGTATTCAAGATTTTCGTCTCTAGCTAACCAATTCGAAAAATCGAGCTGTTCATGACTCCAAAGTTCTCTTACATCTACTTCTGTTAGCTTTTCAATTATAGACATAGTTCCAACCTACTCCTTAATACCTTTTCTTATCAAATCCTAAATATAATTATAAAAAATCAATTTACATCAGATAATTTATGTTATTTGTCAGGAACTAAAGATTGCATTATGTGTATTCGCTCCTAATAATATAATTCTTCATATTATTGCTTTATCCTGCCATTGATTTATAAAAGAAAAGCCGTCCTAAGGACCAATGTCATTAAGTTAAGCCCCAATCACACAAAAAAGACCTCTCTTCATTTCTGAAGGGGGGGTTGTTGTCTATATGTCGTGGACACTCAAGTAGCCCCCCTGCGATAAACTCCACCAAGATGCGGGCGCAAGCGTAAATCGTCGTGGTCTGCATAACTGTTAACTCGTTGACCTTCGCTCCGGCGGCAGACTTGCCAAAGACGAATGGCCAGCCGCTGAAGTGGTAGGTGTTTTGGGGCTTGTCCCGTGAGCGGAACAGTTTTGTGAAGAAACTCATGGGTATCACACTCCTTTAACACTTCTATTTGAGGCTTAGGTTTTTTTGAATTCTTTCGATATATATGATAGAGGTTATTTTAAGGAGGGGGTGTCATGGCAGTGGGAAGCGTAATCAGTGGTAGCATTTCTGATTTCGGTAGCCTTGCCAGCATACGACGGCAGGCCAAGGAAATAGGAGATCGAGTAAAACGGGAAAGCGACGCTCGTAAAGAGGAACAAGAAAGAACCGGGCTAATCAAGAATCAAGATGGGGATATGGTGGAAATTTCATCGCTGACGCAAAAGGAAGTGGACTGTCTGAATGACTGGCATGATGCTATGTTGGTTAGTCCGAAGGAAGCGATGATAGGTTTTATGGCAACTGCTCCGCATTCAGATGAAGTAGAAGAAAGCAAGCGGTTAGGTGCTAAGTATGAGAAACTGCAAAATAAGATGCTCCAAGGGCAGAAATTGACAGGTGAGGAAAAAAGTTTCCTGCGTGAACATTATCCTCAGCTTGCCTCTATGGCTGACAGAATGGAAGCGGAGGCTGAAGGACTGAAAAAGAAATTGCAAGGATGCAAGTCAAAGGAAGCCGCCAACAAAGCATATCTGGAAGCAAAAATGAACGTAATGAATGGTTTGGATACCAAAGACGGTTCGGCACTTTTCCTGATGGCTGCGATTGATAAAGCCTATGAGGAACACACGGGAAAGAGAACGAGACCAAAAACAGAAATCAATACCCTCGCCTAACGATTTTGTAATGCAGAGGACATACTCATAATCTTTCCAAGGAGGATGATGGCGATGTTAATGGTCAGGGACACGAATGATTTTATTC
>ERZ842401.7466-NODE-7466-length-11175-cov-3.999371_pt1 | contig 11175 bp, 6 predicted proteins | sample MGYA00521270_ERZ842401 | MGnify/ENA primary metagenome ERZ842401 (study PRJEB31892, sample SAMEA3878208) | bioreactor metagenome | biome: Moose rumen | place: Sweden | collected 2011-10 | study: EMG produced TPA metagenomics assembly of the PRJEB12797 data set... | reverse complement strand
CATCAAGCGATACCGTGTTCTTCTGCCTGAAATGACCAAGCTGATCGTTCTGCCAATTGTTATACTGCTGACGGAACATAGCCTCTTCGCTCTGAGGCACGGCCTTAAGTACCGTGAGTGTACTCATCGTTGTTCCGGGTATCGGAAGCGTCTTGATGCAAGCCTTGTTTGTAACATTGCATTCGATATCGAGGTCGTCGGGGATGGTCGGAACCATCACGTATCCGTCGGGGATAGGCTGACCGTTGTAGTTAAGTAACTGCTGAACCTGCTGATTTTTCATATTCTTTCTCCTTTGCGAGTTAGTGAAATGAGTGACTGTTCGTTCTGACCCGCTTGGAGAAAGTCATGAAAAAAGCTGGTTTTTTGGGTACACAAAGCCAACCGTTCAGATTTCTCTAACGGGTCGGCTGGAAATACCCAATTAACCAGCGTCTGCTATATGACCCCTATGACTTTGCGAAAGGGTTTTCTGTGTCCGGGAGCTACCCGGAACACCACAAAGTCAGGGGTGTTTGTATGATGAGATTCCTATGAGCTATCCATATGTCACGGCCTCCTTATCCGTCTGTGAAAAGATCCTTATACTATTCCTATATCCAGTTACACCTGTTACTTTAAAATGGTGTCGCTGTAAAATTTAGAACCCGCCTTTTGTGCAGTTTTGTGGTAAAATAAAGACGGCCACGTAGAACCACTACTCCCTGCCAGGAGATTGGGTTCCGCACGGCCGTCAAAGCGTTCAGGCGGATATTACCGACTGTTCAGTTTTAAGCTGCGAGGGCGAGTTCGAATTTTACATCGAGTGTCCCGTCAGCTCTTGCGGTGATGATGGTGAGGCATCCGTCTCGCTGGATTGTTACCACCTTGCCGTCATCACGGATATCGCAGGTGCGATGGTTGTTCAGGTCCCGTATGGGCTCAAACATATGTGGGGCTTGCTCCATAGGCGCTCTCCTTTCTTTCTTTTCTCTGTGTCCGTTTTATCGGACTGCATATCTGGTATCCTACAATTGGGGTACTGTTTCCCAAAAGGACAATTATAAAATACCACACATCATAATAAGAAGAAATGCGGAAAGTGTTAGGTTGTAGGGGGTAATTAAAGAAAAATATAAATTGATATTAAATGTGTTAAGTATAAGGGGGTAATACCCGAAAACTATGTTATAATCTAATTGTTAAAAGGTTTAAGAGGATAATCATGGCGCGTCCAAGGAAGTATTCAGTAGTTGATACTGAGCGAACGGAAGAATTAAATATCGACGGGCTTGAAGTATATAAGACAGATAAGGCGGATGGATACTATACTGTTCTGCTGGATGATGAGGAGATAACGTGTCCTAACTGCCACAGCAATAAAATGAAGAACAAGGGCGGGACTGAACACTACTACCGTGATGCAATCCCCTTCGATGATGGTGGGTATAAACCTGTCTGTTTGCGATATTACTACTTTAAATATAAGTGCCTTGATTGCGGTCATGTCTTTGTAAGACCCATTCAGTTTGCACAGAGCCTGGATGTATCCATAACAAACAGATATTATGACTTCCTTATAAAGTCTTGCATGCATAAGTCGTATAGGACGATCGGACGAGAGGCAAGCGAGTATCTGTCTCCTCCTGCGATTATGGCCTACTTCAACAGCTGGTATGAAAGCATGCATATTCAGCAGATGAACGAGGAAAGTAGATATACTCCACGGACGATGGGTATTGTCGCAATAGAGACTGTGAACTATTCATTTTTCTCAATACTTGATGCCAGTACCGATGACATCAGGGTTTTGGATGTTGTTCCCGGTATCTTTGAGACCAGCCTATATGATGCTTTGTCAGAATATGATATGGCAGCGGTAGAGACTTTTTTAACAGACTGCAATGTCACCATATTAAGTGCAATAAGCCAGTATTATCCTAAACAGAACAGGATTATTGCTCCCGGATTTTTAAGGGATGCCTTAAAAAGAGATTTTGCAGAGTGTGTCAAAAATGATATTTATTTCAAGCATGCGTATCAATTTAACAAATATTCGTTGATGATGATGCCCAGAGACGAATTGAGAAATAAGAAAAGTAAGGGAGATCAGGATTGGGTAAATGAGTTAATTGGAAAGTCCGAATTGCTTGGCGATGCTTACATCAGATACAACGATGCCGTGGATACTGTTGAAGGGCGGAGAGACTACATCAAGATTTTCTCATGGCGTACAGAATTGCCGGATCAGATAAGGGAGGTCTTCTCCGAGACAGATTACATACTTGACACCTTTGCAAGAGAAATATCCAATGGCTTTACTTCGAGTGAAAGCATCCCGGAAGGATTTTATGAAAAGGTAAGCTATCTCCAAAAGGCTACAAATGCTTTCTGGACAAATAAAACAGAGATTGTAAGAAGCCGTATTTTATACATAGATATGCTTGGCGCAGATCTAATGCATCAGGAACTACCGAAACAGAATGGGCAATGGCGAGGTATCTCGCTTACAAAGGTCATAGAGAATTACAAATTATTAAACAAATTAGGAGCGTCCTATTATAAGAGGAGGAAGAAACATGGCTACGAGTGAAGAACGAATTAATGAGGTGACAAAAAGAGCGCAGGAAAATGCTAACCTAATATGGAACGCTGCCAATTCCCTTTTTGGTGCATTCAAGCCTCATGAGTATGGTCTCGTTATACTACCTATGTGTGTTATCAAGAGATTTCATGATTGTCTCGAAACAAAAAAGGATGGCAGTGATAAAACAAGGCATCAAGAAGTCCTTGAGGCAAATGAAAAATATAAAGACTTTGGAGAAATGAAGGCCGACTTTTTGAAAGAGGCGGCCGGATACCCTTTTTACAACACAAGTGATTATACATTTAAGAAACTTGTCTCTGACCCAGAGAATATCGATGACAACTTTAGAGATTTCCTGAATGGTTTTTCGGATAATGTTCAACAGATTTTGTCTCGAATGAGTTTTTTTGCCCAAATAGACAGAATGGTGGAGGCGCACTTACTGTATCAAGTCATCTCAGACTTTAACGCCTCGGATATGGATATGAGTGGATATTCGGCTGTAGATATGGGTTATATATTCGAAAATCTTGTACAGAGATTTTCGGAGTCATATAACGAAGAGGCAGGAGCGCATTTTACAAGTCGAGATATTATTTATCTCATGTGCGATTTACTTTTGACCAACGGGGAAGGCTTATCAGATCCTGAAGGCATGCATTGTACAGTATATGATATGACAATGGGAACCAGTCAGATGCTTACATGTATGGAGGAGAGAATAAAGAATGATTTGGATAAGAATGCAGATGTAAAAACATTCGGACAGGAAATCAATCCCTTTACTATGGGTATTGCAGTTGCGGACACAATGATTCGTGGAAGCGATCCTGATAATATGAAATTTGGAGATACACTGTCTGATGACCAATTTAGTGGTTATGAGTTCGATTACGTAATCAGCAATCCTCCGTTCGGGATAGACTGGAAGCGTGAAGCTAAGGATATTGAAAACGAACACAAAAAAGGAGAAAATGGTCGATTCGCTCCGGGATTGCCAGCAAAGAGCGATGGTCAGATGCTTTTTCTGTTAAATGGTGTTAAGAAGTTAAAGACAGGAAGTGGAAAGATGGCAATAATCCAAAATGGTTCTTCCTTGTTTAACGGTGATGCTGGAAGTGGGCAATCAGAAATCAGAAGATATTTGATTGAGAATGATTGGCTCGACACGATTGTGCAGTTACCTACCGGCAGTTTTTATAATACTCCCATTGCTACATACGTATGGATAATAGATAAAACTAAACCCACAAGAAATCCCGGAAAGGTGCAACTTATTGATGCGAGTCAGTGTTCTGTAGTTAGAAAGAGAAATATAGGTAGTAAACGGGTAGACATCTCCAACGAATGCAGGGACCTCATAGTTAAAGCATACGGAGAATACCAAACAGCAGATTACGAAGCTACGGTTCAAACAGGACAAAATATACTTGTAAAAAGCAAAGTTATGAATAGCTTAGATCTTGGCTATAGTAAGGTGATTATCGAAACTCCGCTAAGAGATGAGGCAGGCAAAGTACTTGAAAAAAAAGGCAAGCCTGTGCCGGATACAAATATGCGTGACTCTGAAAACATACCTTTGACAGAAGATATTGAAGAGTACTTGGATAGAGAAATAAGAACATACAATCCTGATGCGTGGGTTGATGACTCCAAAACAAAAATTGGATATGAAATACCATTTTCAAGAATCTTTTATGATTTTGTTGAAATGCAGACATCGGCTGAGCTTGAAAAAGACATCGAAGAACTTGAGACGAATATTTCGTCTAAAATGAAGACGGTGTTCGGAGGGTTAAGCAATGCTAAGAACTAATAACAAATTCAATACTCCTTCTGAATCGTTAATATGGATGGGATGTGTTCCTGAAGATTGGGAAATAAAAAGGATACAAGAATGCCTTTACGAAATTAATCAGTCAAATTCCCCAGTTGTTACTGATAATATTCTTTCTCTTACAAATACAGATGGGGTTATTCCGTATAACGAAAGAGGCAATCAGGGAAACAAAGCAAAAGAAGATTTAGAGGCCTATAAGGTTGTATACGAAAACACGATAGTTGCAAACAGTATGAATATTCTTATAGGATCGGTAGGGCTATCAAAATATAAAGGATGTGTTAGTCCTGTTTACTATGTTTATGCCGCCAAAGAGGGATATGATGTAAGGTTCTTTAACTACTTAATGAGAACTACTCAATTTCAGAAAGAGCTACGAAAATATGCTAATGGGATAATGGAAATACGAATGAGAGTTTCTTCTGGAGACATCTTGAAACGAAAGGCCGCCGTGCCAAGTGTGCAAGAACAAAGCGAAATCGCTGATTTTTTAGATGTAAAATGTGAGCAGATTGACGATTTATTACGAGAAGAAAAGTCGATTCTGGCCAAGTTGAAGGACTTGAAAAAGGCTTATATATCAGAAGCACTAACTCATGGCATAGATGGCGTGTCGCTAAAAGAAAGTAATTTATCCTATGTTGACGGAATTCCTGAAAATTGGGAAAACCGAAAAATGATATCTTTGCTTGCAATGCGAGTTGTCGATGGCGCACATGAGAGTCCGGTTTTACTTGATGACGGCATACCTTATATTTCAGCAACTGCAATAGAAAACGGAAGAATTAATTTTGATAAGCGGAGGGGCTTTATTTCTGAAGAATATTGCGATATTTGTGATCAGAGATACAAGCCACAAATAGGGGATATTCTGGTAATCAAATTAGGAGCAAGCACGGGACAAGTCGCAATTGTTGACACCGATGAAAGGTTCAATATTTGGGTTCCGCTTGCGGCAGTAAGATGTAACGATAGCGCTCTACCCAAATTTGTATATTATGCTTTCCAAGCAGATTATATGATAAAGCAGATGGAGCTTTCTTGGACATTCGGAACACAGGAAACTTTGGGATTAAAAACCATAGAGGGGTTACGGATTCTTATACCTTCTGTAAGTGAGCAAAAAAGAATTGTAGAATATCTCGATAAGAAGATTGAAGAAGTAGACTCATTAATACTCCAGAAGGAGAAACTAATTGAAACAATTGAAGTGTATGAGAAGTCGCTTATTTTTGATCTGGTCACGGGGAAGAGAAAGGTGGTGTAATTATGCCTGATACTGAAAAGCAATTTGAATCTGACATAGAACAATATCTTCTCTCGCCTAAAGGGGGATGGAAAAAAGGGTCTGACGCAGGATTCCGAAATGATAAAGCTCTCGATATCGACACCCTATGTCGTTTTGTGGAAAGCACTCAAAAATTGACATGGTCACAGTTTGTAAAACGTTGTGGAGCGGTAGATCCTAAAATAAAGTTCTACAAAGCTTTCGAGGATGCAGTTGCGTCAGACGGACTTGTAACCGTCCTTCGACACGGTTTCCGTCATAGGGGGCAGGAATTTAAGGTTTGTTATTTTAAGCCTGAATCCGGGCTTAATCAGCTTGCTCAAACCCATTACGAGCAGAATATATGTGAATGCGTTAGACAATGGCACTATACTGAAGACAACAATAATAGTGTCGACATGATGCTCTCAATTAACGGAATACCTGTTGTTGCGATTGAGTTGAAAAATCAACTGACAGGTCAAACCGTAGATGATGCAAAGCTCCAATGGATGACGGACAGAGATAAGAGAGAACCGGCGTTTAAGTTTAATCACAGGGTGTTGGTTTTCTTTGCGGTTGACCTTTATGAAGCTTGGATGACTACAAAGCTTGACGGAACTGATACAACGTTTCTTCCGTTTAATCAGGGGTCGAACGGTCCTGGTTGCGATGGCGGAGCTGGGAATCCACCGTCTAAAGATGGCGATTATGTAACATCCTACCTTTGGAAAACAGTGTGGAGCAAGGATAACCTTCTTGACATCATGCAGAAGTTTATCAGCTATCAGGAAACTGAAGAGACAAAAAAGAATCCAGACGGAACTAAAACAAAGGAAATAAAAAAGAAGATAATATTCCCGAGATACCATCAGCTTGATGTTGTCAGAAAACTGATTGCAGATGTGAAGGAAAAAGGAGCCGGAAATAATTACTTAATCCAGCATAGTGCTGGGTCGGGAAAGTCCAACAGTATAGCATGGACAGCATACCGATTGGCGAGCCTCCACAACAAGGAAAATGAGGCGATTTTTAGTTCGGTTGTCATTGTTACGGATAGAAAGGTTCTTGATTCGCAACTGCAGCAGACAATCGATAGCTTTGATCACACGCTCGGAAGTGTTGTTCTCATTGATGAAAAGAAAAGCTCCAAGGATCTTCTGAAAGCCATTGAGGACGGAAAAAGAATCATTGTGACTACACTTCAGAAATTCCCGGTAATATATGATCTTGTCGGAGATACTACAGGAAGGAACTATGCTGTAATTGTAGACGAAGCGCATTCAAGCCAGACCGGGCAGAGTGCAATGAAATTGAAAATGGCTCTGGCAAACACAGACGATGCCCTTGCCGAATATGCAGAGATGGAGGGTAAGGCTGTAGAGGAAATAGAGCTTGATAATGACAAGTTCTTAAAAGAGCTTGTAACTGCTGGAAAGCATAGGAATCTTAGTTTCTTTGCCTTTACAGCTACGCCCAAAGGAACTACGCTTGAGATATTCGGCACCCCTAACAGCGAAGGTGGATTTGATCCCTTCCATATTTACAGCATGCATCAGGCAATTGAAGAGCATTTCATCATGGATGTTCTGGCCAATTACACGACTTATAAAACCTGCTATAAACTTGTGAAGAATATTGAAGATAACCCGGATGTTCCTGTCTCGAGGGCAAAGAAGCTCATTCGTAGATATGCGGAGTTGCATCCATATAACATTGCACAGAAGTCTGCTATCATAGTCGAAACTTTCCGGGAGGTTACCAGCAAGGCCATCAAAGGGAAGGGAAAAATGATGGTTGTTACAGCTTCCCGTCTTGCAGCCGTAAGATATTATCAGGCCGTTCAGAAATACATTAAGGAGAACGGGTACGATGATATTGAAATCATGATAGCTTTTTCCGGCACAGTAAAGGATCCTGACGATCCCAATAGTCAGGAATATTCCGAGAGCGGAATGAACATTGATAGGGAAGGAAATAGGGTGTCTGAAGCCCAGACAAAAGAGGTCTTTCACGATGAAGGAGATGTCCTGATTGTTGCGGAAAAATATCAGACCGGATTTGATGAACCCCTGCTCCACACAATGATTGTGGATAAGAAACTCCGTGATATAAAGGCTGTCCAAACCTTGAGCAGACTGAACCGAACGGATCCGGACAAGGAAGATACATATATCCTCGATTTCGTGAATGAAAAAGAAGATATAATGGAGGCTTTCCAAGCATTCTATACCGAGACAAGCCTTGAGGCTGAAATCAATGTAGACCTTTTATATAAGACACAGAAACAGCTGCGAGAATTTAAGGTGTATGGGGACGAAGATGTTGAAAGGGTAACAAGCATATATATTGACCCGGAGAATAATAAGAACAACGGTGTGATCCAAGCAAAAATCTCGAATGCACTTGTCGAAGTGGCCAGAGATTATAATGATCTTGAACAGCAAAAGAGATATCAGTTTAGAAGAACTGTACGCAATTTTGTAAAATGGTATAACTATGCTACGCAGGTCGTGAGAACCTTTGACGAGGAAATGCACAAGGAGTTCATTTTCTGTAAGTACTTGATGCACCTACTTCCGGCCGATGAAAAGATTAAGTGGAATCTGGATGACAGAGTTCGGCTTGAATATTATAAACTTCAGCATACTTTTACCGGGTCGATTTCTCTTGATAAGAATGTATCGGGGACGTATGAACCTGCAAAGATTAAAAAGAGCGGGGGCATGAAAGATAAGAAGAGTCCGTTCGATGAAATAGTACAGCAGTTTAATGATACCTATGCCGGAACAATCACGGAGTCTGATAGAATCATCATCGGTAATCTGCAAAAGATGCTTGAAGAAGATAAGCAGCTTGCGAAGTCAGCAAAGCAGGATGGTGAGCAGATGTTTAAGCAAAGCATCTTCCCTAAAGCATTCGGGGATACCGCACGAGATGCATTTAGGCAGAGCAACGAAACATATCAATCCATATTCACGGATGCCGAGAAATACAGAAGTATCATGAACGCTATGGCTGATGTCCTATTCAAAGAGTTATCACAGCGATAAAGCAAACCGCCGAGGAGCAATTCCCCGGCGGTCTTTTTAATCCTTCTTGTAAAACTGTGTCTCAAAGCCGTCTGCCCGAAGCTCAAGCCCTGGTATCCAGTCAGGGGTCCTACCCATCTGGTCACAGAGAACTTCGAGGGATACCCCCGGACTACATTCGATAAGAAGCTCGTCATGCACATGCCCGACTATAAAACAATGGGAAAGTGTCCTCATGGCATAGCAGAGAATATCCCTGCTGATAGCCTGCACAATATTTTCCACAAACTTCGGTCCGTAGCTCTCGATCCTCTCCCACTTCTTATCTGTTCCGACACCCTCGTATGTGACGGACTCCCCGCCAAACCTGTTCTCTCCAATCTTGGGTTTCACATAGGTAAGCTCCCTGCCGGACGGAAGGGTGATGAAGAGCATACCGCTCTCCCAGCGGAAACAGATGCCGTGCGTCTTGGTAGCCCTGCGCTCCTTGATGGCAGTCTTTACAGCATCGTCAACATCCCACCAAAGCTGCACGATATGGGGCGAGGCTGCGCGCCACATATTTACCAAGGGCTGAAGCTCATCCTCGGAAAGACCCATCTCTAAAGCCCCCATAGATATGAGAGCGCCTACGGAGCCTCCATACCCAAGGGCGAGTTCAGCGATTTTGCCTTTCTGCCTCAAGTGGGCATTCTCCCCGTGCTTTTCGACCTTGCAGTGGAACATCATGGATGCCGACTGGCAGTAGATGTCCTTGCCCTCATGGAAGGTATCGATACGCCACTGCTCCCCGGCGAGTTTTGCAATTACGCGGGCTTCGATCGACGAGAAATCCGCTACAGCCAGCTTGTATCCGGGTCTCGGAATAAAGGCTGTACGGATGAGCTGGGAGAGGGCATCGGGTACATCATCATATAACATATTCATGAAATCGTAGTCCCCGGATTTAACGATCTCCCGTGCGCATTCGAGGTCGGGCATATGGTTCTGGGGGAGGTTCTGCAGCTGAATTATCCTCCCAGCCCACCTTCCGCTACGGTTGGCTCCGTAAAACTGAAACATTCCCCGGGCACGGCCGTCAGCGCATACAGCATTCTCCATAGCCTGATACTTCTTTACCGAGGACTTGGCAAGCTGCTGACGGAGCTTAAGCACATCCGCTACATCGGACGGAACCGACTCAAGCAGCTCCTTTACGGCTTTCTTATCGAGAGACTCAGTTTCGACACCCTTCATAGCAAGCCAGTCCTTCATCTGTGATACCGAGTTCGGGTTCTCCAGCTCGGTCTTATCCTTCATGGTAGCCATGAGCCTTGCTTTGCTGAAGGCATCAAAGGTTATCGCATTTTTCACGACACCCATATCGATGAGGATGCCTCTGTCGTTGATTTCCTGGTCGAGCCTGTACTCCTCCCATACAAAGCCGGGAACAGGGAAACGGGAGAGCTTCTTCTGTATAGCCATCTCAACTTCCACATCGCGTATATTGTAGGCTTTGAAGGTTTCCCACTTTTCCGGGGCATCACTCGGAAGGTTCCATGTACGGCCACCGTTGCTCTTGGTGGGCTTGCACGGCACACAGAAGTAACGGATCAGGTCTTTGCCTTCCTTCATCTTCTGCTGTTCAAGACCGAGGACAGCCCCCACGCCTTCAAGGGATAACGGAAGTCCAAGGTAGGCTGCCCAGATCATGCTGCACCTCCAAGACGAGGGGTCGAGGTAGTTCCCGACGGTATCTTCAGGGGTGCTGTAGGATGAGAAGAGTTCCGGGTAGTTGCGCTTAAGCCACACAGACAGGAATATCCTCTCGAAGGCTGCGTTGAATGCCCACTTGATGACGGAATCGTCCACGAGAGCTTTTAAGACATCATCGGGAATCTTCTCCCCGGCGGTAAGGTCGACCTGCTGTACGGGACCGTCATTTATGGAATAGCTGAATAAGGTCAGGTCTGCCTCTTTTCCTTCGCTATATTTATACACTCCGAATTTGATAGGTATCTCGGATTTGCTTTCGATATCAATACTCATTTTTTCGATCTTCATGATAAACACCACCTTTGTGAAAAAAGTGGGGAGGTGGAGATAAGTCCACCTCCCCGGATAAGAAAGGAGTCAGTTATGACAGATAATCGTCATCGTCATCGGTGCAATCCGCAAAGTCATCCTCGGCTCTGGTCTTGCCGCCAAGAGGCTCTCCATCGCTGATCTTCTGCAGGTTGTTAAGCCCTACCGCAATGCCTCTGGAACCGTTGGTGTTGTACGGATACATATTGATGGAAGCGCGTCCGTACACTCCGCTGTAAACCTCGGAACGATTAAGGATGGGATTGCAGTCCGCATCTACGATACCGGGTGCTGTCGAGCTATTTGCGTTAAGGAAATAGCTGTTAGCGTAAGCGGGATCATCAGGTCTCTCAAGATCGCCGTCACGAAGAGGGGTCTTGATCGCTGTGAGTGCGGGTACGGACTT
>ERZ842401.7465-NODE-7465-length-11175-cov-12.514658_pt1 | contig 11175 bp, 9 predicted proteins | sample MGYA00521270_ERZ842401 | MGnify/ENA primary metagenome ERZ842401 (study PRJEB31892, sample SAMEA3878208) | bioreactor metagenome | biome: Moose rumen | place: Sweden | collected 2011-10 | study: EMG produced TPA metagenomics assembly of the PRJEB12797 data set... | reverse complement strand
GGCAATCTATAGCAATATAGGCGTTTTGAGAAAGAGGCTGTGCCTCAGATTATCGAGTAGGTTTAATATACACTCATTTAAGATGATATGTCAATGTATTTTCCCGACATATTCCATAGGTTAATACGCAATCTAAAACAGATTTTTGTAAGCGAGGTTATAAATACTTTGCGTCGAATTCCGCTAAAGACATCGGCTTTGAGAAAAAGTAGCCTTGATATATGTCGCTTCCTGCTGAATGTAAGAAATCAGCTTGTTCTGCTGTTTCTACTCCTTCGGTGATAACCGTCATACCGATAGACTTAGAAAGCGAAATCATATTTTCAAGTATCTTCTGCACTTTAATCTCGTCTTTTGCTTTGTGCAAAAAGGACATATCGATTTTAAGCACGTCCATACAGAAATCTTTGAGCGTATTCAACGACGAATAACCAGAGCCAAAATCGTCCATCTCTACCGTAAAGCCGTATGCCTGCAATTTTTCGATAAGCCGCGCTTGCCTGTCTTTGTCTAGCATAACGGCTATCTCTGTAATTTCAAGTTTTAAGGCTTTAGGACTTATATCGTACTTTTCTACCAAATCCGTTAGCACTTTATAAACATCTAACAAATATAAATCTTTTGGCGAAATATTTACAGAAATATATAAATCCTCTCTGCCTTTGTCTTTCCATTTTCTAAGCTGCTTACAAGCTAAGTTCCAGACATATTGGTCAATTATAGAAATCATTCCGTTGTTTTCGAGTATGTCGATGAACTCTTTTGCAGGGATAAGCCCTTTGTCTTTAGAATAATAGCGCACAAGAGCCTCTGCTCCTAAGATTTTGCTGTCTTTGTCTACTTGCGGCTGCAAGAAGATTTGTATTTCGTTGCTTCGAATAGCCGCAGGAATGGCGTTGATAATTTCTTGCTCGCGAATAATATTATTGCGGATTTTGTCGTCGTAGTAGGCAATTTGCTTGCTGGGGTTCTTCTTTATCGTGCTTAATGCAATAAATGCCCTGTCGCACATAACAGACACAAGTAAGTTTCGTTCTTCTATAGCATACACACCGATTTGACAAATGAGATTATAATTCACGTCTTTCATTATGTCGAAAACCTGCAACGGTCCGTTTAAGAACAGCTCTTCGCTAAATTTCTTTTTCGGCATAAGAAGTGCAAAATGGTCGCTTTCAAGTCTGCCATACACAGATTCTTTTGTGGCGGTGCGGCGAAGCTCATCTGCGATTTTTATGAGTATCTCATTTTCTTTCATTGAACCGTATTGGTCATTGACGAGCTTAAAGTTCATAATATTGCTACAAATGATAACATATTCGGTGTCGCTGTTTTCTTGGAGCTTTTCTGTAACTCGCTCATAAAAATAATCTCGATTATACAGCCCTGTAAGTGTGTCGTGCGTTGCTCTGTAATGCTCTGCGGCGAGCTTTTTCAATGCCTCTGTTTCGTCGGAAATGATGAAGTAACTGCCGATAAAGCGATTATTTTTGTCTTCAAGGCGATTAAACTCTGTTCGATAATGGCGTATTTCGTCCCCGATTTCATACTCAAGCTGTTCGCTGCTATTTACTTTGAGAAATAAATCTTCTCCCTTGCCCAAAAGCTCTATGATTCTGTTGCTTGTTTCGTCTGCAAGCTCTTTTGCGAACATCGTTTTAGCGGAGTTGTTCAAATAGACGCATTTGCTGTCTATGTCTACGAGAATAAGAGCGTCTTTTAAATCATCAGCGACGGCGTTCATCGTCATCATCATAAGCTGATTCGGTACAAAGTAAAGCGTTATATAGTAAATACTTAATGCGATGATAGGGTAGAGCAGAATAGAAAAATCATAAGTATCCTTGCTAATCATATACAGCGCATTTAGTGCGACAACGGTCATCACAGTAGCGAAGACTGAAATATACTTTATTTTATAGACAGACGGCGCAAAAATGTAGGCTCTGATGAGATAGAAAAAACTTGCCACCAACATAATATAATCAATGGTGAGGTGCAGATACAAAGGAAAAGAGAAAATAGGAAAATAAACAATGTTTTTGTTTACAATGTGAAGCGTGAGCGTAAACGAGTTGTGAAAGATTGGATTGAGCAAAAAAGAAAGCGTATCTAAACTAACAGCGATGAGAAAAATGAGTTTGAGGCTCTGAAGCGTCTTTTTGTTCATCGTGTATTCATAGCAGAACGAAAAGAGAAAAAACAGCGTCCAATCAAGCCCGACAAAATAGAGCGTATATGCGGCAAATGTTGTTTTTTCGTTTATCGCCAAAGCAATAAGGATATTTGCGGCAAGGATTTCGAGCGCAGCATACATAAGCACTTTTATTTTGCGCGCAATGCTTTCTACTTGTTTTTGTATTTTAAAAATAATAAAATACAATAAGATGAGAGTAAAACTAGTTAAAAGAAAAATGTATAAGTTCTTCATTTATTTGGGTTGGTCAACCTTATTGATAAAATACGCAGTGAAACTCTTTATTCTGTTGATGAAAGATGTTTCTACTCTGTCGCGCAAAAAGAAAAGAGAAAGCGCATCGACTCCGCCTGCACCGTACAAAATCCAATTTTCGCCGTCGCGGAAAACAACAATACCGCTTTTCATTCCCTGCGGGTCTGTAACTTTGAACTTGTCTTCATAATACATCTTTGTGTTGTTTGAAAACATATAGAAAAGACTTGTTCCGATTTGCTCAACAGTTACGTCCATTCCGACTTCCCCAAACGGCGACATATAGGCTTTTATCTTCATATCGATATTTTGCCCTTTGTCTTGTCGAGAAATGACTTTCGCCCAATCGTATAAATCGTAATATCGCTCATGGCGAACCGACCAATAGGGAATGCCTGCATATCCCTCTACATTCAAAAGCTCATTTTTGATGAGTTCTACAAGATTTTCGTTTCCCTTGTATGGCTTAACTTGAATTACTTCGGCAAAATAAGCTGGCTTTAGAGCTTGCATTGTCTGAATGAGCTTGGCGGCGGCTTTGTTGTCGGTATCAAGACAGATTTTCTTTGTATTTCCTGTGTTTAAGATAACGACTTCGCCGTTTTCTATTTTCTGCCTGTCGCTAGTAGAAAGGTATTTATTGAAAAAACTTGCTGCAGAAGCACTATTGAGCGCAACGAGCAAAAGAATTGCTGCTGTTATGTTCTTAAAAATATTCATATTTCATATAATAACGCATTTTAGCGAATGTTACAACATTCTAGGCGTTATTTTGGTAGCTACAGCACATTTTTTTTATCTTGAGCGTCCACATAAACAGGAGTAACCCTCTTACTCTTACGCAAGTAAACCTCTTACTCCTGCACAAGTAATCCTCTTACTCCTGCACAAGTAAGGGTGTTATTCCTGCACAAGTAATCTTCTTATTCCTGCACAAGTAATAGGCTTACTCTTGCATAAGTAATAGCATTAGACCTGTTCGATAATTGTCATTATCGGGCTCGACCCGATAATCTTTTTGCCTATATTGCAATAGATTGCCGTATCAAGTACGGCAATGACATACTGTTTCCGAACAGGTCTATTACTCTTGCACAAGTAAGGTCTATTATAAATCAGGCTTTGCCTGTTTACAAAACAGCACACGGCTGATATACTAAGCGCGTGTATTATTTTGTTGTGAATAAGTATGGCGGCAGGGGAAAATCTGTCGGCAGATGGAATATTGTCGAAAAAGAACTAAAACGGCGCAATGTTGCATACAAAGTTATCTTTTCTGAATATCGTGGGCATGCAAAAGAAATTGCAAGTGAATTAACAAAGACGAGTTATGACGAAAAAGAGGTAAAAGACATTGTCATCATCGGCGGCGACGGCACTATAAACGAGTTTTTGAACGGGGTGGAGGATTTTGAGTCTTTTCGCTTAGCTCTTATTCCCGCAGGCTCTGGCAATGACTTTAGCCGAGGTCTGAAACTTCCGCGCCATAATCCGAGAAAATCAATTAGAAATATCCTCTCTCATAGCGCAGACTCTGGCAAAGAGAAAAAAATAGATATTGGGCTTGTAAAGACAAATCCTGATACGGCAGAGGAAAAACAATACCGATTTTGCATTAGTGCGGGATTGGGCTTAGACGCGATTATCTGCCAAAAAAACGAAACATCAAAGATAAAAACGCTGTTAAATAAATTGCACATCGGCAAATTGAGCTATATCGCTATAACGTTGCAGACCTTTTTTACGATGAAGTCTTCTTTAGTAAAAGTGAAGTTTGATGATGAGGCGGAGCAAACGTTTGATAGGCTCATTTTTATGAGTGCAATGAACTTTAAGGCAGAGGGCGGCGGCGTGCCGATGAATCCAAAGGCGAGAGCTGACGACGGAAAATTAAGCGCGTGTATTGCGTTTGGAATCTCGAACTTTATGGCGTTCTTGAAGTTTCCGTTTGTGATAATGGGTTTGCACTCTTTATTGAAAGGGTTTTATTTCAAAGACTTTTCTGTGATGAATGCAAGCAGTGAAGAAAGGTTCGTTGTGCATACAGACGGCGAATATGGCGGCACGGTGAATTCTATTAGAATTGAGTGCGAAAAGGCTAAGTTAAGGATAATTTTATGACTGATACAGAACTTGATACAAGTGATACAACAGAAGTTGCTGAAACGACTGGAAAGACAGAAAAGAGAAAAGTAGTTGCAAAAAAAACAGCTCGTAAAGTGCGCTTCAATGTGTTAAAGCATATTTCGATTGTGTTTACTGAGCTTAAAATGTCGCATTTTGCTCCTCGCTTGGAGAATAAAGAGTTTTTCCGCAGCGTAGAATATATTTGTACATATTTGAATGTGAATGAAGCGCAGGCGTTTATTTTCTGCTCGATGTTCGGCGTGTATTACGAGGTTTCAGAGCGACCGATAACGTATTTTAACATAGCTGACGGCTGTGAATGTAATCCGCTTGTGTTGCTTTCTATTCGCGATGAGTTGGAAGAGCTTGTCGATAAAGGAATTATCGCAGAGTGCGACCCGCCAGATGATAGCATTGGACGCATTTTCTATAAAATCCCTGAATATGTAGTGCAATCGGTGCTTGCTAACAGAATTATCGACTTTGATAAAGAGAGTGCGACTTTTAACATTCGCGACTTTTTGGCAGATGTCGGGCGCATTATCGATAATCGTATTGACAACAAACTTTCTAGTATGGCGTTGTTCGACAAAGTGGAACGGCTTGAAAGACGCTATCGCGGTGTAAAAGAAATTGCTACGATTAAGGAACATCTTAAAGATACGGGCGATAGAGCTATGCTTTATGATATAGCTTTTGGCTTGGTGATTTGCAATAATCCCGATTTGCGTTCGTTCGTGCTTATCAATCGCAATACTGATTCGGGAAATCGAGAGGCGATAAGCGCATCTATAATAGAAGAAACTCACACGCTGTTTAGAAAAGACTTTATTCAATTTGAGATAAAAGGCACTATTCAAGACTCTACTATCACGCTGACCGATAAAGCATATACGCTGCTTTTTGGCGCGGAAGGTTCATCGTTTCAAGAGCGAAAGAGCGACAAGAATATTATTCTTTGCGAGAACATCAAAGAAAAACAGCTTTTCTTTTCAAAAGACAACGAAAAAGAGATAAAACGCCTGTTTGAATCTGTTTCCGCCTCATCTTTTGACAATATTCAATCTCGCCTTGAAGAAAAGGGAATGAATAAGGGATTTTGTATTTTGCTCTATGGTGCGTCTGGTACGGGAAAAACCGAAAGCGTATATCAGATGGCGAAGTCTTCGGGGCGAGATATTTTCCACGTCGATATATCGTCGATGAAATCTGAATGGCACGGCGAGGCGGAGCAGAAGACAAAGAAGCTCTTTGACCGCTATAATCGTATGTGTGAAAATGCGAAGAAAGCAGGGGATTTGATACCTATTTTGCTGTTTAACGAAGCTGATGGAGTGTTTTCTGTGCGCTCTGGGGTTCACGGTGCGGCAGACAGAAGCGACAACTCTGTGCAGAATATTATTCTTGAAGAGCTTGAGCGATTTGAGGGAATATTAGTGGCGACAACGAACCTTTCGGATAACTTAGACAGTGCTTTTGAAAGGCGATTTTTGTTCAAAGTCAAGTTTGAAAAGCCAGAGCTTGCGATTAGAGTGAAGATATGGCAGAGCAATATTCCTCGATTGACGAAAGAAGAGGCTGAAAAGTTAGCAAAGGAGTTTGATTTTTCTGGCGGAGAGATTGCGAATATCGTCAGAAAGATTATGATAGACGAGGTGTTGACGGGCAAAGAAACGCCGATAAAGACGATTCGCGAGCTTTGTTCTACCGAACGACTTAACGCCAAACGTCGCGGCAGCTCTCTCGGCTTTACAAGCGACGACGAGTAGCGAAAGAAGATTTGTATTCATTCTTTTAAATATGGAAAAGATAATTTATCACGGTTCTAATAAGATAATTGAAAAGCCTCTTTTCCTGTCAGGTAAAGTCCATAATGATTACGGAATGGGATTTTACTGTACTGAAGATAAGAATATGGCAAAGGAATGGGGAGTTTCTAAAGAAGCTGATGGTTTTGCAAATATATATAGAATAGAAACAGACGATTTGACTATTTTTGATTTAAGCAAATATACTATTTTGCATTGGCTTTCTGTTTTGCTTGAAAACAGAATTTTTGATATTAGTTCTGCGTTAGCAAATGAAGCTAAGGCATATCTTTTAGAAAACTTTTCTCTTCCATATAAAGATTACGATATTATTATTGGGTATCGGGCAGATGATAGTTATTTTTCTTTTGCACAAGATTTTATAAATGGTACAATATCTGTGCGGCAACTAAATAATGCTATGCGTTTGGGAAATTTGGGAATGCAATTTGTCTTAAAAAGCAAAAAGGCTTTTGAAGAAATTAAGTTTGTTGGCTATGAAGTTGCACAATCGAATGAATGGTTTTCAAAGAAAGAAAAACGCGATAAAGGGGCTCGGCGACAATATTTTGATGTAGAACGCAACAAGAGGCAAAGGGGAGATTTGTATATAATACAGATTTTAGACGAGGAAATAAAGGCCGATGATGCACGCTTACGATAAACTCTATCTTTCTAAAGCTCAAAATACGCTTGCTTCTATGCTAGACTTTGCGGTGTATGATTTAAAAGAAGATATAGAAATATTTTACAGTAAGTTTCTTTGTTCTAAGATTTCACAACGATTTGGAGAAGGCGAATCTTCTATAATTGCAGGAAAATCAGGGGTTGAGCTTGCGCTTGAGGTTATAGGCGATTATTCAAAGGCAAAAGAGTATCGTCCTGTCGCAAATAGAAGTAAAGAATATTGGGCAGGGTGGGCATTAGCATATTTTCAATGGTGGTCAGGCTTGAGCTTTAAGAAAATAGACTCGTTTATCTCAATAAGCGAAATAGTTTCTCTCTATAGTCCATATCACGAAATGGATATTACACAATTTTGCGATATAATGGCAAAGAAAGGGGGCTTTTGTATGGCGGAGAGCTGAACGGAGTTGAAATCCCGAATACTCTTATTTCTGGCAAAGTACCAAAAGGGACAACTCCCGAACAAGCTCTGAAAAGCGTTATGGAAATAATGCAAAAAACAATCGCCGAAGCTGAAAGAAAAAAGCTCAATTAGACATACGTCCACATTTTACATTCGTGAAGTTTTGGTGTTACGCCTTTTCTGCGGAAGAGTTCGCCGACAGTTACAAACTCATAATTTTGTTTTAGCAATTCAGGGATAATGGTGTCTAGGGCTTCTGGAGTAGGGTGAGGTTCGGGCTGTACGTCGTGGAGAAGCACGATTGCGCCGTCTTTTACGCCGTCAAGCACGTTCTTTGCTCTTTGCTCTGCATTGGTCTTGCAAGCCTCCCAATCATACGCTACCACGCCGCAGATAAAAGGCAAATCAACGGATTTATATAACGTTTCTGAAACGTCGAGATTTGGTGCACGGAAAAAAGAGGGGGCTTTTCCTGTGTATTTCTGTATCGCCTTTGAGGTGTCGGCAACAGATTTCTTGATTTCCTGAGGAGTCTTTTTGTCCAAGCTGTCCCACGCCCATGCGTGATTATTGAACTCAACGCCCAATTTTGCCATTCTGTCGAGAATTGGTTTTGTTTCGTCGGTAATTAAATGACCAATGAGAAAAAACGAAGCTGTAACGCCGTATTTTTCTAGCTTATCAAGCACTTTTGCTGTAAGCACGCTGTCTGGTCCATCGTCAAACGATAGAGCTACAAGTTTTTTTGTAGAATTATCCATTATTATTGCCTCCATTGTAGCAATAATTCAATAATACAACAGAATTATACATCTTGCAAGGTGTTTTGAAATCTGCTACAGTTTTTCTATGCCTATCATATTGATTATTGCGGGAATTGCCTGTTGTATTTACGACGCTGTTTTGCTCCTTATTTCTCCAGGAACGCTTTTAAGCTCTCTCTTTTCTTTTACTCATATATGGCTTGCCCTTGGTGCGCTTTTTATCTTTACAGGCGGCTATCGCATAAAAAAGGGAAGCTACTTTTGGAAGCAGTGGCAAAAGAAAACAAAGATAATAGTGCTTGGTGCGCTTTTTCTTTGTGCTGCTATCTCTTGCGTAAACCTTTATCTTATTCTCAATCCTCGATTAGCAAAAGAAAGTGATGAAGCGGATTTTGTAATCTTGCTTGGTGGCGGAATCGATAAAAATGGCGAGCTTTCTAAAACGGTGATGAATAGAGTAGATAAAGCCTCTGAATACTTAGTGAGCCATAAAAATGCGATATGCGTGGTAACAGGCGGTAAAGCAATTTGGTCGAATTATGCCGAAGCTCCAGAACTGAAAAGGCAACTTGTTTTAAAAGGAATCGAATCAGGGCGCATTTTAATAGAAGATAACGCATTAGACACAATACAGAATCTGCAGTATAGTTGCGAAGTGCTTAGTAGAGCTACAGGAAAGCCAATGGGCGAAATCCTTTCAAGCAAAGTAATAATCGTTTCAAACTTTTTCCATTTGCGTAGAGCGGAACGCTTAGCACATCGCATGGGATATAGCGATGTAATGGGATTAGGAATAAAAGTAGAGCCGTATTCTGTGCTGCACAACTATGTAAGAGAGATTGCCGCATATATAAAACTGAACCTCCGCATTTTGCTTACAGGGAAACCTCAACAAATCACAAGCGAATAAGTTACTAAAAAATGAAAAAAGAATTTGACAAGTAGTGATAGTGGTGCTATCATAATAAATATAGGTGATAGTAATACTATCATAATGATTGATAATTGTTATGTATCGTTATTGGATACTAGGGGGTTCTGTATGAAAAAGTTTGCTTTAGCAGCGGCTACAATGGCATTGATTGCAAGCGGTGGCGCATGGGGTGAAACGCACGAAACACTAAAGGCGCACACTCTTTCTACATCTGTTGGTAACATTTCTTTCGGGGCGTGGGGACGCTCAACGTTTGAAATGGGGCGACAGAACACCACCAGCAAAATCACGGTGGACGGCATTGGCGACTTTGGCTCGGTTTTTGCGGCGGCTGTCGATGCGTACAATGAAAATGTAGGCACTGTTTCCTGCCCTACAGATACAACAAAAGAAACATATGAAACTGAGATGACAACTTATGTAGGTGCAGTTACTTTTTATGGTGCTACAAATGGATATATTCCTGCGGCAACAGCAACAGCAATACAATCTAATACGGAGGTTGCAAAAGCGGCGGCGTTGATTGCGGCATTAAAAACGTATGAGAAAAACGAAACGAAATCGGGGGGATATGCGCACTTAGACCCTGATTGGTCGTATGGGTCGCGTATCGGGTTCTGGATTATCGGGCGCACTCCAGACGAAAAGTTCGGCTTCGACTTCAATCTTGACGCTGATGCCCGCGCGCTGTTCGTGCACAAGCTCTATGATTCAGACGAAGATGCGGACAAGGTGAATTACAACGAAGACGGTAAATATGCCGTGGCGATTGGCGACCAAGCGAAGATGTGGGGGCTGTTTGATTTGCCTGCGGGCTTAGAGGGCAAAGTTGCGTTCGGCAAAATGCGCGAGCAGACGCTGCGCGGTTCAATCGGCGATTTTGGTCAGCGTGAATCAAGCGATGTGAAGAGCGAGGACGATATTTTCAGCGAGTTCTGGCCGACGACAGGCTTGTATGTGTCTGCGACGGGCACGGAAGACAGTGTGCTGAACGGATTTCACGCGGCGGCTTCGGTTGACCTTTCGGGCACGTTCGACAACAGTTCCGCAGACGGCGATTCAACAGAGAATATGAGTTTCTACGAGGCTATGCGCACTGCACAGGCTGGCGTGGGCTACACGATTCCGGGTATTGCACAGATTAAGGCGCAGTATTGGGGCGATTCTATCAGCGAGAAGAACTACCGCTATGCGCTCAGCGAGTATTCGGCGGCGCGCGATGCAGGTTTCGGCTTGAACGATTATTACGGTCGTATGGAATTCGGCGTGGATATTCTGCCATTTATGGGCGGCGCAACGAGCTTCCTTGACCCGAATCTTGACCTTGAGGCAACACCGAACGCGAATCTTATCGAAATCGGTTTCAAAGTGCCGTTGATGGGCGACAACGACCTTCGCGCATATGACCCCGAGAAGTTCTACAACTGGTATTCTTGCATTGGCACAATGGGCGTTATTCAGAAAGGATTTATTCTCTACAAAGGTCATATCTGGGGCGGTCAGGGTGAATCGAACCTTTCAAAATACACCGACATCACAAACAGCGGCAGCGGCTTGATTACGATGAGCAAGGGCGATGAAGCGAATATCATTATGGCTGGTGTGGACGCTTTGGCAGAGGTGTGCGCAAATCCGTTCGGCAAGCAGGACGTGTTCATCGGTCTTTCTGCGAACTACAACATCACCATGGCAGACGCGGACGGCAATTTCTCATTCAGCGGAAACACGCTGAGCGTGGACGATTTGAAGCTCCGACAGCACAACATCGGCGCGGAAGTGTATGTGAAGAAGACGTTTGCGGCGAACAATTATATGTTCGTGGGCGTGGCAGACCGCTTCTCTGTGCAGACAATGGAAGGCACGGTCGGCGCGGGTGGCACACAGTTGGCGGATTTGTCTTACAAGGCGACGAGCAATCAGGTGTTTATGCCAATCGGCGTGGAGTTGTTCTTCTAAAACGATTTGTATGCAACGAGCGTTGCAAGGAATTTGCAATGAGC
>ERZ842401.7464-NODE-7464-length-11175-cov-25.058183_pt1 | contig 11175 bp, 7 predicted proteins | sample MGYA00521270_ERZ842401 | MGnify/ENA primary metagenome ERZ842401 (study PRJEB31892, sample SAMEA3878208) | bioreactor metagenome | biome: Moose rumen | place: Sweden | collected 2011-10 | study: EMG produced TPA metagenomics assembly of the PRJEB12797 data set... | reverse complement strand
TATTCAATTCTCAGAGAGTTGAGCAACAGATAATTTTTTCGCTGAATAGTTACTGGTCCACCCGATTACTGGCGTGGTTTACAGAATAAAGTAATAGAACCAATATCCGGGCCGGGACTCGCTGCATATCACAACGGAGTCTCCAGTCCGGATACCTGGGTTTTAATGCTCATTAAAAGGTGAACCTAAAATATCAATCACCATTCAATACCTTCTTGATCAGAGTCGTCACGTCGGCAACATTAAGTTCGCTATCGCCTGTCAAGTCTCCACAGATGTCACAACCCACAGAGTCATTTCCCAATACATAGGCAATCAAAGCGGTAACGTCGCTCACGTTGATGTCGTGGTCATGATTCACGTCGCCGAGCTCGTAGTCGTGGGGATAGCCAGCCAGCGTCACCATCTCGACATTGCTCTACTCGCTCTCTGCACCGTCGATGTAAACAGACTTCACCCTATAGAGGAAAGTGCCCCCTGCAGTCAGGTTCCCGACGAGGAAGGAACGCTTGTCTCTGTCAATGCCCTCGATGAGACGATAATCAGCGCCGCTCAGGTCACGCAGTCGGGTTGATTGAGTGGCATCACCGGCATAAACCTTGATGTCACTGATCATGGGATAGTAACCTGCCTTGAACACCACTTGCTCGATCTCGGCACAATCCACAACGATAGTCAGGGTCTCATAGGCATACATGAACACCAGTTCTTGAGTGCCGGCACTGGTGGTGATACTGAGTTCCGAACCGTCACCATAGTAGCCATAGGCTCGTGCCGTAACCTCGATGGTCATCTTGTCATATCCCTTGAGGCTGAACTCGCTGGTGGTGATGGTGCTGTTGCGGCGCAGACTCACGCAACCGCCCTCAAGATTAAACTCGCTGCCATTGAACATCCAGCCATCGGGCAGGTAATCGGCAGCATGTGAGGCCTGATTGGTTGGAGCCATCTTGGGCAAATCACTAAAATCGGCCTCGGCGAGCAGTGTATAAGCAGGCTTGGGACTAACTTCCAGCGTATAGCTGCCCACATTGGCCGACGGGGTCCCATCACTCCACTCGGCGACAAATGAAGTCAGGTTGACCTTAGCCATGTTGACGGGTTGCATCACAAGAGGATAGACCTCGAGCGGAGCCACGCCATTCAGGGTAATGGTCAACGGATCACAACCCGGGCTGGTGCACAAGATGGTCGCCGTGTTGTTACCCACGGCACAGGGAGCATAGGTTACGGTGATTACCGTGCCTCCCTCGGCCTCGCTCCGCGACAAACTATTCTTGCTGATGCCAAACACACCGTTGGCGTCATTGAGTGTCAGGGTTACATCACCAGTGAGGTTGGTGCCCTTGAGGGTGAAGGTTGTCGTGGCAGTTCTGTTGATGTAACTCTCCATGTTAAGCAGGGAGGGATAGGCCTGCAAACGGGGATTCTGGTAGCCCTCGGGCGGCTGGATGCCGATGACCATCTGCTGACCGGTTCCAAAGGTGTACTGGTCATAGCCGAAGGCATTGAGGGCAAAGCTGCCGTTGCCACGGCCATTCCATCCCCAATTGATGTGATAGGTATCGCTCGAGGCGTCATAGCCATCGACGTTGAAAGCGTGACCCGCGCCCGTGTAGTTGTCATAGGCACAATACACGATAGGGCGACCTGCGGTAAGTTCGGTTTGGATCATTGTTGCCCACTGCTGGTCGGAATAGTTTGCATAACCCAGATCATCGGTCTTGAACAGGAGTTGGGCATTCTGGTCATATTCAAAGAACTTGACAGCGCGCAGGATGTCCGTGCCGTAGGCACCACTACCCGAGATCGTGTAATCCATCTCCTCGACCTGACCGATATAGCGCATCAGGTGGGCCACAGCAGCAGCCTGCACATCATTGTAGCCATGGGTGTATTCATCGAGCATATTGGTCCAGTCAAAGGTCGTGGGCGGCAGCTCGGGCAATGTAACGCCATATTGCGGAGTCGTGTAGGACGGAACGGCTGGCGTCTGCTGCTGTGGATACTTCCAATAATGGAATACCATCGACAACGAGGTGGCGGGGCAACCCGTGTAGCAGGTATCGGTACCATAAACGGGACACTCGTTCCAGTAAGGGGCGGCCTGGCTCCAATTGGCCGTCAACAGCGGATCGACCGATTGTGAGGCACGAGACGGAGCATTGAGCATAGGCACACCCACCTGCAAAGCGGGATGCTCCTGCAGAAACTCAATCTGGCGGCCATAGTAATCCAGCCAATAACGCATGTTGGCTGGCAGGCTCGCCATGTCCTTGATGGGCTGGTCACCAAATGCAAGGATTTCCCTGGCACGGTCGTCACCCGAGACGACAATATAGCCATTGGCACTATTAAAGATGTAATAGACTGGGGTGTGGCTGTCCTGTGTGCTTATCTGAGTGTGAGCCAGTTTAAGAGCAGTGGAAGCACTTAACACCCGGCCCGTTGCTGAACGGCTCGACAAGAAACGCTGAGCCGTTGCTTGAGCATCATCGGCACTCACGACAGCAGCCCAAACCTGGGACAAAGACAATGCCAATGATAGAATAAAAAATAGCTTTCTCATGTTACAAGTATCATTAGGTTAATGTTATAGTCTCAATGAGCTTTATCGGCGCAAAGTTAGCAAAATCCATCGTCTTGCACAAGAACCACCAATGCTAATATACAGCTCGGGAGCCTGTCATGCGGCTCCCGAGCTGTATAAAGCGTGGATAATATGTTCACTTGTGATGTGTCGTCAATCAATTAGCACCAAGCACTATGCCAATCAAGGCTGTTACATCCGACACATTCAGCTCACTATCCCCTGTCAGTTCGCCGCACACGGGGCAACCCAACGAGGTATTGGAGTTCAGTACCATGTTGATGAGCAACGTGGCATCGGCAACGTTGACCGCTCCATCGTGGTTCACATCGCCAGGCGCGAAAGCATGATCGTTCTCAAACAGCGTCACACATTGAGACTTGCTCCATGGGCTCAAGGTGCCGTCGGCGTATAACGCCCTTACCTTATAGTAGAAGGTTCCGCCCTCAAGGAGATTGGTGACGAGATAATGCTTATCCTTGATTCCAGAAACGAGACGATAATCCGGTCCATCGACCTCAACAACAGCCTTGAGCGAATTAAGCTCACTCACATCGCCTGCATAGACCTTGATCATGCTCATGTCGGGCGAGTAATAGTTATCGGTCGTGGTAATGGTGATTTTTTCGCCCTCACTGGCGATGACTTTCCATGTGTAGGTCTCGCCATAATTGAACTGATGACCAACGGCTGCTGTCTGCTCTGAACCGACAGTCAAGTTACCGCTGCCGTAGGAGCCGCTCACGGTAGTGATCTGCATCGTGAAGACATCATTTTGATAGCCAGCGGGAACCGTGTAGGAAATATAACCGTTCTCATAAGAGTAGTTGCTGAAATAAACGGCGTTATTGCCCACTTTCACATACTGTCCACTCCAGGGAGCAGTGAGTGTGATGTTCTCATAGCTGCCAGGATAAGGACTACCGTCGATGGAGTCGAGCAGCTCAACGGCAGGACGGGTTGCCACCTCAAGGGTGTAGCTGTCCACATACTTGCCGGCCGTCTGGTCAGTCCAGTCGGCACGGAACTGAGTCAGGTTGATGTAAGCACTGTCGGCAGGAAGCATCACGGGCACAAACGTCTGCAACGAGGCAATACCGTTGATAGTCACCGTTACATCCTCCACCTCGGGATTGCTCAGAGTGACGGTGGCGGTGTGATTACCAACAGCTTGAGGCGCATAGGTCACCGTGATAACCTTGCCGTTTTCCTGCTCACCGACAGGCACGCTGGTCGCATCAATCGAGAAAGCACCGCTCTCATCGTTAAGCGTCAGGGTAATGTTGCTGGCCAGTTCCTTGCCCTTAACGGTGAAGGTCTGGGTAACGCTCTGGTCAACATAGCCCTCGATGTCTAACTTTGTGGGACTGGCTTTAATGCCAGGTCCCTGTGCGGGAGGCTGGATGCCCATGATCATCTGTTGCTCGATGTTGTAAGTGGAGCCGCCTCCAGTGAATGCATTCAGGGCAAAATCACCGTTGCCATCACCGCTCCAGCCCCAGTTAACGTGATAGGTATTGGTAGAGGGTGTGTAGCCGTCAACATTAAAGGCGTGGCCACTCCAGCCATACCAACTGCTGTAAGAATAGCCGCAATAAACCACAGGACGATTCTCGTACAGCTCGTTCTGGAGCAAGGCAGCCCACTCGTCGTCGGTGTAATACACGGCGGTGTCGTTGCCATAGTCGTCGGTGCGTGTCTTGAACAGCAACTGGGCATCCTCGTCATAACCGAAGAACTTGACGGCACGCAGGATGTCGGCACCCATGGCACCGCTGCCGCTGGGAGTATAGTCCATGTGCTCTTCCTGACCAACATAGCGCATCAGCCAGGCCACGGCATTGGCCTGATCTGTAGTGTAGCTGACACCACTGTACTTGTCCAGCATATTGTCCCAGTCAAAGGTAATGGAGGGCAGCTCGGGAATCGAGAAACCATAGCTCTCGTTAGTATAGCCCTCGACAACGGGAGTGGGATCGGTAGGATATTTCCAGTAGTAGAACACCATCGACAGCGAGGTGGCGGGACAACCTGTCAAGCAACGTGAGCCGTTATAGGTGGGGCACTGGTTGTAGTAGGGGGCGCTTTGGTCCCACTCGGCAGTGAGCAGTGGACCAACGGCCGATGCCTTCAGCGAGCTCTTGAAAGCAGGCTGCTCAACGACCAATCCAGGATGGGACTGAAGATACTCAAGCTGAGTTTTGTAGGTTCCCAGCCAAAACTTCATGTTGTCGGGCATGCGATTCATGTCCAGCGGTTTGTCACCATAGGCAAGGATGGACTGCGCGCGGTCGTCGCCCGCTACAATCACAAAGCCCTCATCGGTATTGAAAATGTAATAAACCGGTTGATTGGCATTGGTCGAGTTCATCTCGGCATGCAACAATTTCATACTGCCGGGACGAATACCCATGAAACATGTACCGGCCACATCACTTTGAATAAACCGTGCAGCGGTGGCCTGAGCTTGCTCAAGGTTAACGTTGCCAGCCGTGACCTGCATTGTAGCTACCAGCAAAGTGGCAATAAAAAGTAATTTCTTCATAAACGTTTGATTAAATTGTTATTTTAAAACTTTATCTCTAACTGCACTTAAAACGCGACACATTCCCGTTAAAACAACATCGCAAAATTACAAACAATAATAGGAATTGCGAAAATAATTAAACTTTATTTTTTGAAGAAATCTATTCCATCGGTGACTCACTGCACGATGGCATGGAAAAAGCTGGAGCGCACTCGGCATGAGCACACTCCAACTTGTAGAATTCATGGGATAGCGGCCACCAAGTCGCAGTCGCTACGAGTTGTCACATCAATGTTGAAGGACCTTGGTAATGAGTTCCGTCACATCGCTCACATTCAAGGCTGCATCACCATTAATGTTGCCACAAATGGGGCAACCCAACGTGGTGTTGGACGACAAAACCATGCTAATGAGCAAAGTAACATCGGCCACGTTAATCAAGCGGTCATGATTTACATCACCAAGCTCAAACTCATGTGCTGCAGAGCCATTTTCAAACAGGGTTACGGTCTCGACATTGCTCCACTCGCTCTCGGTGAGGTTGTTGTAGTAGGCCTTCACACGATAATTGAAGGTTCCGCCAGCGGTGAGGTCCTTGACGGTATAGAACCTGTCGGTGATATCAGTGATGAGGCGCGAAGTGCTGTCACCGGTCTCGACGGGAACACTGAGCAGCATCTTGGCTGCGCTGGCAGTCGCACTCCAGATCTCGACGCGGGATACCGCAAGGCGCTTGGTATTGGTGCCGTCGGTGGCAGTAATGGTCACCTTCTGATTGGCATCGGCCTCACAATTCAGAACAACGGTCTGCGTCACCTCCTCGGTCACGACAAAGCTCTCCATGCTGTTGCCGCAGGAAATGGTCACAGGCACATTGTTATCGGCCGACTGGTAGGGCTTCATGGTCACCACTACTGTCATCTTGCCGCCGCTCTGGGTCATATCGACAGCAGGCGAATTGAGGATACCGGGAGAACCGCCACCGCCCAGACGCAAGGACTTACGGGCCTCATAGACGTTGCTGCCTGTCCAACCAGCGTTGTCGCAGTAGCTGTCAAACTTGGTGAGGGGACGTGTGCCAATTTCGGAGGATTTGCTGAACGTTTCGGTCAGCACTTTTTCATACACACCAGGCTCGCTACCGTCATCGGTAGTCACCTCCAGGGTGTAGCTGGCCACATTCTCGACAGCTGTCTCGTCGGTCCACTGGGCACGGAATTCCGTCAGGTTGATATAAGCGCTGTCGGCGGGCAGCATCACAGGGGTGTAAGACTCGATGGGTGCAGGAGGCTCAATGCCCATGACCATCAGCTGATTCAGATTGTAGCTATAGTTGCCATCAACAAAAGCATTCAGGGCAAAGTAGCCGTTTCCACGGCCACTCCATCCCCAGTTCACATGGTATTTGCCGTCGGTGGCATTATAGCCATCCACGTCAAAGGCGTGTCCCACATAATCGTCATAGCCCGGATTGGGAGACACAGCACAATAGACTACCGGACGGCCGGCAACGAGTTCGCCCTGTAGCATTTCCTCCCAAGTAGCGTCATCAATGTAGATGCTGTCAACACCATTGGCATACAGGACGGACTTGTAGGCCACATGTGCGCCCCTGTAGCCAAAGGTGTGGCACGCGGCCAGGATATCGTTCTCATAGGCCTCGCCATACTCGGCGGTGTAGTCCATGTGCTCGGCCTGGCCAATGTAGCGCATGAGCTGGGCCACGGCACGCTTGTTGTCATCGGGCGAGAAGATGGTGTAGGTGGGTAGCATGTTGTCCCAGTCAAACCTAATGGAAGGCAGGGCGGGGAGCTCGATCTGCCATGCTTTGGTCGTATAACCAGGCAGGACAGGGGTCGCGCCAGTCGGGAATTTCCACTTGTAGAACACCTGGGCCAGCGAAGTGGCACCGCATCCGGTCTGGGCACGGCGGTCGCCGGCCATCGGGCACATGCCATAATAGGGGTCGCCCTGATCCCACATGGCTTCGATCATGGGCTCGACACTCTGGCCGCCAGCCTTGATCATGGGCTTATTCACCTCCATGCCGGGACGAGACTGGAGCACTTCCATCTGCTGCTTGTAATAGCCCAGCCAGAAAAGCATATTCTCGGGAAGATTACCCAGATTGCTGTCGGTCAGGGGCGCATCACCATAGGCGAGGATGCTTTGGGCTCGGTCATCACCGGCAACGATGACAAAACCGGCATCGGTGTTGACGATGTAATAGGCTGTCTGCTGAACGTTGTTTGAATTCATCTCCTGATGTATCCACTGCACCTTGGGCAACGATGCCATCATTCGGCCATGAGAAGCCTTAGCCGACATGAAATCAATTGCAGTACGATGGGCTACATCAACATTGACGTTGCCAGCCATGAGCTGCATCGAGGCAAACAGGATTGCAACAAGGAATAGATTCTTTTTCATACACTTGATTGTTTTAATAGTTAAAAAGCTTGTTTATATAACAACGAAGTGACCCCAAAAGAATCTAAAAAAGAATCTTTTTGGAAGTCACTTCATGATTTTTGTTATGCCATCAATAATGATCAGGCATATCAAAATTATTTCATTAATTGTTAAGAATCTTAGTGATCAGAGTAGTAACGTCGGTCACGTTAATGTCGCCTTCACCAGTGAGATCACCGCAGATCGGGCAACCCAGGGTGTAGTCACTTTGCAGAATTATAGTAATTAACGCGGTTACATCGGTCACGTTGATTTTTTGGTCATGGTTTACATCACCAAGCTCAAACTCATGCACTGCAGGAGCATTCTCGAACAGGGTTACCATCTGAGTGTTACTCCATGCACTCTCGGTATTGTCGGCATACAGGGCCTTCACCTTGTACATATAGGTGCTCTCGGCATTCAAGCCGGTTACAGTGTAGAACTTGTCGGTGATGCCCGTGATTAAGCGATAGGCAGCATCGCCAGACTCGGTTGCACGCATTTGCGGAGCCGTCACCTCACCAGCATAGATTTTGATGCTCTGGAGATTAAGCATGCCACCGTTGGCAGTAAACTTAATCTGCTCGGTAGCGCCACAGCCAAGAACGACAATATAGTCATCAACATCGGCGGCCAACTCTACGGTTTTGGAATCGACACTGGTAGAGATGTCAATCTTTGAATTGCCCCAAGAATAATAATTCTTAGCACGAACCACAACAGTCACTTTATCGTTGCCTGCCATGTCAAGGGCATTGGTCAGGATATAATCACCGCCTGAGATTTCTACAAAACCATCCTCGTCAAAATAGAAGTCATATCCATTGAATCCCCAACCCTCGGGCAAGTAATCGGTGACATGTGAGGCCTGATTGCCACTCATCTTCGGCATATCGCTGAAGTCAACCTCGGCAAGGACACCACCAGTGCTGAGTTTTTCCTTCACCTCAAGAGTGTAGCTCAAGACGTTTTGAGGAACCGTCTGGTCGGTCCAGTCAGCACGGAACGAAGTCAGGTTGATGTATGCGCTGTCGGCAGGCAGCATCACGGGGTCATAGAGTACGAGAGGAGCATTGGTAGCGGTACCTTTGAGGGTCACAACCTTGCTCTCAACACCGTCGCTGCTCAGGGTGATAGTGGCGTTGTGGGTACCAGCAGCCTGGGGAGCATAAGTCACGGTAACGGTTACATTAGCGGCACTATCCTCAACTGCTATGGTAGTGACATCAACGGTGAAGACGCCATCAGCATCATTCAGTGCAACTGTAATATCCCCACTCAGTCTCTCTCCCACGACATTGAAGGCTGCAGTAGTGTCCTCACCAGCATAGCACTCCATCGTGAGTTCTTGTGGGCTAACCAGAATGCGAGGCTCGGTAGTCATGCCAGGAGGCTGAACGCCTGCAAAGAAGATGGGCCAGAAGTCATAAACTATCATCCAACCATCTGTTGAGAATGCACTAAGCGCATAGTAGGTATTTAAGGCAGGTCTCATACCAAAGTTCACATGATACATGTCGGTCTCAGCATCATAACCGTCAACATTAAAGGCATGACCACCAATGCTTGCTGAGTCTGACGACATGTCGTAAGCACAATAAATCAACGGGCGACCGGCACGCAATTCGGATTGAATAGCCTCGGCCCATTCAGCATCATTGTAGTATTCTTCCTCGGTAAATTCACCTGCGTCAAGCTCCTCCTGAGTATCAGGGGAGTCACACTTTTTCACAATGCGAGCGCCCTGGTCAAAACCGAAAAGCCTGATAGCGGTAAGAATCTCAGGGTTTCTGGTACCGGTTTGATCGGTGTTATAGTCCACCTGCTCGGCCTGGCCGACATAGCGCATCAGGTAAGCAATAGCATCCTCATTCACCTGGGGCAAACGGTCAAGGTCAACATCATAATAAGTATCGTACATGTTATCCCAGTCAAAGGTACGCTCGCCCACAGCGGGCACATTGATGCCAGACTTCTCACACTTGTAAGCCGGCAGGGCTGGTGATACCATGGGATATTCCCAATACCTCATAACCTGGGCCAACGCAACAGCAGTGCAACCCACTTTGCAGTAATCCTTACCCACCCGGGGGCATTGCTTATTATAGGGCTTATCCTGGGCCCATGCGGTTTGTAACATGGGGGCTACCGACATGCCACGGGTTGCTGCAAGTTTTTGTACTACCAGTCCGGGATGTGCCTGCAGGTACTCCATCTGTTTCTGGTAGATGTCAAGGAAGTATTGCACAGCATCGGGAAGATCATTGATGCTGGAAAGCGAACCTTCGCCATAGGCGAGAACCTCCTTGGCGCGGTCATCACCCGACACGATTACATAACCCTTGTCGGTGTTGACGATGTAGTAAGCAGCCAGAGCGGCATTGCTTGAGTTCTTGACCACATGAGTCCATTTGATAGCAGGTGCACTGGCCATGAAACGACCGCTGGCTACCCTGCCAGCCAAGAAATTACTTGCCTTGGACTGAGCCGTCCTCATGTCGACGTTGGCTGCCAAAGCCTGTACTGCCGCAAACATCAGAGTGGCAAGAAATAAAATTTTCTTCATAAAAACAGAGTTTATAGTATAAATAATGTGATAAGCTCTTTTTTAAGTTGGTTAATATGGTTTATGCTATATGTACGATTTCAAGTTGCAAAATTATACAATCATTCTCAATTAAGCACAATTTTTCTTTTAAAAAAGTCACAAGAAGGTGATAATGCCAGTCGACAAAGAAAAAACACAGCAAAATGCAACAACATCGCTAACCAAAAAAAACCGCCATTACAATGGCGGCTTACCAGGTTATAATATGAATAGACGATGGTTTGTTTATCTCTTGATTGCAATGACAACTGAGTCACTCACAGCCTGAAGGCGATGGGCAATACCACCCTCACGGGAACAGCGTGATCACCCACCTTGCCAACACTCCACTTGGGCATTTTACTGATTACACGAATGGCCTCACGGTTCAGACTCTCGTCGCCAGCACCTCGTATCACCCTCACGTCGCTCACCTTGCCATTGGTGCCAACAATGAAACTGCACAGCACGCGGCCTTGTATACGTTTCTTGTAGGCATGATAAGGATATTCACGTGTCTTGTTGATGAAATTGATTAGGCCTCGCTCGCCACCAGGAAACTGGGGTTGAATGTCCACATAGTCAAACTCATAGACTTCCATGTAGGACTGCTTGGACATGGGATTAACCGTGGTCACATGACGCACCTGAGCTACCATTGGCAGCACGCACGATAACGATACCACAAGTAAGAATCCTAAACGTAATAGTCTAAGCATAGGCATATCAATTCTCTACAATCAGCTAAATTCAAGATGATTTCAACTTTTCACGTGGCAAATATAAAGTTACAAATACAAACTACAAAATGTTTTAATTTATTTTTGTAAACTATTAGACTTGTTACACTCTTTTTGACTAAATAACACAGATTTCCAAAAAAATGTAAATATTTTCAATTAAACATGATGAGCCAACCATTGCGCGCTCCAGAAGCTATAACAATATGTAATTTTACACAAAAAAACGAGGGAGCCGCTGTTTGACCAGTGACTCCCTCTTAGGGGGCGGTTACCT
>ERZ842401.7462-NODE-7462-length-11178-cov-4.097725_pt1 | contig 11178 bp, 3 predicted proteins | sample MGYA00521270_ERZ842401 | MGnify/ENA primary metagenome ERZ842401 (study PRJEB31892, sample SAMEA3878208) | bioreactor metagenome | biome: Moose rumen | place: Sweden | collected 2011-10 | study: EMG produced TPA metagenomics assembly of the PRJEB12797 data set... | reverse complement strand
TATTTTTTCAAAAAGCGGCACCGCAGAATTGCATATTTATGCATTTTGGGACGGGGCGAAACTGCTGCTTGCAAATCGGCAGTAGTGCCAGTAGTACCAGTTGCTCTTCGTTTTGCTATAAACGTACGTGCGCGCGATAGCCAAAAATGTGCTTTTTTTCTGCCTTGTTACGAAAAACAAACGATAGGGAACACACGGCATAGCCTGTTTGAAAAAAAGTGCGTACCTTTGCAATGTGAAAAGGAAAGAGTGCTTTTCTTCATAAGTTTATAAAGTGAAAAGGTTATTAGTTAGTAGTTAGTTATCGTTAGTTATGGTAAAACTAAACGTCGACGGTTTCCTGTATGAGAATATCGGAGGCCGTCTTTTTTTGCCTGCCAGGGCGGCATTGGTCCCGTTTTGCGGCATTTGGAACAAATAGAAAAACCAATGAAACAAACGTGAAACGGCAATATGCGTGCAAATTAGTATCTTTGCACCACAATATTAAAAGAAGAATTGCGTTTTTACCATAACTATGAAACGGCGAATTGTTTTTCTATTTGTTGCATGTTCCATGATTTGGAACGTCGCACGTTCACAGGTGGGACATTTCCTTCCATCAGAACTTTTTTCCAGCAGTTTGATTTCCTACTTGTGCCAGGACGGCCAAGGCTCGATATGGATAGGCACCGACTACGGCTTGAACCGTTACGATGGTTATAATTTCCAAACGTATCTGCACGATGTGGCTGACAGTACCAGCCTTCAGGCGAACATGGTAGTATGTTTGCTGTGCGACCGCAATGGCCGTTTGTGGGTGGGCACTAATCGGGGTCTTGACCGTTATAATGCGGATACGGAAACTTTCACGCACTATCTGTTTCCCAACGGATTTCATCCCCATGTGGCCTGTCTGATGCAGCGCCGCGATGGCACCATCATGGTGGGCACGGGTGGCTATGGTCTCTATACGCTGCAGGCCGACGGACAGCCGAAGCGGCTTGAGCTGGATAAAGTAGGCAGTTATATTTCCAATATGTACGAAGATGCCTCAGGGCGTATCTGGCTGGGCAGTTTCGAGGAGCGGCTCTATTTGTATGAGAACGGGACGACGCGCGAGTTCACCTTGCCCTATGGCAGTCCGCGCGGCTATGCCGAGCTTGACGGCGAGCTGTATGTCATCTGCCTGCATGGCATCATGGTCTATCGGAACAGGCAGATGCAGGTGGCCGACATCGTGATGGGCGAAGAAGCCAGCAAGGATATTCTCTTCACGGAAATAGTGGCCGACAACAATGGCGATATATACATAGGAACGCGCGGACAGGGGCTTTATAAAGTGACGTCGTCCCGTCCCCACAGGCTGGAGCATGTGGAGATTGATGCGGCGGGCATCATGGCCAACACGGCGAAAATCAATGCGGCCCTGTTCGACCGCCGGAACAACCTGTGGCTGGGATGCGATCGCAAGGGCCTGCTCATGCTGCCCTGGCGGCCGGCACAGTTCCACAATTGGAATTTCGAGAGTCAGGGCATTCGCCTGGGTTCTACCATTAGCTCGGTTTGCGAGGGCGACCAGGGCATGACGTGGTGCACGGTGCAGGGCGTGGGCGTCTATGGCTTCAACCGGCAGGGGCGTGTGGTGGCTCATCCCAAGTCGCCCGAGGCTGTCGAGTTTATTTTCCGCGACCAGTTGAACCGCTATTGGATAGGCACTGACGATGGCCTGTTCAGCTACGACCCGCTGACGGGCAACTCGCAGCTGAAGGTCACTTTCGACTGCGACAAGTTCAACGATATGACTAGCGATGAGCATGGAAACATCTATATCAGCACGTTCTCAAAGGGCTTCTGTGTTTACAATCCCGAAACGGGGGCGCTGAAGAATCATAGCTATTTCGATACCGACACCGTGCGCGGCAAGCTGTGCAACAACTGGGTGATGGGCATGTCGTCCGACCGCCAGGGGCTGCTGTGGCTGGCCACTTCGTGGGGCGTGGCCTGCTACGACCTGAAGGCCGACAGCTTCCGTTCGCAGGGCTGGGAGTCGCTGTTGCCAGGCATCATGTGCTTCGATGTCTGCGAACTGCGTAGCGGCCAGTTGGCCGACGGTCGCCAGCTGGGCGGTAGCATTGCCATCGGCACCGTGCAGGGACTCTTTCTCTACGACCGCCAGACGGGCAAGGCCGAACGCTTCCCCGACAGCGAGCAGCTGGCCAACAAGGTGGTGTGCTACATCGTGCAGGCCAACGATGGCGACATCTGGTGCTCCACTTCCGACGGCATCTGGCAGTACTCGCTGAAGAACCGCACATTTATTGGTCATGTCAACGGCAATGGCCTGATGCAGAAGGAATATATCTATGGGGTGGGTATGCACACCGACGATGACATGATCTACTTCGGACAGAACGGTGGCCTGACCGTGTTCTCGCCCCTCAGCGTGAAGGAAAGCCATCCGCAGCTCGATTCGCTCCACCTGACGGCTTTCAGGGTGGGCGACCAGTATATCAAGGCACGGACTGTGATCAATGGCGTTCAGGTGACCGACAAGTCGGTGCCCCAGAGCGACTATTTCGCAGTGAGCTATCTGGACCACACCATCACCCTGGCATTCTCGCAGTTCGACTTTGAAAATCCCGAGAACGTGGTGCTGGAATACCGTGTGAACAGTGGCGACTGGATCAGCAATCCTGAGGGTAAGAACAGCTTCACCCTGGGCCACTTGCAGCCAGGCGTGTATCGCATAGAGGCGCGGGCCATGCAGGCGGGCGAATATTCGCCGGTAAAAGTGGTGGTGGTCACCGTGCGTGCCCCTTGGTATCGCACCACGCTGGCCTACATCATCTATGCGCTCATCATCATTTCGCTGTTGGCTTTCCTGGCGTTCAGCTATCGCCGCCGTGCCAACGAGCAGTTGAACGAAGAGAAGATGAAGTTCCTCATCAATGCCACCCACGACATCCGTTCGCCGCTGACCATCATCCTTTCGGCATTGAAGAAGCTGGATCCGGGGCCGGCCGTGGACAGCATTGAGCGCAATGCCAACCGCATTCTGGACCTGGTGAACCAGACGCTGGACATTCGCAAGATAGACAAGCAGCAGATGCGCCTGCACTGCCAGCCTACCGACATGGTGGAATTCGTGAAGGGCATCTGTAAGATGTTCGAGTACACTGCCCGGGAGCGTAACATCAATTTCCTGTTCGAGCACGAAGGCCTTGACAAGCTCGATACGTGGGTCGACCGCACCCAGTTCGACAAGGTGGTCACCAACCTGCTTTCCAATGCCTTTAAGTACAGCTATGATGGCGGCGAGATAAAGGTCGGCCTGGTGCAGAATGATGCTGATTTCCAGCTGACGGTGACCGACAAGGGGCCCGGCTTGGATGAAGACAGTCTGAAGCACATCTTCGACCGCTTCTATCAGGGCAGCAATTCCCGCCGGCTGCATATCGACGGCACGGGCATTGGGCTGAACCTCTGCAAGATGATAGTCGACATGCACCATGGCACCATCAGTGCCCAGAACCGCATGGACGGGCAGAAGGGCTCGGTCTTCACCGTCACCATGCCGCTGGGCAACAGCCATCTGAAGCCCGAAGAGATAGAGGAGCTGTCCGACAAGCCGTCCGCCTCGGCTGTGGTGAGCACCGCCGCAGGCAGTTCGGGCCGGCACAAGGTGCTGATTGTCGACGACGACCTGGAAATAGGGCACTACATCTCCAGCGAGCTGGGCCGCTACTACAAGTTCGGCCTCTGTACCAATGGCAAGGACGGCCTGAAGGAGCTGCTCACGAACGAGTATGACCTGGTGGTTTCCGATGTGATGATGCCCGAAATGGACGGCTTCACCATGCTGCGCATGATAAAGACCAACCTCAACCTGTCGCACCTGCCTGTTATCATGCTGACGTCGAAGTCGGATGTGGGCAACCGGCTGGAGGGTCTGGAGCGTGGCGCCGATGCCTTCCTGGCCAAGCCCTTCGACATGGAGGAGCTGCACATCGTCATCAACAACCTGATTCAGAACCGTCTGCATCTGAAGGGAAAGTTCAGTGGTGCGCAGCAGCAGACCGACAAGCTGGAGCAGCTCGATGTGAAGGGCAACGACGAGTTGCTGATGGAGCGCATCATGAAGGTGGTGAACAAGAATCTGACCGACAGCGACTTCAATGTGGAGACGCTTTGCAGCGAGGTGGGCATCAGCCGCACGCAGCTGCATCGCAAGATGAAGGAAATGACCGGACTGACCACCAGCGACTTCCTGCGCAACATTCGTCTGGAGCAGGCTGCCCGTCTGCTGAAAGAGCAGAAGATCAATGTCACCCAGGTGGCCTATAGTGTGGGCTTCTCTAACCTGGCACACTTCTCAACGGTGTTCCGGCGCCACTTCGGCGTGTCGCCAACCGAGTATGCAGAGCAGAAATAGTGCCTGTTTTAGGGAGAAGACACAAATTTGAAAACATACGAAACAAACAATAAAGCCCTTCTCGCAAAAGGGCTTTAACTTTGCACCCAGATTCTGAAAACCAAATTTTTTATTAACTAACAAAACTTAATCAAACATGAGAAAAACTTACATGATGCTTGTTGCACTGCTGGCCATGATGCTGGGTGCAAAGAGTGCGAATGCAGGGGAAATCATTTCTCTGCAGGAAGTGCCGTTCTGCACATGGGATGGTTGGGACGCTACAGCCCAGCCCACCGGTGATGCAGCGTGTGCATGGGTAGTGGGCGAGCCTACGGGCCAGCCTTATGGCGATTCTGGCGTTATCAACTACGCTGACGTGTCGCTCTTCGCCAAACTGATTGTTACTGTCACCGACGGTACGCCGCGTTTCCTCTTCAACCGCGACATTGCCGAGGGTCAGTGGAATGCCGACGAGTCGCAGTCACACCTTATTGATAATACGCAGGGTGGCTGGAGTGCAAAGTACTTCACACAGGATGGCAACATCTATACCGTCGACATCAAGCAGATGGTGAAGGACAAGGGTTATGCCCACCTCCACGCCATCAAGGGTGCCAACTGGGCTAACGTTACCGTAGAGAGCATGGAGCTGGAGCGCATCGGTAAGGCTCAGCAAGTGGGCTGGACCAACCTGATCAACAACAGCGACATGGAAGGCGACGACGTGAGCAGCTTCTTCTCGAAGGTGGACCGGGGCAATCCCGAGCCCTCTGTCATTTCCGACGGAGTGGGTGTTGGCGGCAGCCGTGGTATCATGGTGGCAGCTACCGCGAAGGTGGATAATCCTTGGGACAGCCAGTTCTGGTTCCGCTTCAACGAGCCTGTTGAGCCCAATGCCAAGTATCGTGTGTCTTTCGACTATCGTGCCGATACCGACGCTACCGTCAGCACACAGGCACATGCCGAGCCCAGCGACTATATCTGGTGGGACATGTTCGGAAACTTGAACTTCACCTCAGCATGGCAGACCTTCACCAAGGAGGCCGAGGTAACCACCGATCAGTCGAACGAGAATAAGAAGTTCCTTTCAGTGGCTTTCAACCTGAACGAGCTGGCTGATGCCAACAACTACTATTTCGACAACATCAAGTTCGAGGTTTATAAGTATGGTACCACCGTTGAGTACTACATGGACATCATGCAGGTTGACTTCGGCTTCGACACCAATATTGCTGAGCTGGTGAAGGCCAGCGGCAAGCCCCGCCTGCTGTTCCCCAACGATTGCGTTGTCGTTACTGCCAATGGCAAGCCTATGGAGGTGATGACCGTCGAGGGATTTGCCGACGGACGTTTCTACATCTTCATGGAGGATGCACTTGAGGATGACGAAGAGGTGGTGCTGACGTTCACCAACCCCAAGGATCCTGCCTGCCATCTGACCTATACCTCTGGCCCTGGTGGCGATGTTGCTGACTTCTCTACGCCTGCTACCTTCAACGAGGACGTTGCCGTAGACGATGCTTACTCTTACATCTTCGTGGTGCCCACGGTGATTGCTGCTGATCCTGAGGACGGTTCGTTCAACCTGCCCAACAGCATCAAGGAGTTCCACCTGACATTCGACAAGAATGCCGACCTGGCCAAGCTGAAGGCTACGCTCAATGGCAAGGCCCTGACTGTTGCTCCTGCTGAGGGCTTCGGTACTGAAGTGACCCTGACCCGCACCGACGATGCCGATCTGGCTAGTGGCGAGTATATCCTGACCGTGACCAACATCTTCGCCGAGGAGCCGCTGGTGGAGAACGACTTTGGCACTTACACCATCACCCTGAATGTGGGTAAGGTGGAATACGATCCCAACGATGTTACGAAGGACATCATGCCCGACTACTTCGCTACTTGCCAGGCCAACTACATTCCCGAAGGCTGGAAGGTTGTTGTGGGCGAGACTGTCCGTATGTCAACCGGCGAGACCGACCTGGCAGGCAACGTGCTCACTGTTGAGGGTCAGAACTATTCCGGCAATGGCGCACGCCTGTTCGACTTTGCCGAGGGTGGCGACTTCACCAAGGGTCTCTATTTCCGCACCGACTACGTAGAGTATGGTGGCGTTCCTGGTTACGAGCTGCCTCTGGAGGCTGCTAAGAAGTATCGCATCCACTTCAATGCTGCTGCATGGAAGGCCAATGGCTTGCAGTTTATGAAGCTTGAGGTACTCGATGCCAGCGGTAACGTGGTGGCCGAGGAGATGGTTCGGCCCACTCCCGACGTGAACGGCTCTACTGGTGCCGTGAACAATTCGCTGTCAGTCAATGTTAACTTCATCCCCAGCAGCAGCGAGAACTATGTGGTACGCTGGTATCCTTGCATCAACGCTGATGGTGAGCAGACCACCGATATGGTTGAGCAGCTGCTGGCTAACCCCAGTGTGAAGTACATCCCCAACCAGGTTGGTATCGAGGAGACACAGTTGCTGAACACCGCTCTGGAGAATGCCAAGACCGTGCGCGACGAGAACAATCTGGCCCGTTACGATGGTGCCCTCTTCGATGCACTCGTAGCTGCCATCGACAAGTATGAGGCCGAGGCTCCTACCTATACTGCTCCTTCTGCTTACAGGAATGCCGCTGCTGCTCTCGATGCTGCTGCTCAGGCTGTGAAGGATCACCGCGTGCTGTGCGACAAGTTCGACTCTGCTGCTGCCAGCGCTATGCAGACCGTGCTCGACAATGCCAACAACAAGTTTGCCAAGACCGAGCTCTATGCTCAGCTAAAGGCTGTTGCCGAGAAGTATGCTACCGCCGAGACCGACGAGAACGGTAATGTCTATGTCGAGGCTAAGGTTATCAAGGACGACGAGGTGCTGACCGTTGCCATTGCTGAGATGGCCGACATCGCTGCCGTGGCTGCCGAGCTGTTCACCGAGGGTGAGTCGAAGACTGGTAACGCCGGTATCATGGTGCTGGTTGACCGCATCCGCCAGGGAGCCGAGGGCCTGAAGCAGCTGGGTGTTGCTGAGGACGACGAGCTCATCGTGGCTGCCAACAATGCACTGACCGATAACGACGAGCTGGCTGAAAGCATCAAGAACCGCCTGAAGCTGGAGTTCTACGGTAAGATGAAGGACGGTGGCGCTGGCCTCTTCCAGCCCACTGAGCAGCTGGACGACGAGGGTAATGCCATCAAGCAGAGCTACAACTTCACCGCATTCGTGAAGAACCCGAACATCTACGCACTGCAGGCCGACAATGGCTACTCTGAGGAGAATGTTCCTGGCTGGAGTGTTCCCGTTGGTTCCGCTGACCTGAACATGATCTGGTCGCACGACCTGCGTCACCTGGAGGGTGTTCCAGAGGATATGGCCTTCACCAAGTGGCACGGACTCGTTCGCATGGAGCAGACTGTTACCGACCTGCCTGCAGGTGTCTACAACGTAGTAATCGACGCTGTGAACTGGGCTGAGGACGACAACACCAATGGCTTCTGCTTCTTGAAGACTTCTAGCACGCCCGCTGTTGAGGAAGGTGCTGAGGAAGACCAGGAGGTGAACTTCTACGCTACGCTCCCGCTGGAGTATCATGGCCAGTATGTGGGTCACTTCGACAATGTCATGTCGGTTGAGGTGCTCGACGGTTTCCTGACCTTCGGTTGCAACTTCGGTCCTAACTCGCAGTACATGTTCGACAACGTGAAGATCTACCTGACTGCTGCTGCCAATGGCTACGACTATGCCAAGGGCTATGAGGAGGTGCTCACCGGCGTTGACGCTGCTGCCACCACCGCTAAGGTTCGCGCTATCGAAGTTTACGATCTCAACGGTCGCCGTCTATACAATGCCCAGAAGGGTATCAACATCGTGCGCAAGCAGATGAGCGACGGTACCATCCGTGTAGAGAAAGTCATCGTGAAGTAAGTTGAAAATAAGATTCTATCAAGGCGGGCAAACGTGCAAATGGCATGTTTGCCCGCTTTTCTAATACAAATGAAACAAATAGAGAAACCTGCTGACAGGCTTTTTTGTACCTTTGCAGCGTTATTATAAAATAAAGAACTTGTTATGATGAAACATTTCCTCTTACCGCTGTTGCTGGCGCTTTTTTCCTTTACGGTGAAGGCCCAGCTGCAGAAGCCGCTGCCCTCGCTGCATGTGGAAGGCCGCTGGCTGGTAGATCAGCACGGCAATCATGTGGTGCTGCATGGCGTGATGGACACGCCGAACATGTATTTCAACGGCTGGCGATGGGGCAGCCCGTGGGACGGCTCAAACACTGGCTATAATGCCAGCGGCGCCACGAAGTGCCTGAACTACTTCGAGAAGCTGTTTGCCGGACTCGAACAGGCCCAGTGCGACGTGTTCCGCCTGCACTTGGACCCGGCCTGGACCAACGACCCCAGCAGCAGCTACGTCTATTCCGGTTCTACAGGGCAGGATGCGGATGCTTCGGGCGAGGCCGATATCAAGAAGTTCAATCCCACCCGTCTGAAGACCTTCCTCAAGTCGCTCTATTTCCCCATGGCCAAGAAGGCCATGAACCACGGCATGTATGTGGTGGTGCGCCCGCCGGGCGTCTGCCCTGGCTCGCTGAAGGTGGGCGATTACTACAATAAATATCTCATGGAGGTCTGGGACATCTTCTCCAGCAACGACTCCGTGAAGAAATATGCCGGCCAGATCAGCATTGAGCTGGCCAACGAGCCGGTCAGCCTGAAGAATGCCAAGGGTCAGGACGACCCACAGGCCCTGCACGACTTCTTCCAGCCCATTGTCGACAAGATTCGTGCCAACGGCTTCACGGGTATCATCTGGGTGCCGGGCACCGGCTGGCAGGCCAACTATAAGAGCTATGTGGCCCATCCCATTGAGGAGAATAATGTGGGCTATGCCGTGCACGACTATTGCGGCTGGTATGGATGCAGCGACGATACGCCCGACCCGCAGCAGAAAATCAGGCATTTCCATCAAGACGTGCCTGTGGTAGACTTTGCTCCCGTCATCATTACTGAGGTGGACTGGAGCCCGAAGAAGCCAGGCACCGGCCACTATAATGAGCATGGCGACTGGGTGGAGTCGAACTATGGTACCTGGGCCACGGGCAGCACATCGAAATGGGGAAAGGCCTATAAGGCTATGCTCGACCATTTCGGCAATATCTCCATGACGCTTTCGGGTACGGGTTGTCTCATCGACATCGACACGCTGCTCAACAAGAAGAAAGTGGTGCCCGCCTTCGGAGGATTGGAAGAAGCCTGCGGCAAGGCCTGCATGGACTGGTATGCCGACTACTATCAGGTAGACTGGGCCCATCCCGACGACGAGGAGCAGTCACCCGAGTCGCAGGTTGCCGAGTCGCTGACCGTTCCCTTCGGTGACGCTACAGAGGTGATGGTGGGCAGCGGTGCAGCGGTGCAGCTGACGGCCACCTTCCGCGATGGTCGCCAGCGCGAGGTGACGAGTCTGGCCAGCTATACGAACAGTGCTCCCGAGGTGGTGACGCTGGGCTATGGCGTGCTGCATGGGCTGATGGAAGGAACGGCCAACATCCAGGCCACCTATACCGACCCCATGGGCAACGAGCTGCAAGCGCAGTTCAGCGTGCGCTCTACCTATTTTCCCTTCGGGGCAGACTATATCAGCACTTCGCTCTTTGGCAATGGTACTTACACCGAATCAACCCACACCTTCAAACCTGGGCAGTGGGGGCAGATGGGCTGGGAGTATCCTGCAGGTGTCGACATGTCCGACTACAAGTATCTGGTCATTAAGCTGAAAAAGGCTCAGAACTGCGATGCCCATCTGAACATCTTTACGCAGAACAGTATCTGGAGCGACGGCTACGAATCGCCGGGCTTCAGCACGAAGAAGCAGATTGTCATCGACTTGCAGAAGGCGAAGACCAAGAATGGCGCAAAGCTGAACACCAAGGATATTCGCATCGTAGCCTTCTGGGGTAACGGCAATGGCACGATAGTGGTCGATGACATCTACCTGACGAATAACGACGACTATACGCCCAGCGGCATTGAGTCCATCACTATGCCCGCCGCCTCGGCCATGCCTCACGACGGACGCTACTACAACATGCTGGGCCAGCCCGTCAGCCATCCGCAGAAGGGTCTTTACATCCGTAATGGACGGAAAGTAATGAAATAGGAATAATACAAACTGAAAACGATAATGAAAAAGATTCTAGCTTCATTCCTGCTGTGCCTGGCCCTGACAACGGCTAACGGCCAGACGCCTGCCGCTCCCGATGCCACTATTATTGAGAACCCCATGCTGTGGGCTGACGTGCCTGACCCCGACGTCATCCGTGTCGGCGACACCTTCTATTTGGTCAGCACCACGATGCACCTCATGCCCGGTGCCCCCATCATGGCATCGAAGGACCTGAAGAACTGGCAGACGGTGGGCTACATCTTCGACCGCCTCACCGACTCGCCTAAATACGACCTGCTCGAGGGCACCGTCTACGGGCGCGGACAGTGGGCAACCTCGCTGAAGTACCACAACGGCAGGTTCTGGGCACTCTTCGCTCCCAACGAGGCCGGTGCCATGGGCGACGCCTACATCTGCACCGCACCCAAGGCCGAAGGACCATGGACGGTCCACGCACGGCTGCGCCACTTCCACGATGCCACCCTCTTCTTCGACGACGACGGCACCCCCTATGTGTTCTACGGCACGGGCGAAATGTGCCAGCTCTCGCCCGACCTGAAAAGTGTGGTCGAGGGCACTAACCGCCACTACTTCCACCGCGAGGCCGACGAGCGCGGACTGCTTG